>ERZ834722.764-NODE-764-length-34011-cov-4.035222_pt1 | contig 34011 bp, 60 predicted proteins | sample MGYA00519576_ERZ834722 | MGnify/ENA primary metagenome ERZ834722 (study PRJEB31850, sample SAMEA3708759) | human gut metagenome | biome: human gut; feature: human-associated habitat; material: faeces | place: China | collected 2014 ...
CAACAACCGCACCGTTTGAATAGTCGAAGTTCTGATAATCTCCTCCCGGATAAAATGGGCGGACGATCTTATCCTTGTCCACGCCGTACTCTTTGCAAACCCAGTCTCTTACTGCATCATACACCAGCGGGGGCGTGAAACAATCGTCGGTTGTCGTTTTGGGAGCAAATTTGTCAATAAACTCCAAATACTCTTTGCTGTCTGCTTTTTGTAAATCCATGTACCCTCCTTTTATCATTACCCACCCTATCCCTCCCGGTGTCTACTATGCCGGGCTACCAATTATTGTTACCAAACCGTGGTTATCCGCTTCGTGCCTGTCTTGTTCCCGCACAGCAGGAGCGTCGCGGCTGCTCATGGTCGCTCTCGCTGCTGGGCAGCAGCATCTTCCGGGCTGCGTAGCCCCCGTACTGCTGCCATGCGGTACAGCTAACCACTACCAGCTGCTTGGTACGGATAACATTGTTGTTACTGTCCACCACGATCTTTTTGGGCTTACTGATGGTGCCTTTGTGGGTATGGCCAACAATCAGAGCGTCAATGCCCTCTATGGTGTAGCCGAAGCGCTCATTGCGGTTGACCGTTGCACCGGTGTAAATGCCGCCGCCGGAGCCATGGGTAACAGCCATCGTATAGCTTGTGATAGGGATATCTCTTGTTACCCTGCGCCCAATCTCCAGTTTGAGGAATGCTATGTCCTCGGCGTAGTAGTCCTCCATGTCCAGCTTGCACATGATATCGCCCATAATGTCTTGGTCGGTGTCCCTGGCTGTCCTCGCTTCGTGGTTACCGGATACCGCGCAGAGTATCTTATCCTTGATGGGCGTTAGCATTTCCACCATCATCTTTTTCTGCTCCCGCGGGCGGATATAATCCTCAAAGGGGCTTCCCACCGCGTTCCGGGTATTGTTGTTGATGAGATCGCCGCCAAGGATGAGATAAGCGTCCTCCCGCTCTACCCGGCGGCAGAATGCTTGCCAGCCCTCTTTATCGTGTAGGATGCTGCCCAAATGCACATCAGATACCGGATATACCTTGATGGTGTCGCTCTGCGGGATTTTGCGGACTATTAAATCCATGGGTATCTCCTCCTTTATGGCATAAAGAAAGAGAGCGCCTTTCGGTACTCTCTGACTGCTTTTGGTAAGGCAGACTATTGCGAACTTGCGGTCTGCCAGCGCGGCACCTTTTTTACGAAGGTCATGTATCTTCGGCCGATGGGATAACGGGGCATCGGCGGCCCCGTAAGAAAGAGGTAAAACATGCAGGTGGAGCACCCGATAGGGCTTGAACCTATAACCCGCTGCTTACAAGGCAGCTGCTCTACCATTGAGCTACGGGAGCAGATTGCCGGGATTAGGGGCCCGGCTCCCCATCAGGAGGAATGTCAAGGGAATTTTGTGTTTTACCACACTACCAGTATACGCTGTATATGCATCTTATTTCTGCAATGTTTCTGCAAACTTTACAGTTCGGTCAACCCATACCGGCAAAGGGCATATCTCCGGAGGGCTTCGTCCTTATCGTAGTAGATTTGCCGCTCGCTCTCGTTGAACTCCTGGCAAAGCCGCTGTATGTAGCCGTATTCCCGGCGGATGTAGAACAACTCAAGGATGCGCCGCTGCTTTTCCGTCAGGCAGGCCAGTCCTTTCTCAACCTGGGAGGTCTGCCACTTGACTACCACAAGGTTTGCCGAGAGCGCATCCCGGCGGGAGATTGCGTTAATCAAATGATCTTCCCGGCCGCAGCCACCGCCCTTTACTGGTGTAGCATCGCTGGTAGCGGACCGGATGCCGTCCATCTGCTCATTGTAGCGGCGGATTTCTTCCGGCAGGCTTTCCAACGACCGGAGCTTATAGCTGTGGCATTTCAGCTCGTCAATGCAGATGCGCTTGTAGTCAATCATGTTTCTCCCTCCTCCGGCGGTTCCTTTTCCGCCCGCCTTTCTCCATAGCTGCAGAAATCCTCCGGCGCAATCTCCATATCAGTAGCATTACAAATCAAGAAGCCGTTAGAATTAACCGTTGCATTTACAAGATATTTGCAGTCTTTGCATCTGACCACCGGAACCGCATCAACGGTAGGAGCGTTTTTAAGATTCTCAAGAGCATCCTCCCATCCTCGCTCGTATGCGTCATCAAGATTATCCGTCTGGTAATTCCGGTACTCTTTTGGCAAGACGGGCGTACTCATGGCGGATTCTGCGTCAATCAACCGCATCGTTGTCACCTCCGTCCTTAATGTCCATTTTTGCCACGCAGTTGGGGCAGTAAGGCTTGCCGTACTCTTTCGAGAAATTCCGGCAGCGGGTGCACTGCTCCTCATAGTTTCCCGTTTCCAGATTGAACCGACCCGTGCCCAACCGTGCATACACCACCGGGGCAACATCGGCAGCAGGAATATCTGCCAGCACTCGTTTTGCGTCCGCCATCGTAGCGTTTGGTTCGGTTACTTCCAAGGCGGTCAACTTGGCAATCGCCACACTACGCTCAATATATTCAGCCATTGTCAGCCCTCCTGTTCCAAAATCCGACCAGCTTGTCAATGTCTTGGCTTCTCGGCGATGCCATAGCGCCAATCATGCACCCATCCTTATGCCGAGGATTCCCAACAAGCAAAGCAGTTTCGATATGATCGATCGTTACAGCTTCGATTTTCATGTCGCATCCGCAAAACGGGCATGTTTTGAGTTCTCGTTCAGCTTCAGCCATCGTTTTCTCCTCCTTCCGGCAGCACCACCAGCCGCCCCTCCTTGTCTGCCTCGGCCAGCTCCCGCAGGCGGTCAATCGGCAAACCGTCAAATTCCGTGATCTCCGAAATCGCCTTGCCCATCATGGACAGTTTGAGTGCCTCTACGCTTTCCGGCTCCAGTCCTGTGTCCTCGTAGGCTTTCAGCCGCTCCCACACTTTACGCTGGGAGCACGCGCCGTTATACGGGCATGGAATCTCCCTGCATTGCGCGATGTCGCAGAAGTTCCCCTCAAATGTCATTCGTTCCATCACTCCACCTCCCGTTTCAGTTCGTCATACAGCTCTCTGAACCGCTTGTTCCACTCCCTTAACACGAAGAAACAGTACACGCACAACACGATCCACAGACCACTGGCGATGTTTTGCAACAAATTTTCCATCACTCTACCTCCTGTTCCAGCTTAATCTCTCCGTCGCTCTCGGCAGATACCATATCGCGCAGGTACTTAATATCCTGTTCGTCAAGCCCTAATATGTCCCGGTCCCCATCGCTGTTGATTCCTTCCTTTAACAGCACAATATCTCCTAAAATCCAATTTCCATGATAGTTCGTCCCGTAAAGGAAACTGCCGAAGATGTTCCTCGGGAGGTTAATAAGCGCCCCTTCTTCGTTGACTATCATGCAGTACGGGCGCTTCAAGCGCACAGGGCGGACGACCTCAATCCATCCTCCCACGGCCTCACCGATGCTCTTGTGTGCAGGCTCGGAAAACTCCTGCACCCGCATCTCGTCCTTTGTTGTGATTACAATTCCTTTCATTGCTCTACCTCCTAACATCCAGTCCCAACGCCATAATCGGGATTATTGGTAATCTTTGCAATTTCGTCTGCGGTCAGCGTATGGTTGCTTGCAGTATATGTAACAGGCCCTTTGCACCTGTTCTGACACGCCAAGCACTCACAATGGTTACAGTTGGTTGTTGTATTCTGACGGAATGGACAGAGATGATTGAAGCAGTCCATCATCCCACCTCCAGTGCCATCAGCAAATCCTTGTAGTCCAGCAGCAGCGCCCATATCTGCTCCGCATCGTCATGGTCAAGGGTGACTGCCCCCTCTGCGTCAACCAACGCAGCCAGCCGGTCTATGTCCCGGATTACTTCGTAGTAGTCCTTTACGGTCATTTCCTCACCCTCCAAAATTCTCAAGATAATATTGCTTGCCGTCCTGCCAACCCTTGTAATAGGCTGCCTGCTCCCGGCGTTCCTGTTCCTCTGCGGTGATCTCCACCTGGGCCACTTCATCCACATGGTTCCACCTTTCGGCCGAAATAGCCGATAGAACCATTATGCAGAAAGCAGCTAAGATTATCGTAACTGCCGCTGCCGCCCAGTTTCTCATAGCGAATCCCTCCTAAATCCGAAGAATGCCTTTATTTGCGGCAGGGTCTCCAGCCTATGGCCATCTACCGTTATCAGCGCTGCGTAGCCCCGGCCTATCCAGCCGTCGTGCCAAATCTCCCTGGCCTCGTAGTAGTCCACGCTCTCCCGGCGCTCTGTTGTTTTGCCGCAAACCCTTATCTCGATGTCGATTTTCCCATCCCGGCGCTTTATCCAATTCTTGGGACGCTTATACTTACCGGCTGCCGCCGCATCCTTGTAGCATTGTTTGGAGCAGTACTTTTGTCCCGGCTGGCCGAAATAGTCCTTCCCGCAGTATTCGCATTTCTTCGGCTCGGCTTTTTTCATACTGCTTTTGCGGGCCCGAATGCTGTCCATGGCCTTTTGACACTCCTTGCAATACAGCTGCCGGGGGTTGGTGCTGCCTATCGGCCCTCCGCATCTCTTACAGGGCCGGTTTGGGTCTCTCTTGATTCCATAGCGAGACAAGATTTGGGCCACATAGCCGTAATCAAGATCGAGAATTAAGGAAATCTCCCTGTTGGTCTTGCCCTCCCGCACCAGCTTCTCCAGGAACTCCGGGTCGTTTGAATTAGAACAGCCGTTTTTTGCTGCATGAGTGGCCTTATCGTATGACATCATAACTCACCACCTTTTCCTGCTCGGCCATCTCTGCGCGCATTTTTATGGCTTTGGTGGCAGCGTTCCAGCGCTTGATAAATTCCTCGGCACTTTGTCCCTCAAAAAGCGGCTTCTCCCGCTCTACATCCTTCTGTCCCATCAGGGTACCTCCTCTATGTCAATTTCTGTTCTTGGGTTTTTGGGGTCATATGCCCCACGCAGCCGCAGCTCGACATGGTCAAAGCTATCATCGGCGATTACTCCCCGGTGTACCAGCCCGTCCATCAGCATCTTGCCGTTGTAGTTGTCGGGGTCGTGCCGGTGCCGGGTGGGGAAGTAGTAGGTGATGGTCACCACCGCCTTGCCCATTGGTTTGCACTTGGGGCAGTATGCAACAAACAGCTGCAGCCAGCGCTGCTTTTCCGCTCGGTAGTCCCAGGCGTTCGCCCGCCCGGCGTATTTGTTCAGCGATGGCGGAATTTCGGGGATTGTGATTTTCATGCGTCCTCCTCAAATCCCGGCAGGACGGTTTGCCCTGGAAGTATGCCGTCCTCCATCCACCAGTGGAATACATCGTTGCCGGTATACCCAAACCTCATTTCCCCCTCCATTTTCCCTCGCCGATTTCGCTCCTCGATCATCCTGTCAAACGCCGCGATGTAGGCTTTTTTGTATGTCGGATATTGAGCAAACTCGTTATATCTCACTGATGTTCCAGCCATCGGGCATCCGACACAACCGACCCGTCTCCACCCATTGGCGTACAGAGGGCAAAGTCTCACCTTGTTCTCCGAGCAAAAATCCAAAACATCTCTTGTTGTCCAATCAACGATAGGGTTAACGATACGCTTCCCTTTCATTTGGCAGGTTTCGAAAAGCCTACGATCCTCATCATTGTCATTTGACAAGACAATCCTATTTTCCCGTTTGCTTGCTATGACCTCCAATATCCCACGGTTCTTTTTCCGTGCCACGCTCTCGTCCCACCTTACTCCGGTAACGATAAACCTGTCCTTTGCGCCTCCCTCCTTGAGTTCTGCACAGCAGTATCTTACAACCCTTGTCGGGGGCATCAGCTTTTTCGGAATTAGGTTCCACATTGTCGTCCTTGTCCCGTCCGGGCGAACATGATAGTCGATGTCGCATTTGATTCCTGTGAGTTCCAATTTCCGAAATGTTTCCCGAACATGATAAACCGTTTCAGGAGCGTCAACAGTCGTATGACTGTGCAGCACCTCAAATGGGATCTTCGCAATCTGCGCCAACTTCAACACCGTGTCGCTATCCTTCCCTCCGCTGTATGTAATAACAAGCGGTTTTTCGTATAACATCTGCGACATTTCTGCCGCTTCCTGCAATCGCCTTACGGCAATATCAACCTTGTCGCTCATGCATTCTCCTCCATCATCCGCTCCGCCAGCGCTATGTCATAGCTGGGCAGCTGCTTTACCTCGGCCATACCGGCCAGCTTTGCCCGGATATCCGCAGGCAGGGCTTGCATTTTGCGCTCGCTCTCCTGCCTTGCCCGGTAGCTGCGCATAAAGTTGGACTGCACCACGCTCTGCACTGTCCCGGTGTCCATGCTGGCCCATTCCCGCAGCTGGGATGGGTGACCTACCAACCGTTGTAAGTTCTCCGGTAGGGATGCAAATTCTTTCTCGCTGTTGTAGCCGCTGTTCCGCAGGGCCTTGGCAATCAGCGCCCACGCTTCCCCCTCGGAGAGTTCCGCCGGTCTGCTGATCTCACCGATGCTGGCTATGATAGCCCCAATATGCGGGGGGAAACCCTTGCGGTCGCTGGCAATGTGGGACTTAACAGCCGCTGCCACAAGGTTAGCCGGGTAGTCTGCCAGCATCTCCGCCCACAGATTTACCACCGCTTCGGCATCCTGCCGCTTCATGTCCCGGTAATAACCGGGGTATGCAGCCTTCAAAATCGACATGATTGCAAGTGTTTCAGATCGGGTCATGCTCTCCCTCCTCTCGCAGCATTTGCAAGAACACATTGTCGGTCTCGTCCTGCGGAAGCTCGTCCTCCCACCTGCGCTGGTTCAGCCATGTCGCAGGGTTTGGGATGTACTGGCCGTTGTTCTCCGTCCATTGGCGGCTCTGCTTCTGTGCATTCACAGCGGCTATCATTCGGTCAAAGGTCTGCTTGTCCGGCTTGATGCGCTCAAAAGCCTTTTCCGCTGCGCCTTTGCCGACTTTCTTGGGATATTGCGCCCAAAATTCGGCAAACCGGCCCCCTTGGGGGGCATGGGGGGTACTTGGATTCGGATTCGGATTCGGATTCGGATTCGGATTGGATTCAGGCCGCAGCTCGCCGCAATCAGCCGCAAGTTGCGGCAACTCGCCGCAGATTTCCGCAGACGGTGTAAAGCCGCTGTTTTTAGGCGGGTCGGGATATTTGGGTTTGCATTCTCGTATCCGTTGATGATCGGCCCAAGTCGGGAACCAAAAGTAGGGCTTCCCGTCCACCTCGTAGAGGGAAACGCAGCCTTTGGCCGCCAAACCGTGGAGCGCATCGTTGATATCTTTTGCAGTAACCCGTTCCCGAAGCGGGAATGCGTTGCCTTTGATGATTGCAGGTCGGGCATCTCCTCGTCCTGCATCGTCTACCGAAACAATAAGACTTACCCAAAGCCGAAACTCGAAATCCGTTAAGGATGCTATCTTGTCGCTTGTGCGGAAGCTATCCTTTATCAATCTATTCGGCATTCCTCCTCACCTCCCGTCAGAATGGGAGGTCGTTAGGGTCGCCCTCGACTTCTTCAAATCCGCCCTGCTCGCTCTCTGCGGGCTTTTCCTCTGCCTTGCCGGTAGATTTGCTGCCACCGAAAAGGGCTTCCTCTGCGATAACCTCGGTGGCGGTGCGCTTATTTCCGTTCTTGTCCTCATAGTTGCGAACTTCGATGCGCCCCACAATGGTAATGAGGTCGCCCTTGCCGAACCACTGATTTACGAATTCGGCGGTCTTGCCCCATGCTACGATAGGGACGAAGTCAGTCTTTTCCCGGTCACGGTTGCGGTCTACGGCGATGGTAAAGCCGCATACGCTCTTGCCGCTGTTGGTCTGTTTCAGTTCGGGAGCCTTGGTCAGACGCCCATTAAGGATTGCTTTATTTAACATATGTAACCTCCTGTTATCCCCATTGGTCTGCCATAGCGGCAGCGATTCCGGGGAAAGTCTTACTTCTTGCTTTTGCGGTTCTTGGGTCGTTCCACGGGATGATCTTCCCGTTTTCATCCACAGCATAAGTTGCGGACGCTCCTGCAGAACACCCATTACGGTCAATTTCGCCGGGGTCTACCACATTGGTGGGGTTTAACTTGGGGAGCCCTTTCAGCCATAGACAGGTTGTTTTTCTGGCGTGATGCCCATACTCATACGGCTGTATGATCTGATCCGGTTTCCGCCATGCTGTTGACATATGGCCAACCGGGTTCTCTATGGCTATCTTTGGGATATCCGAAAGAACAAACTCCATGAAGAAATTTACTGCCTCATGGCGATTGGCCAATCTGTTGAGGGCCGCGTCTCCGTACCGTTCCACATTAAACCAGCGGTTTCCGGAGACGGCAAGATAGGTGCAGGGAGGATGCGCTATCAGCAAATCCCACTTGCCGATCTCGTGCCGGGTGCCATCCATGGTGGTAATGGTGCCGCCGGTAAGAACCGCTAAAGCGTCCCCAAGTATGTGCCATTCTAGGTGACCGCCAGACGGCTCCTGTATATCGCAGGAGTACGCTTCGTGCCCCTTTGCCCGGAAAGCCTTGCAAACCTCCTGGCTTTCCTCACAGGCCACTAATACCTTCATCCGTCTCCTCCAAATAGTTTGTGTAGAATTCCTCCCGGAACATCGGGATCGTAAAATCGTAGTGGTCGATACAGGCTTGCTCGCCAAGCCGGTGCAGCAGATCCATCACCTCTGCACAGCCGTGTGCGTGTGTCAGGTGGCATGGCGTGTGGCAAAGGGAAACCCAAAGGCCCATGCGCTTGCTTTTGCTCCGCATGGCGTTGCCGAATATTTCGTGCCGGTCGAGCTTTACGCCGGAGCGCTGGCACAAAAAGCACTTGGATGTGTCGGCCTGTACGATGCTCGGTGCGTAACCATTTCGGTCAAGCTCTGCGCCCCATTCGTTTTTCAACCGTCACACCTCCCAGCCTGTCCCCATTCTCTTCCGATTTGGTTATCGATAATCCTGATTTGCAGTTTAAGGCTGTTGATGGCTTCCAAGTTAGCCTTGTAGACTGCTTCGGCAACATCTCGCTTAAACCGTGCTTCTGCCACGCTCGGTATCCCGTAGCATGTCTTGTCGATCAGGCCGATGGCAACACCATCATCTTTGAGCTTTAAGCACTCGGTGCGGAGAAGGACTTTATAGTCCCGCTCCGCAGCAGCATACTCGCTTCCCGAATTTCGCAAGGTCTTAACGGATGTATTAAGCTGTGCCGATTTCTGTTGCAGTTCGGCCCACAGGTCAAGCTCCATTCTTTTCGGCCTCCTTTGCGGCTTTCATACACGGACCGCACAAATGCCGTCCGAACATTTTCTCGGTGTATGGGACAATCTCCCGGACATACCATGTAGACCCGTCTCGTTTGGTGATTGGGACGATCGGTTTCCCGCAGTCAGCGCAGATTTCCGTGATGTCCTCTCCGGCATCGCCCGGTTGACCAAAACTAAATACGATGTTGCCGTTTTTGTTTGCGACCGTCAGATATGTAATCTGTTCGCCGTGTACTTCCATCTCCGCTACCGTGAACCGTGCAAACTTGTCATTGCTATCTTCAGGCTCATATTTTCCGTTGGCGTTCTTTTGCGTCCTCATCGGGACAACAATGTTGATTTTGGTGTAGAGTTCGCGGCCGATCCCCCAATTAAAGCAGGCGCGCTTAAAGCTATCGGAGCTTTCGCCCTTTTCCTTTTCGGTGTAGCTTTCGGTTCCGCAGTCAGCTTTCCATGCCCATCCGTCATCCGTTTTGATACCGACACGGCAGAAAAGGTTCCCCTTGCATTCGTAATGTTCCCGCTGCCAGTTCTCGGGCCCAACCGTCTCGTCCAGAATGCGCATGTCGCATCGCGCGTCTTTGTAGCATAGGAGAACAGCCCCTCTCGAAGTATAGCGGTCAACCCGCAGATCAACCTCGTCCGCTCGCAGCGGTCTGAATTTAACCATGTTGTCCTCCTTATTCAAAGTACCTGTCAGCATCCGCATCGCTGGCGTCAAACCGCTTAACACAGTTTTCGCACCCGATGACCATTCCGTCCTTAATGTAAATGGTCTCGTTGATCTCGCAGCCGCACTCCGGGCAGATGTGCGGCTTATCATCGTAGTTATCCACCCAGCTCGGGATGGGCCTATCCGGGATAGCGTATGGGTTCATGCTTCCACGACCTCCCCATTTTCCAGTTTGTAAAATACCCCGGGTTTTATGGTCTCACCATCTACCTTTACAGCTCGCACCTCTTTAATGGGGAAAGTATCACCGTTCCAGCCACCCCTATCGGTTAGGACGAGCCAGCATCCAAGGGCGCCGGATGCCTTACTATCAACTCCGGTGACGATTGCAATAGACTCCTTTCCATCAACGGTGGCTGCGCTATAGTTGCCGGTGTTGGTGGCTGCGCTACAGTAGCCGGTGTTGGTGGCTGCGCTACGGTAGCCGGTGTTGGTGGCTGCGCTACGGTAGCCGGTGTTGGTGGCTGCGCTACAGTAGCCGGTGTTGGTGGCTGCGCTATAGTTGCCGGTGTTGGTGGCTGCGCTACGGTTGCCGGTGTTGGTGGCTGCGCTATAGTCGCCGGTGTTGGTGGCTGCGCTACGGTTGCCGGTGTTGGTGGCTGCGCTATAGTTGCCGGTGTTGGTGGCTGCGCTACAGTAGCCGGTCTGATTTTTGCTGCTCTCTGCTTTTTCTTTTATGTACTCAACCGCAGCTTTTACGATGCCTGCAATTCCGATCTCCGCCCGGAGCTTTATTTTCGTTCCGGCTCGCTTGCTATCGTCTTCTGCTTCTTCGTCCGTCACGCCATCTAGGTCAGCCACGAAAAACCGACTGTCGGCCGGGGCGTAATAGGCGAACACATCCAGCGGGTACTCGCAGCCGTGGAATCCTTTTTCGCATAGCACGGCTTCCGTTTCCTCGTATTCCTTGCCGAGCTCAAACTGGGAACCGCGGCATTTCATGTCTTTATCGGTGCCTTTGTAGACGATCACTTGACATTCCTCCCCTTATCGTGTATATTTGTGGTGGTGGTTGGGTCTCCGTCTTTGACGGGGGCCTTTCTTTTTTTGTACTCCTCCTGCTGGCGGCGGATACAGCGCAGAACCCATGCTGTGAAGTTGCAGTAACCCATTTCGATAAGCTGCTGACGGAACTCCGCCATATTCACATAACCCAAAGGAATACGCACAGACAGCTTATAGTTTGCTTCCCGCTTCCTGCCGGGCTTGTCCGCTATCAGCGCTTCCGCTTCGGCAGTACGCCGGATGCCATAATACTCCGGCCGTTTGCACATACTGTCCAGCGGCTTGGTGTAACCGGGGAACTTCTCCCGGATAACTGCTATCCTCTCGTTCTGCTCCATAGCCTTACCTCACCAGCAGCAGAAGTGCCGCTACTGCGAAGATGGCTCCCATTCCGAGGACTACGGCCAAGGCTTCCTGCAGCCACTCCTTTTTACTCATCTTCCTGTACCTCCTTTTGCGGAAGCTCCGGTAGGAATGCCCACCACTGGACTTCGATAGCGGTCTCCACATGATCTCCGCTGACATTGAACACCTGATGCTTGGTGCTGAATGGCAAGGTAGCGTATCTTCCCTGCATTGTCTGGCACAGGTAATGCCCGTCCTTGCTGGGTACGATCTCATCCGAGTTAAACCACCGGATAAAGGTGTTTGTTGTTGCTTCCATGTTGTTCCTCCTTCTTTTCCACCCCGTTTGGCGGGAAAAACTTCTTGACATCTTTTATTGGAATAAATAATGCATCGCAGACCTTATAGACTTCCTCCAATGTCCACGGGGTCTTGCAAATCATTCTGTCGCTGATCTGCTGGCGGCTCATACCGGTGCGCTTCCCAAGGCTTGTCTGGTCGTGGCCAAGTTCCAGCATCAGCGCTCGCAGTTTGCGGTATGTATCAACCTTCCTTGACATTGCTATCCCTCCCTTCATGTGGTAAACTATGGTTGAGGTGATATTATGAGCGAAAAACTTGATGTTTCGTATTCTTTGACCGAAGAAGAAAAGAGAATATTTCGCAAATTCAAGCGAAGCAATAGCGCCAAATTGACAAAATCTGAATTTCAAACTATGCTCCGGTCAAAGCTGGTAGATGGCGGTTTCGGCGGCGAATACTACTGGTTTAGCAATGGCTCCTTTGATGAGGGAGTTGCTTGCCTATTGGAAAACGGTTTGCGCGTTAAAGCCGCCATGCGGGCCGAGAAGAAGTTAAGCGTCCGGTATTGGATTACAACAGGAGTTGCAATCGCCGGTTTCCTGCTTGCCGTCCTGTCTCTCCTCATGCAACATGGGATAATATCACTACTGCCGCTATGATGATGGAGAGAACGCCGCACAAAACCGTAATGATCTGCGGTGGCCTGGTCTTAAATAGGTATGCTTTCCAGCTGGTATCGCCGTAGACCTCGATAAGGTATTTTTCAAATTCATCGTTTCTCATGTCATGCCAGTCTTTCATTGTCCTCCTCCTTTTCCTTGATAAGCTCGTCCAGCGCAGCCATGAATCGCTGTTCGGCTCCCTTTGGGCTGCGGCGGCCATTTAATATCGCACACACATACGCTTTCCCAACGCCGAGTTTTTCTCCGAGCTGAGCCATTGTAATCTTGTTATTGTGCATCTTGCCGACCACATCGCCAGTCCATTGTGCAGGCATCTAAACTTTCCCCCTTCTTTATATATTGTGTTGCAAAAGTTTACACAAAGTGTTATCATATCCTTGCGAGGGAAAATGAATCATGGCACATTAAGTGCCCGCTTTGTGTTGCGCTTGTTGCTTATGTTTTCATTATAGTGTAAACAAACGCAACAGTCAAGACGCAGATGTTCCTTTTGTTTACTTTCTGCTATTTGCACAAAAAGGGTGTGTTGCGTTTGTTCTATATCAACTATGTTGCTCTTTGTAATAAAATTGGGAAATCTCCATCTGCTGTCGCCGAAGAAATGGGGTTTATGCGTTCCGTGGTTACGCGGTGGAGCAAAGGGACAATTCCAAGGCAGGCAACATTGCAAAAGGTCGCTGACTACTTCGGCGTAAGCGTGGATTACCTTTTGGGAAAAGAAAAACAGCCCACCGAAGGTGAGCTGTCCGGTATTCGGAAAGACCTTATGGATTTCGCAGATACTTTGACAGATGAGAAAATTGAGAAATATCTTCGTCTAATGAAAACTTTAGAATCCGAAGATATTTAACAAGCTGCTCGTCAGACATCCGTTCCACCGCCTTTTTGAATTCCTCCTTTTTCTCCATTGGTGTTCCTCCTCTTTTGTCGATTATTGTCAAATAAAAATCCTTCCAAATTCAGTATGTATTTGGTACAATTCAATTGTAACAAATTGCATTGCCGATATGTACTGACAAATGTTGCGGTTTCGGCGTAAAAACTGTCATGTTCTTCGGGCAAAAGTGTCCGGTAACAAAAAACAGGAGATGAGTTTGTGAATTCAGACGAAGAAAGGAATTGGGATAACTTTTTATTGGAGGTAGCCACAAAACGGCAGGAGCATGGAATGACCCACAAGGATTTGGCCGACAATGCCGGGACAGTTGAGAGGACGATCTCCCGGCTGCTTTCGGAGCCGACCAAGAATCCGAGCCTTTTTCTCGTTGCTTCCATCTGCCAAGCGCTGCACATATCTCTCGACAAGCATTTCGTGAAGGAAGTCTACAACAAAACAGACAGCCAGAACAACGAAGAAATGATAGAGGTTCTGAAAGACCAGGTGCGCCAGCGCAGGAAGCTGTCCAAAACACTCTTCGCAGTTATTTTTGTCCTGCTGGCGATGATGATTTTATACCTCATCCTAATCGATGCAAATAACCTTAACTACGGTTTAATTCGGGATTAAGAACAGATGTTCTTTCCAAATATAATCGTACACCGTAAAGTGTACAATAATCAGTACCGGAAGGAGAGAGGTCATGAAAAAGATATTTTCTTGTTTGTTGGCAACCGCAATTGTGATTTTGCTTGTAGCGTGTGGAAAAGATGCAACAGATGAAAAAATAAAAGAGGTGGCGCAACAAATAGGACTTACATCAACAAGCGTCAAAACAGTGGACGGTGTAAAGACTATCGTTGAGGATAGCTATTACTATGTGAATTTTGACATAGAAAACGGTGAGGTAAAAAAGGTGTATTGTGGAGACTATGTTTTTTATAAGGACGGAGAGGTAAAAAGCAAGTTTTATGACAAGCTGCTTTCCGTTGAGGATATGGTTGATTATCAAAGCAAGGTAGAGGATATTGTACTTGCTGCCCTCACCAGCCCGGATACTGCGAAATTTCCCGGCAGTGGATTAACGCCACTCGAAGGCTGGTTTTTTATCCGCACAGGAAACGCTGTTAAAGTTGAAACATATGTTGATGCTCAAAATGGTTTAGGAGTTTCCACGAGAAATAATGTCGTTGCTATATACAGAGATGGCGAGTGCGCCAAACTCCAGATAGGAAGCATAGATATAATTGGATAAAAAAATACCGCCCCCGGCAACGAGGGCGGTTGTCTATCAGGAGGGGAAAAATGAAAGAAAGGACAAATACGGCAAAGTGGCTTGAGAACCAGAATCGCTGGCAGATCGCCGTACAGAAAGATGGCGTAAGAAAAACATTTACAAGCAGCCGCACCGGAAGGGAAGGGCAGAGGGAAGCAAACCGAAAAGCAGATGACTGGTTGGCATCAGGCATCTGCGGGACGAAGCTGCACCTATCGGAGCTGCACGAAAGCTATATGGAGCAGCTTAAAATTCGGACTTCGCAATCGAATTGGCGACCGCAGGAAAGCCGCTGGAAAACATGGATTGACCCAAGGATAGGCCACCTAAAGGCAGATGCACTTTGCGATGGGATTTTGCAAAAGGTTATCGACTATGCATACAATAACGGGAAATTGTCGAAGAAGTATCTGCAAAGCATCCGTGCTGACATGGTTTCTTTCTGCAAATATCTGCGGAAAATGAAAGTAACCGGCTTTGCCCCGGAAGATATAACAATTCCAAAGGGAGCCCCCGTCGGCGTTCGCAACATTTTGCAGCCGGAGGACATTGTAACACTTTTCTCCGTTGATACGACGATCTACAAGGGTAAATTGGTAAAAGATCCATATATAAATGCTTATCGCCTTGAGGTTTTGACCGGACTGCGGCCGGGGGAATTGCGCGGTATCATGCGAAACGATTTCAAACAGGGCAGATTGGAGGTAAGGCGGTCGATAAACGAGGATAACGAAATCACTACAGGCAAAAATGAAAATGCGATACGCAGCGTTTATTTGGGCGAAATCGCAGAGGCGATTGTAAAAGATCAAGCATCCAAGTCAAACGGCCTGTATCTGTTCCAAATGCCGACAACGGAAACCTATCGGAAGTTTTTCCAAAGATATTGCAAAGCAAACGGAATTCCGAAAACGACACCATACGAGCTGCGCCATACATTCGTTTCCCTTGCCCAGTCCCTCCCAGAGGGGTGGGTAAAGCAATTGGTTGGCCACTCCAAGAGCATGGACACATTTGGGGTTTACGGCCACGCTGTATCGGGGATGGATCGGCAAATAACCAGCGCACTTGATGGCGTGTTTACATCAATTCTTGGCCAGCAGGGAAAAAAGTGAGTTATTTTTTGAGTTTTTTTGCAAAAGAAAAAAGCCAGTAACCCGCATGGTTACTGGCTTTCTCGTTGGTGCGGAAGATGGGACTTGAACCCACACGCAAAATTATGTTATTGCCGTAAAGTGTAGGAATCAAGCGGTTTTTCCGACTTTCATTCCGCTGAAAAAAGCATGAAAAACTCACTTTCGGAACAAAAGTGAGTTGCAAAGTGAGTTATTTTGCCACCGTATCGTACTGTTCGATGGCGGCTAAAATTCTGCCACGCAATGCCTGTGCGGATGCGTGTTCGGTTCTGTATTTTTCTTTGATGTCTTCCAGCTCGTCAAGAAGTTTGTCATAGTCGGTCTGCGGCTTTTCTTCCTCTTTGTAGGTCACGCCGAACCAGTCGCACACGCCCTTGCAGAGTGCCTCGGCAATGCGCTTTTTGTTTTGCACAATCCAAATGGCATCCTGCCCATTATCGTGGAAAGCGATTTCGGGATAGATCGACAGCATGGGAGTTCTGCCTATCTCGTAAAACTCGTCCTTCTGATAGACCCCTCGGTGGGTGCTCCGGGGGTAAATCTCCATCAGTCTGCGGTAGACCATCTGACAGGCCCGGTCGCTGATGCCTCCGGCTCTGCCGTAGCGCAGGACAGTCGGTCCCTGTGCAGTCCCTTCTTTCAAGGTGGCCGTGCTTGCATTGGTATGGATGGGCATATGGAGGTTGGATTTCCAAGCGATGCTTTCGGCTACTCGCTCCTGCATCGTCTTGTTGGGTGATGCGACCATCACATCGAACCCGCAGCGGGTGAGAGCCTCGGCGCAATAAGCGCCGATCTCTACACACACATCATGCTCATAAACGCCGGGGAAGCCGTAGTACGGAGCATGGGGAGCCGGTCTGCGTTCGGGGGAAAGATACACTTTAGGCATCTTTCACCACCTCCTCAAGAGGGAATTCCTCCTCTTTGACCTTTTTCACCATGCCGGTGGTGGCTGCGTCATATGTACCATTAGCAGCCAAAGCGACAATAACGGCGTTCAGCAGGCACAGGATTACGCCCTGTACCGTTACGGCAGAGCCGTTAAATGCTTCTGCGCCGATGAGGATAGCCACCGCCACAATGTACGCCAACAGCTGCGCGTTCAGCTTGGCAAGGGGGGTCTGCTTCAAAAACTGGGTGATGATAGTGACCATCATCACAGCGCCGGCATAGGTTCCAAGGGTTGTCCAGGTTACAAATTCGTTCATAGTTACGCTCCTTTACTTTACGAGGTTGTTGGCGATTACAGCGACAATGGCAACAGCGATTGCTGCACCAATGCCGGTTAAAATAGACCGGAGGATAGCATTCCAGTTATCCCCCGGTTTTCTTTCCAGCGTCTCAAGGCGTTCGCCCTGTCGGCTCAATTCAGTTGTCATGGTCTCCATGTTGGTTGCCAAACGGTTTACGCTGTTGGCTATCTCTCCAAACGCTTTTACGCTGTTTTCCAGATTATCAATCCGGTGGTTCTGCCGCCGGTTCTCGTCCTCCATTCGGCGGGCAAACTCATCATGCACATCTTTTGGCAGATAGTTGTCCATCGGTTATACCTCCTCGAAATAATGTCCGATAAGCTCATGCGGGAGGTATTGCAGGATAATGGTGCCCGTTTCACTTCCACGCTTGCAGAGGTATGTTTTTCCGTCCTCCGGGTCAAGGTAGTACTTACCATATTCATATTCCATACCACGACTTGCAGGAATGGGGTCATCAATGGAACCAGTGTGACCAGTGTTAATTGCTGTCCACAGAGCAGGAACCTTACTCGGTTCCCAACCAACCTGTGAAGTGTGTGCCTGAATGCATTTATACAGCTTGTCAGCTTCTCTGCGTCTGTCACCAACAATATAGGCAACATCGGCTTCCCAAGGCAGGAACAGCATAAGGTTCTTTACAGCTTTATCATCAGGGAGGTCGCCGCAAACATTATCCATGCTCGTTCTAATCTGTTCTGCCTGTTTCTGAATATCATCACGCATCTTCTGTCACCTCCTTTTCTTCTGTTTCTACGCCAATGGTCTGCAAAGCTGCTTTTAGCTGTGCAAGTTCTGCTTCCTGCTTTGCTTTTACTTCTTTGGCTTTTTCAGTATAGTAGCCCATTTAGTTCACCCCCATAATGTTTAAGGCTTCCTGCATATCGGATGCCATAGAACCACCATCGAAATTTTCTATTTCAGCATTTTCAAAGATAGTATCTTTGGGCACCTTTCCGACAATATATTCTGCTTCCTCTGGCAAACAAGGAACATAGCACCCATTTAGAGCTTTCTTCACATATACCAAGGTGTCGGAATAATATTCCTTGCCTTCTACCTTGATTTTATACATTGTCACACCTCCAGTATCATTGATTTAATTCTGCTCAACTCATTAATTGAAGCATTGAAAAAATCATAGTTCCATAACCAATAGTCATCGTGTTCGGGGCGTTTGTATTTCAGCAAGGATAAATCTCCCCAAATCCTATCCCATCGGTCTTGGTACTTCCCGTCTTTGCGGTTATTCAGCAGTTTGATTATTTCCGCTGTCAGTTTCCCACGCTCCAAGCCTTTTCCATCATCATTCCTTGCGAAATAGTCATAGGCATTTTGGCTTTTTATATAGCAAATGGGGTTCCCGCAGTAGCTGATTACATTGTTGGCTTCATCAAGTTTTGTGCCATATCGAATGTTTACTTCACCACACAAGGCGTTTTGCTTAAAACGATTAAAACAAATGTAGTCCATGGTTTACACCTTGAAGCATGGAGCCAAACCTCCACTTGAATTCGCATAATATCCGTCAGGATTGCCAGCGTAATCAACCGCTCTAAACATCTCTCCATTTGGAATATTGGGAGAGCGTAGAAGCCACCATGTTGCATTCGCAAGTAAATCACTGCGATATTTGCGCTTATCGTTACCAGCAGCATAATAATCATATTGTTTACAATAAGCACTTTCCTTATTTGTGGTATTTGACGATACAGTGCCAAATACTTCATAATGTGTCAGAATGTATATTTTGTCATCGGTCGATGTTGGAGTGACACCGACGGCCCCGTTTCCTGTATTATCTGTGTATATCGTAGTGGATTTTAGTACAGATTGCAGGTCACTTGGCAGTGCGGCTTCGATAAGCGGCATTACTATCGTCCTCATTTTACAGGACTTCCATCCACCAACAGAGGTTCGGGAATCGTTCATCCTTAAAGCTATGCTACCTGATGGGACAGAACTGTTGTAGAATCTGTCTATAAGGCACACATCTTTGCCGTTGGTTTGGGCTGTCTTAAAGCCCTGAAATGCTATGCCATTTCCCTCGCGCTCTGCGTTGTGATTAAACCCTATGATAAATACCCAAGTGGTGTAATTCGTAAGAGTAAGACCATCGGAAACCTTGCCGTTCATGGTCACTTCCTTACAGTCGCCGACAGCCCAGAAGTTTGCACCCTCGCCAGCGTCAGACATCTGCTTAATTATTGCCCAGCTTGTATCGTTCAGCACATGTGAAGGTAATGCGAGGTCAACTGTGGCAGGAACACTGACTTCCTGCGGGGCAGATACCATCGTCCCGTTTGTTGCAGAAACAGTCCACTTTCCCTCCTGCGGGATTTTAAGCCGTACCTGACCGCCGGAGGAAACGCCTGTCACTGTCTTGCTGCCAAGAGTAGCAGTAACGGTTGCCCCGTCAACGACATTCGCCACAAGCTCAAGTCCACCACCACCTGCAATGATTGGGTTACCGTAAATTATGCTCATTTTATTGCCCTCCTTAATAAGTCATAATCTTTGTGATTTGTAGGCTCATCGCCGCAGGAGCCGCACCAGCTGCGTATATCTTTACCGTTCCGTTTTCATTTGCCGCCACCATCGAGGTAACACCAGCATCTGCGAGTGCTGCCAGCTGGTCAATAGTGGGATTGAGGTTGACTTGGAGACCGGCGGCTTGGCCCGTAAGTATCGTTTGATAATACGGGCCGCTGCCGCTCCATGAAGAACTTAAAGAAACGGTTTGCGTGGTGATTTTCTGCTGGTAGTCGGCGGTTCCTGTCGCCCTTGTGCCGTCTGCCTTGTAAAAGGCCTCACCGGCCACAACAGCGCTTTCCTCGGCGGTCGTATCGGAAATATCAATGAGGGTGTTTCCGTAGAACTCCACCTTGTTTACCGCCATTCAAATCACGCTCCAATCGTTACGGTCTGACCTCCCGCGGGGTTATCGGCATAAGCAATCGGCACTCCGTTTACGACTACCTCAGAAAGGAAGTCATAGCCATCATCGGGGAGGACGCTAAACTGTGCTTTGGCCGGGGTTACGGTCTTTTTCTGGCCCTTAGTCAACTCACCGGCGTAATCACCTGTTACGCCAAGGATGGACACACCGGATTTAATGTTACCGGCAATGATTTTTGCGGCTTCGGTGCTGTCGATGGCAGCAGAGCCGGAGCCATCGTGATAACCGGCAGGGATTGCTACCGAGGATTTGTCAACAATGGAAAGGGTTACAGCGCCCTTGTTCGGCATGGTGCCGGTCACTTTAGCGCCGTCCACATAGGCGGTTTTGCCATTAAGGATTTCCGCAGCGGTAGCGGTTGCATCGGAAGTATCGGCATCATACGGACAAGTGCCGGTAATGGGAGCGCCGGTCTTGTCGTGTGCTGTCTTGCCTTTAAGCAGGCTTGCAGCATCAACTGTATCGCCGGTCAAATCCATGAGGGTTTCGCCGTAAAAGATTATTTTGGAATTGTACTTAGTGTCAGCCATTTTCAGCCTCCTATAGTTACTGTTTGTCCCCCAGAGGGGTTGTCTACGATTTGTTTTGGTACGCCTTTAAAGGTCATGTTATCTTTCAACATTTTTTCCTTTGTCAACAGCAGTTGGTCGGTAACAGTAGGGGTAACGGTGTACTCGCCCCTGTAGACTTCCGCCGCTACGCCAACCACGCTGCCGAATATAATTGCAAAAGTAGATGTCGGAGATGCAAAAGCGGTTTGAAACTGGTTTTCAGAGGATTGGAATGTAGTCTGAAAAATCATTTTGTATCACCGCCCGCGATATCATCCAAAAGGCCATCTTTAAGGACATCTGCTACAGATACATTGAGGATATTGGAGTTAAGCCGCGCATTGCCAATACCAACACGCAGCTGTATTTGCACCTGCGGGTTTGGTTTGAAAAGTGAAGTTTCCTCCTCTGTAAGAGTACAGGAAACGGTTTTATCTCCCAGCGTGCAATCCTCAAGGTCTTTTACTAGTACGACATTGCCGCCCTGCTTGTAGATAACGGCCATCATTGAGATGGTGCCGGTATCAAACGGGACGGTAAAAATGTGGGTTGGGGTTGTGTATCTTCCGACGAGGCTCACCCTTTCACCACCTCCGAAATCGCTACCTGTAAGGTAATATCCGCGGTCGGCTTGTCGCCCAAGGCATAGGCCGTAATAGTGCCGTTGTCGTTCGCTACATAGATAGCGCCGGTTCCGCTATCAACCATGGTGTTGTAGGCGGCGGTGTCGATCTGGATATCAACCTTGCTATTGGCAGTAGTCCCAAGGCCGGTTACCGTCTGGCTGTATGGGCTTTCGGAGCCGAGCCAAGATGCCGCAGGAAGCGAAAGCTGCTTAATAACAACCGCCCGGTTTATCTTGTACTCCATCTTTCCGATGGCCTGCGTTACCGTATCTGTTGTGGTTACATTCTGCCGGGAGGTTGCCTGCTTGTAGCCGGGGATTTTGATTTGGCTGCCGGTGTAATCGCCGGTTTGCGGTGTCACCGCTCCGGTGCGGCCGTTAAAGCTCGCAACAGTACCGGGGCTGATGGTGTGCGCTACATACTGCAAATCGGAGATCATTGTGGGCTGGGCTGTGTAAGTGGCTATCGGCAGCTGGTACACAGTACCGCTTGCATTGATATCCTCCTGCACCAGCGCCGGAAGCGGGTCTTGCGCCTGTGTCACAAAAGAAATCGGTGCTTCGGTGTTTGCCATGTCAATTTGGATAAGCAATCGACCGGGGACAGAGCCGCTGGTCGGAAGCGTCGCATTGATCGTTTGGGCTTCCACAACAAAGTTTCGGCCGAGGATTATACCACGGCCATCGGAAACATTTATGATGTTACCACCCTGTGTAGTTACTTCAACGCCAGTAAAGATGCCGCTGTCGTTGATAATGTGGTTGTACAGATACGCATCATCCGTTGGAGTTACGATAGATGCGTTATACTGGAGCAGCGTTATCATGCGTTTGCCCTCCTTTCAAGGATCAAAATTTTGGTAAGGTCGGCACGGACAACGCCGAAGGTCATTTTTGTAACATCCTGCGACCTTGCATAGCCGGTAAGGATAGATTTGTAACTACTGTCGCCATCAATGACCAAAACCTCTGTGCCGATGGCCATCGAGGTATCAAGTACGCCACAATCGTTTCGGGCAGTCAGCTCGATCATGTTGTCATACTTTTGCGGGCTTAACGCTTCGTAAGCCTTTTTGTATGCAGCAGATTCAAAATTGATATCCGTTTCCAAAAACTGCGCCGCAAAAAACACAGGTGTAATTCTGTCCGTGTTGTTTGTGTCGACCTTGCCGTTAGGATGCAGATAGTAGGTTATGTGTTGCGATTCATCGGCCTTATTGTAGATGGTCACCTTGTTCAGCTGGCCGGTACTGTCACCGATGATGATGTTTTTATCCACGATGGCCTGTAGATTTGTTTCGATTACCGCCGTTTCGCTGACCTTGCCCACCTTAACAGAGATCGTCTTTTTCTGCGGGTCAAAGCTCATGTTGACAGCTACGCCGTAAACCGTCAGAGATTTCGTGATGATTTCGTAAAAGCTGTGGATGTTGTCCTTTAGGTTGAGCGCCCCGGTCGTTTCGGAGGTCGTTTCCACCGTCATACCGGATATGTTTTGCAAAGCATCTCCCGAAGAAACAAAGTTATCTCGGATGATCGAAGCAATAAAAGGCTCGATCTTTGCAGAGGTCGTGCGGTCGAAATATACCTCTGCGTCAAAAAGCGACATAAGAGGCTGCGCCGATATCGTTACGCCCGTTTTATCTGTTTCCACATCGTCAACGATCCCCTGATAAGCTACATTCCCGTTTTGGTCTGTGACGCTTATAAAGTCGCCCTTTTTTGCATCCAGCTTTACAGCCCGGAGAGTAGTTTTTTCTACGGTCAGGTAGTCAAACTGTATCTCCGGGATTTCAATCGGAGCAAAACTTCGGAATGTGAAATCCCTTGCGAATACTTCGCACTTAAACAGAGTATGCAAGTTTCTCCACCTCCACATATGCTACGATATCCGATGTGCCGTCGTGCGAAAATGTCAAAGTGCTTTCTCCCGGCGGAGCATAGATAAATCTTCCGGTCGAAAAGTCGCTGGACTGGTACAGGTTTTGGATGTATGTCCCGTCGAGCGCATACTCTGCAATCTCCATTGTTGCAGGGTCAGCATCAACAACGAGTTTGTGTCCTTCAGGGATTGTTGCGGTTACTTTTCCGACCGCTACACGGGTACCGGCCTTGATAAGCGCCCAAGCAGGATTGACGACCGGGCCGAAGATTTGCAGCTTGCACGGTGATGCCAAATCCCCGTTTCTTATTTTTGCAGTTCCTGTTGCTGTTTCTGCGTAATAATAAGGATAAGTATAGCTATACCTTTTAATCCCTTGGTCTGGCGCTTGACTTTGCGTTATCTTAACAGCTTCATGCCAAGTCCCGAAGCAGAGAAATGTAATCGGTACTGCCAAATAGCCGGATTTCAGCTCCGACTTATCCGCAGACTGCACTTCACACTTTATTTTGTACCATGTGTCCAGCGGGGAATACATCAGGTAAAGCGGGCCTTTTGTCACGAACGAAATAAACGCCTGATACCGGGAATAGTCGAAGAATATCATTTCGCCTGTCACGGCATACTGGTTAAGGAATTCATCCGATACCAGCCATGCGCTTCCGGCTTGGATGGTGGAGTAGGTTTTGCCAAAGCCTAATCCACCCGGCGCATTGAAGTACGCCGTTTTGTCCATCAAATCCCACTCGGCGCCTACATTGTTTTGGAGCTTAAATTTTCTCATTAGTAGGCCCTCCCGAGTGCGCGGTTTACTGCCTGCACCAAATTGCGGGCAGCAGCTTCACCAGCAGCGTTGTCGTAACCATTAAAGGTGTTGTTCATCTCGATGGTAATTCCACCACGGCCTGCGTCACCGTTGAGGGGCATAACATGAGCACGCCCACCCGCCATGGTAAGCAGTTCTGGGCCAGCTTCGCCAACAATGGCGCTGCCGGAGGACAAAACTCCGCCCTTGGCAAGATAAGCAATTTTCCCGATGGTCGGAATATTAAATCCGAGGGACTTACCGCCCAAAACAGGAACCCAGTCAGGGACATCAAAGTGGATCTTATTCAGACCGTTTATCATCCAGTTGATTGCGTCAATGACCATGTTGATTAGTGCAATGATGCCGTTAAGGGGCGCTTTTGCAATGGCAACAAGCGCCGTAAAGATTCCATTAAAGATTTCCTGCACACCTTTCCATGCTCTTTCCCAATCTCCAGTAAAAACGCCACGGATGAAATCGATAATACCGTCAAAAACGGCCTTTATGGAATCCCAAACGGATTTTACTGTTGCGAAGAAGAAATTTAAGATTTCCCCCAATACTCCAAACGATTCCGACCAATCCGTCGTAAATACGCCCTGCAAGAAATCATCCACACGCTGGAGAATGGCCTGTATCTTGTCTCCACTTGTTGCAATCCAAGCAACAAGTCCTACAATGGCGGCAATAATCAGGACTATCGGGTTGGCTATCAAAAAGTTAACAGCTGTCGTTATGCCCGTTACAATTCCAGGGATTACAGTTCCCGTTATGAATGTGAACGCAGATGACACAGCGCTCATAACGGCTGGGATGGCTGTTTTTGTAATAAAACCTATTGCCGTCCCAATTCCGCTTGAAATTCCCTTTACAACGGTTGTAATAATCGGCCCCATTTTAGTTGCCGCTTTAATAACGGCGGGGATAACATCACCGGTTATTTTGCTTATTGCCCCAGTTATGCCAGATATAATTCCAGCAATCGGAGAGATCGCAGCAATAAGACCGCCGACAATAAGGATCGTCTTTTTGACCCCATCGTCGAGGTTTGAAAACCAATCGATTGCATTTTGAAGCCCTGCGACAATTTTATTGATAATCGGCAGCAGGATATCACCGATGGAAATCGCCAAGTTATTGAGCCCGTTTCGGAGGATTTTCATCTGGCTTTCGGTTGTTGCGTATCTTTTGCTTGCCTCGTTGGAGAGGGCAATATTTTCGTCCCATGCAGTATTTGCGGTTGTAACAGCATCGTCCAATACATCGGACGCAAGGGCTAACGCACGAAGCATATTAGACTGGCGAATCCCGGAGAGCCCCAATTTATCCAATACGGCGATTGTGTCCTCTCCATTTTCGTTCATCTTCCCAAGCCCGCCGATGAAAGCACTGATTGCGTCTATCGGTTCATTGCCCCACATATCTGCGAATTCAGAAGCAGATACACCAGCGATCTTTGCGAATGTTTCAAGATCATCACCGCCAGCAGACACAGCCTTGCTTATTGCGGTAAGTGTCTGCGTCATTGCTGTTCCGCCAGCTTCTGCTTCAATACCGACAGAAGACATGGCAGTAGACAGAGCAAGGATATCCTGTTCGGACAACCCGGCAACTGTACCAGCAGACGCAAGGCGTGTAGCCATCTCAACAATATCGCGCTCTGTTGTGGCAAAGTTATTGCCAAGATCAACGATGGTACTGCCGAGTTTGGAGTATTCATCAGCGGTCGTTCCGGTAATGTTGGCAAATTTGGCAAGTGCAGAGGCAGCTTCATCAGCGGAAAGGTTGGTTGCTTCGCCCAAGTCGATCATAACGCGGGTAAAGTCAAGTACATCATCGGTGGCAATACCCAACTGTCCAGCAGCTTCCGCAACCGCCGCAATCTCCGTAGTGGACGCAGGAATTTCTTCTGCCATGTCCAATATGCCCTGCCTGAGTGCCGCAAGCTGCTCTGTAGTGCCGTCTACTGTTTTTTCAACGCCAGCAAAGGCGCTTTCAAATTCTACAGCCGCTTTTGTGGCTGCCACTCCTGCTCCCGCAAAGGCCAAAGATGCCGGCGCAAACTTCTTTGCAATGTTCCCAGACTTTTCTGCTATTTCGCCGGTAACCGCTGAAACCTGTGCAAGTGCCGCACGACTCCTGGACGCTTCGGCCTGTAGGTCTTTCAGCTTTAGTTCGGCGCTGGTCAGTTCCCGGACTAACTCACGGTATTGTTTTTGGTTGATCTCCGTGCCGTCCGCCATTTCCTGATCCGCTTTCTTTTTGGCGTTTCGGAGGCTTTCAACCTTGTTTTCTGTATTTTTGATTTGTTCCCCGAGCAATTGCTCCTTTTGTTTGAGCAGGTCAATATTAGTCGGGTCGAGTTTCAGCAGGCGATTGACTTTATTAAGCTCCGATTGTGTCCCACGGATTTCGCTGTTCAGCGAGCTGATCGCTTTCGACAATCCCTTTGTATTGCCGCCGATTTCAACAACGATGCCTTTAACATTTTCAGCCAATCTTACCACCTCCTGCGAAGAAATCACGCAAGCCACCGGGTCTGCCCTTTATGGCATACTGTTCTGCGTCGTTGGACTTTTCGATCATCAAATCATAGACCATTCCGCAGGTCATGTCCTCCAGCGCTTCATCGGATAACCCGAGTTCAGCGCAGCGGAGCATAAAGGTTGACCCGGTAGGCTCACGCACAGTTTGTTTTATTTTTTTTTTGGAACAGCGGTAGTCTTGTTGTTCAGGCTCCAAAGCTCCAAAATGGCAGGGAGCACTTTATAGATGGAAAACATCTCAAACTGCTCCAGCCACTCGTCAACATTGTCCGGGATGGACCCGTCATATTGCCGAGCCATGATAAAAGCGACATCCTCAAAGATTTCAAGATCGCTTACGGAAAAAGATCCGTCATCGGATGTCGCTGCTGTTTGTAGCTTTTGCAGGTCTCGGACAATGTCCCGACCCACCTTGTGGCGGTAGATGCGTGGGGTCAGCGCATTAGCGCACAACCCTACGCTTTTTCCGTCGATCTCGATTACTTTGTTCATTTCAGCCTCCAGTCGTCGGAGTGAATACGGCGGTGTACCAGCCGTTCACGGTCGCCTCCGGGGTCTCCGCCGTAGTGTAGGCAAGGGAGTTGCCATTGGCCAGCGGGGAAGCGGTGATGCTTACGGTCTGCGTCTGCGGCTCTACGCTCTCGGTCGTGGTGTTCAGCTCACGAGTGGGGCGAGTGCAGGTGCAGTTATAAAGAACAAACTTAGTTCCGTTCACATCGCCCTCCTCTTGGAACAGCAAGGCGAAGGACTTGGGCTGAATGTTTGCATTCTCGATCATCACCTTGCTGGTGGTGTCAAGAGTGTAACCGAAAACATCCTTGAGGAATGCTTCGGGGAAAACGGCGACTTCGAGATCGCCGGTGTAGCCGCTGTTCGCCACGGCTACGAAATACTGAATGTTGTCCGCATAAAACGGTGTGGTATCGCCGGAAGGCTCCAAAGACAGGCTAACTGCGCCGGGGATGGCTACGGGAGTGCCATAGGTGTTATTTTCCCCGTCGAGGATAGCGTAATGGACATTCGAGATACCGAATTTAACTTTATCAGCCATTTTTACACCTCGATTTCATAAACTACTTGGTTACACTGCTGATCTTCAATGTAACTCTCGGACTTCTGCCAAAACAGAGAGGACAAGGCCTGTTCGACTTTGCCCTCTGCTGTTAGGTCTTTATCTTTTGTGTAAAGCTCAACCTGTATATGGTTGATGGGGTGATACACCACATTGTCAGCGCCAAAATTATTGGAGTAGGAGACGCGATAGAGGATATACGGTAACTTTTGCGGCTTATTGAAGTAACCGTAAGCTACGGGCATCCTCGTCTGTTTTAACAGGGAATTGACCTCTTGCAGTGTCATCCTTTCTTAATCACCACCTTTACACGAGTTAATAGTTTCTGCTCTGCCTTTTGCTCCGCTGGGCCGATGTGGGGGAATGGGCGGGCAGAGCCTTTTGCGGTTCCGCCTGGTCCTGCGTGACCATGTTCCAGCAAGTGCGTGAGCTGGTAATCCGTTTTGTTGAAAATTCGCATACGGATATCGCTGTAGCTCTCATATGCGACCTTGTCACGCCAACCGGCCTTATAATCGCCGGTCTGTACCGGGCTGCCGGTCACAATGTCTTGGCGGCATTCCTTTGCCACCTGCCGAACTTCTTTTTTTACGCCATCCGTAACGGACTGGTCATAGTTTTTCAGTTCGGACAGGATTGCCGTTGCCAACTCATCCGGTCTAACCGTTTTCGACATCGTTGCCCACCTTTTCCTCAAGGTACAACTCTATTTCATCGCTGCCTGTTGCAAAATAGGTGCGATAAATGGAATAGCGTGTGCCGCGCCACTCGGCTAATTTCTGCCCAGCATAGTTGGCGATAGGAGTAACCGCCACAACGGACGGCTGCAAGCCGTTTTGACCGGCGGAATAGAACTCCGCCCGTGTAGCGGACTGCAGCCGCGCCCAGACCTGTTTTGTGGTTTCTGTGGCAATCTGTACCCCGATATCGTTCTGCTCAAAGGTTTGGGAGATTAATGTAATGAGATCATCCAAATCAATCACCCACCTTTTGCTCAAACAGCCGGTTGTTGAGTGCCCACCGGAGCATCCGGGGCATTGCTACGACCTTTTCCCGGCGTTGCCGGTAAAGGTAGGCGGCGTACATCTCCACCAGCATAGCATCACCGGTGCTGGTGGAAAGTACGATTCCCTCGGTAGCGATATACTCCTTGGCAGACGCGATCAACGCCGACAGGTAATCGTCAAGCGCTGTTGTGGAAAGTTGCAAATCAACCTTCAAGATCACGAGGATATCAGCGTCTGTCATGCTTTAACCCCCTTTTAGGAAGCCTTTGTTACATTGACTGTGTAAACAACGGTCTCGTTGCCATTCTTGACAGTTACGGTCAGAGGATGGGCAGCGCCATCAGCCAGCCAGGTAACAGAGCCGCCGTTCTTCACATTGGCGTTGTTGTAGGCAATAGCGACCTGCGCACCGGCAACCTCGGTAGTGGCGTTTACTGCAGCAGTCGCAGCGGAAGCGGTAGCGGTGTAGCTCAGCACATCGCCATCAAAAGCAGGGCTGAGGGACAGGTTTCCAACGGTCAGAGCGGACAGCTTAGCGTTGTTGGCGGTATCAGCCGCAAAGGTCATGGAGGTGGTTACGGAAGCGCCGTTAATGTTGATCGCCACAAAAGCGCCGGGGATAACGGGCATACCGTCAGCACGCTCTTTGCCGCGGAATACGGTGTTGTCCTGAATGAACTGAACCTCGCGGGATGCTTCGATGGTCATGCCGGAGCGCTGCGCCCACAGGTACAGGTCGCCATAGCCGCCAACGATGTCGCCATCGGGGATAAATTCGAGGATTTCCACATCACCGCCGATGATGGGCATGGTCATACCGTCAAAGGTGACATACCGGCCCAAAGCGGTAGCAAGGATTGCCTTGGACTGCAGAGTAGCCAGGGTCTTGCTATTCATAGCCCAGAAGCGCTCGCCGCGGGAATAGCGGGTGAAGGTGTTACCAGCAGCAACAGCCAGCGCAGCCCAGAAAGCCTCGCCGGTGGAAGCAGTGGGAATGGTGATGATGTTGGAGGTGTGCAGGTCGACCCAAGCGGGAGCGGTAGCGGGATAGTCGGTCGGCTTGCTCTCCTGCGCCAGACGGGTCACGATACCAAGGGGCATCTTCCGACCCGCGCCCTTACCGTACAGGATGGCCTTATCCTCGGCAAGACCGATAGCCTCGGACAGCATCTCGACAATCCAAGAAGCGAGGTTTACATCGTTGTCCTCCAGCAGGGAGTTACAAACAGCAACATAACCGGCAACCTTGAAGCCATCAAGGGTGATCTGGTTAAAGTCGAAGGTCAGCTCATTGATGGCGCCGCACATTTCAGTCCAAACAGCTTCGGGGACAGTGCCGGCGATAGTCTGACGGGCTTCGCCATTGACATTCCGGATACGGACACGGCGCATCAGTTTGGAGTATCGATACATGTTCTCGGCGATGAGGTCGAGGAACACGATGGGGATGGTCAGCTCACCGCCGGTTACATCTCGCTGGCTTCTCGCACAGTTCCGCAGCTCGGCGAAAAAGTTCTGCACATCGGGCTGGGCTACGATAGCATCACGCTGTTCTTTGGGGAGAGCGTCAAAGGCACGTACATTCATGGGGAGGGAGCGAATGTTGATAGTGTTCATTGTAAAATCATTCCTTTCGTCTTTCTTTTCTGCTTTGGGTTCAGCCTTGGGAGGATCCTTTTCGGCATTTTCTAAATCTTCCTCAAGGCCCTTGATTTCTGCGGACAGTTTTTCTTTTTCGGCGTTGTGGGCATCCTGTTCCTCGGTAAATTTGTTCATGGCGTCCTCAACAGCCTGCTGCTCCTCATCGGTGGTAGCTTCGCCGATTGCTTTTTCGATTTCAGCGGAGCGTGTTGCAAATTCTGCGTCTTTAGCTACCAGTGCCTCAAAAGCTGCTCTTTTCAGTTCCAGCTTTTTGGCAATCATAATGGATTTCAGTGCCATGTCAGCACTCCTTTCTTAGCTTTTTGAGGGCTTCGGCCCTCCATTGGTCGAGCTTGCGCTCGTTGATCTTTTCAAGGTCTTTTTTCCGAGCCTCTACCATGGTGTCCTCGTAGGCCGGGAAGGTAACGACCGATACCTCATACAGTTTGACTTTGCGAATAGTCCACACGGTTGTGCCATCTGGCCGGATTTCGGTTTCCTCGTCAAGGATGTCAAAGCCGAAAGAACATTGGGAAACATCCCCACGCTTTACGCGCTCATAGGCGTTCATGGCGTCCTGATCCGCTTGATTAATGAGGATGGACCCCCAAAGGCCCAAATCGTCAACGCGGAGGGTCAGTGTACCAGCTGTTGTTCTGCCAAGCACGATTGTGGTATCATGGTTAACCAGCGCCCGAATATCATCACCGAGGGTACCATCAAAGGCTCCTCGGTCAATGCGCTCGATGGCTTTATCCCACATCCGGTATTCGCCGGTAAAGGTGGCGAAATAGCCCTCAATGTAGAGGTTTCCATCAGCAGCGCGGGTTTTGAAGTCGCCACTTCGGCTGATTGCCTGTCTTGCTCCTACCATTTACTCACCTCCTCCGTTTAGTTTTTTCTGATCGCCAAGGCGGTCCGCGGGAATGTAGTTTTCAAGGGCCAAAAGCTCATCCATTCCCTCGTGCGGAGTAAGCCCAACCCAACTGCGCCACTCGTTCCGTGTCATTGCCATGCGGTCAACCATTTCCGCGCCAGCTTTGATGGTTTCCTCCAAGGAATAGTTGTAGAGGGAGCGGACATTGAAGCGGAAAAAGTAATCCGGAGATACGAGCAGCTTTCGGCTAAACTCCTGCTCCAAAATCTGTGCAATCGGCATGATACGGGAAGAAATAAAGTTGTTCCATTCGTCTCGCTTGAACTCGCCAACGCCCAAAACAAAAGGCGGCACGCCAAGAATGGTTGCCACCGTCGTTTTATCCAGTTTTACGAAGTCTGCCAGCGCAAGATCAGATAGAGTAAGGGGCCTTACCTGTTCCACCGAGAATTGCTCGGCAGGAATCAGCCAAGGTTCCCCGGCTTTATTGCTTGCCACAAAATCGCCAAGGAGCTTTGCACGCCCCTCCGGGTCAGAAAACTCGTCCGTCAGCGAATCTACCTTCACGATAAGAGACGGTTTCCATTCACTGGCCATGAAGCCATTTTCTGTTTTCGCCGCTTGCTTGAGGTTATTTGCCACATCAGCCAGCGCAATGCTGTACCCAGTGCCTTTCCATGGGTAGTAATTGCTCGGATTTATGGCAAAATGCAGCACATCCTTCGGGTCATAGGGTTTCCCAGATATTTCGATGCTATAATACCGTTCCCCATTCGGTACAAATGCTACAAACGCCGCCGGAATCGGGTCAAGCCGCCGGAGCAGCCCCTTCCGGGTCTTTGGGAGCACTACAGCGTTCCCCCGGCCATCCAGCAGCATTGTTTTGATGATCCACTGGATAAAGTTTGACCGGCCCATGTAACTGTTCGGCTCGATATCAACCACACGAGACAGCCCATTTTTAACCCGGATATCTCCACTATCGGTGTTTTGCATCAGATAGATTGTCATGCTGCCGATCAGCGATGCGATCCTGTCAACAGCTGCACAGATTTCCGGGTTGTGCGCAAGGTCTGTATAGCCGGAACAGGTTAGGTCTTTCCAACCGGTTCCATCACACAGGCATACAGCGCTCCGCGTTTGGGGCTTATCCCGAGAGCGGAAGCGCTCAAAAAAATTTGCTATGCTCATTTATCACCCCACCATTTCTTTCCTGCTTTAGATTTATCCAAAGCCTCCAAGTACCGCACCGTGGCGAATACGGAGGCATCGAACACATCAATTCGGTTTGTCGGTCTTACCTTGTCGTACTGGATCATGTCGTCTGTCTTTTCGACGGCCGAGACATTCCCAACACAATACTCATATGCTTCGGAATGCATATAGTACAGCGTCCCATTTTTGGCGCTCTGCTCGATATGCCGGAAACCTTCTGATTTCCTGTAAAAATACTGCGGTTGGTCGATAATGTTAAACCCAGCCGATTTCATGCCAATGAAATACTCTCGGCAGAATTTGCGGTCATGCCCCACCTGTCGTATTCGGAAACCGCGCTTTCGCATTGTAACAAACCAGTTGACAACATCGGCGTGGTTTACGGTTGGACTGTTGCACATGGTCAAAAGTCCATCATCAGCCCAGCCGAAAAGCGGTATACCATCCTCGTCGGCCTTAACATGAGCCTGCACCACAGGGAACCAAGCGTGACTGATGATGATATCCACGCCTTTGTAATTTCCAAAAAGGGCAGCCGCCGTTAGGTCGTGCATTTTTGAGAGGTCTGCACCACCGTACCAGTCTATTGGGAGCTTGGAAAGCTCGTCCAGCGTCCAGTTGTATTTTTCATCGCTTCGCCGGAATTCGTCGAGGTTGAAATAGGACTTGATAGCCCCGGTATAGACATTGAGAGACTTTGCGAAGAAATCTTTCCGCTGCTGCGGGTCATTCTGCGCCTGCAAGCTATCATTTAGAATTTCCTCCGGCCGGATGGAAACGCCATAGGCCGGATTGGCCATCTCATGTACCAGGGGATTGGTATAGTCGATATTTCCCTCCTCATCCGGATTGGCGCAGCACATAAAGATAAAATATTGTTCGTCCTTGATGGTGCCATCCAGCACCTTTCGGCAGTATTGCAGCCGCTGCCCAAGGAAGCCCTGTTCGTTATCGCCAGCCGTGGAAATACCTATCAGCAGCTTGTTGGTGTAGGCTTTCATGGCTTCCTTAAAAAGGTTGTACTGCTTAGGCTTGGTAAAAGCGTGGATTTCATCGCAGATCGCAATATTGCAGTTAAGAGAATCCTGCGCATCCGGGTTTGCAGCCAGAGCGCGGATAAAAAACGAGCCGTCTGGAAGCTCTGCCTCCATTGAGTGCTCGTTGTTGTTGTCAATGATCTTTACACCGCCGCCATGCTTCTCGTCCTCGCCCATAAGCCGGATGTTATAATCCAGAAAATTAAAGCTTTCAAGGGACTGCATCAGAGCCGCGGCCGATATGTAGGTTTTGGAACCGCTTCGCCGGTACCACAGGGACAGCGCCCATGCGAGGGAAGCGGCAAAACTGGTTTTGATGTTCTTTCGAGGGATAAAAATAAGGGCTTCATGAAACCGCACCACATCGGTGCCTTTCAACTTAAACCCAAGAAGATTGTATATGATGAATTTGTGAAACGGCTCCAACAGGAACGGCTTTCCCCGGAGCGGTGTACCGTCCAGCTTTTCCCCCTGCTGGTGGCAGAGGGTCTTTTCGATGATTTGAATACAGAACTCCGGCCCTTTCGGCGCGAAATCGTACTCGTCATTATCGAGGTCAGCAAAGAAACGGTCAACAGCCTGCCGCAATTCCTTGCAAGCGACCTTTCTCCCGTCTCTGATGCTTTCGGCATACTCAAGGACTACGGGCCAGTTCTTACCCTTAATCTGTCTCAAGGCTGGCAAGAGCAGCGGCAAGGCCGCCCTTTTCCTCCTTTTCCTTCACTCCGCCGGTCATTTTGCGGAAACTCGATGGAGTAAGCCCCAATTCGCGCCAGTATGCCAGTGCGCTCTTGTTGAGGTCGTCCCACAGAATCAACAGAGGGTTTTTTACCATGTTTGTGGCGTTCCCTTTGTTGGTATATTCGATGACGGACTTACCGCCGGACTTTTTGAACTCGGCCTTGGTCTTATCCCGCTGTTCCAGTATCTCTGCAAGCGTTTCTACCGCAGATTG
>ERZ834722.772-NODE-772-length-33779-cov-12.826889_pt1 | contig 33779 bp, 25 predicted proteins | sample MGYA00519576_ERZ834722 | MGnify/ENA primary metagenome ERZ834722 (study PRJEB31850, sample SAMEA3708759) | human gut metagenome | biome: human gut; feature: human-associated habitat; material: faeces | place: China | collected 2014 ...
GTGGGGCACAAAAGCGATACGCTTGCACTCCCAGCTGAGCTATAGGCCCATATTTAGGGGCGTGACTCGGTTGGGCGACCAACCGACATACTCCCCATTTGAATGCCCACAACTCTGTGGGGCACAAAAGCGATACGCTTGCACTCCCAGCTGAGCTATAGGCCCATATTTAGGGGCGTGACTCGGTTGGGCGACCAACCGACATACTCCCCATTTGAATGCCCACAACTCTGTGGGGCACAAAAGCGATACGCTTGCACTCCCAACTGAGCTATAGGCCCATGTGATGACCCTGTAAGTGTAACTCTGTTCGGGCGATTTGTCAAGTATTTTGGGCAGGGCCAAAAGCCTGGCTCATCAGCGGTTGCCTAGCTGCCAGAAAGCAACAGCGCTGGCAGCGGCAACGTTCAGGGAATCCACGCCGTGGGACATAGGAATCTTTACGGTGTAGTCACAGGCGGCAATGGTGCTGTGGGCAAGGCCGTCACCCTCTGTGCCCAGCACGATGGCGAGCTTCGGCTCAGCGGAAAGAGCGCTGTCGTCAATGCTTACGGAGCGGTCGCTCAGAGCCATGGCAGCAGTCTTGAAGCTAAGACTGTGCAGCTGAGCAATGCCGTTTTCCGGCCAGTCGGCAGGACAGGTGCCGATCTGCGCCCAGGGCACCTGAAACACGGTGCCCATGCTCACACGCACGGCACGGCGGCACAGCGGGTCGCAGCAGGAAGGAGTAACGAGCACGGCATCCATGTTCAGTGCAGCGGCGCTGCGGAAGATCGCTCCCACATTGGTGGAGTCCACAATGCCCTCCAGAACGGCCACCCGGCGGGCATTGCGGCAGACCTCTTCCACGCTGCGCGGCAGCGGGCGGCGGAAGGCGCACAGCACGCCGCGGGTCAGTTCGAAGCCGGTCAGGCTGGCAAGGGTCTCACGGTCGGCTGTGTACACCGGGGCATCACCGCAGCGGGTCAGGATATCGGCAGCCGGGCCGGTGATCTGTTTGCGCTCCATGAGCAGGGAGAGCGGGGTGTATCCGGCATCCAGCGCACGGGTGATCACCTTGGGGCTTTCGGCAATAAAGATGCCTTTATCCGGCTCCAGACGATTGCGCAGCTGCGCTTGCGTCAGGCGGGCATAGACATCCAGCTCCGGTGCGGAAAGGTCTGTGATCTCGACAATATTCGGCATAAGGAAGTTCTCCTTTGGAAAAGCTTTTTTCTTATTCTAACACAACCTGTGAGGGAATGCAAAGTGCGGGCCGGGCACGGCCGTATTTTTGGCTCTGGCAGGACGCAGGGATACACATGCATGACATGTAAAATTGATATGAACAAAGCTGTAAAAATATATTATAATAGGGTGCGAAAAGAGGGAAAAAGGTAATATGAAAACAAAACATCATGGGCAGATGTCGGAGTCCTTCCTGACGGCGGTGTTCCTTTCGCTTTCGGGCGGGCTGCAGGATGCCTATACGTATCTGTTCCGCGGTAAGGTGTTTGCAAATGCACAGACCGGCAACATCGTGCTGCTGAGTGCCAACATCATGGATGGTCAGTGGGATCGGGTGCTACACTATCTGGTTCCTCTGTGTGCTTTTGCGCTGGGCGTACTGGTGGCAGAAAAGATGCGGGAGTGTTTTCGTGACATGCAGCGGCTTCACTGGCGGCAGCTGGTGGTGCTGGGCGAAGTGCTTCTGCTGTTCGTTGTAGGTTTTTTACCGCAGGAGCAGAATCTGCTGGCAAACGCCATCGTTTCCTTCTCCTGCGCGATGCAGGTGCAGGCGTTCCGCAAGGTGAACGGCTATGCATTTGCCAGCACTATGTGCATTGGTGACCTGCGCAGCGGTGTGGAAGCATTCTGCATCTGGCGCAAGACCCATGAGCCGAAAGCTAAGGACCGGATGATGCGTTATTTTGGCATCATCCTGCTGTTCGCGGTGGGTGCCGGTATTGGAAGCGTGGGCGCAGCGCGGCTGGCAGGAAAGACCATCTGGATCTCCTGCGGGCTGCTGCTGGTAAGCTTTGCACTCATGTTCATCCGGGAAGAAATCGAAGAAAACCCTGCGATCGAAAAGGATCTGGCTGAGATCCGGCAGGAGACACGGGAGATCGACCGGACTCTCAAGCAGGAACTGAAGGAAGAGCGCGAGGAACTGCATGAGGAATTACACGAGAAATTGAGATAAAGCACCGGACATCAAAAAAGGAGCCGCTGCGTGATGCAGCGACTCCTTTTGCTTGCAGAGAAAGGAAATTACTCAGAACGCAGAGCGGTGACGGGGTTGCACTTGGCTGCGCTGCGGGCGGGAATCAGACCGCCAAGGATCGTGAGCAGGGTAGCCAGAACGATCAGGATCAGTGCAGCCTTGGGCGGCAGCACAGCGGTGACGCTGGTGGTTCCGGCAATGGAGTGGATGAGCATGTTGCCGGGGATCAGCAGCAGCAGGCACAGGCCCACGCCGATCACGCCGGAGCACATTCCGATAATGAAGGTTTCGGCATTGAACACCTCGGAGACATTGTGCTTGGATGCACCGATGGCACGCAGAATACCGATCTCCTTGCGGCGTTCCAGCACGCTGATATAGGTGATGACACCGATCATGATGGAAGAAACCACCAGCGAGATGGCAACAAAGGCCACCAGCACATTGCTGACCATATCCACGATCCTGGTCACGGCGCTCATCAGGGTGCCGACCGTATCCGAGAATACGATCACCTTGTCCTCTTCTCCCTGCGCACGCATGGCGGCGTTGTAGGCGTTCAGGCTGTCCACGATGCGGTTCTTGGCCTCAAAGCTCTTGGGGTAGATCCAGATGCTGCCGGGCTTGGCATAATCCGAATAGCCCAGTGCACCAAGAACACTGCCGTAGGAGGTGGTGCTGGACTGCAGGTTCATTTTGACCAGATCCACAAGGTCGTCGGTGCTCATGTTCACCTGCACGGCACTCTGGAACACAGTGGGGTCGATCTTCAGGGCATCTTCCACCTGACTGCTGAGCTGAGCGATGTTGTTCTGGATGGCGGACTGGATCTGCTGGCTGAACTGAGTGGTCAGCTGAGTCATCAGCTGCTGCATCACGGTGCTCATCTGGGTCTGAATGGCAGCGGTAAGTTTGGTCTGCAGAGCTTCGCCCAGCTTCTGACTCAGCTGTTCCGAGTAGCTTTGCAGATAGCTCGTCATGATGCCCTGCAGGTTCTGCTGAAGTGAAGCGGTGAACTGCTCCTGCAGGCCGGTGGTGTCCAGCAGGTCGCCCATGGATTCGGACAGAAGCTGTTTGAACTGGTCGCTCTCCATATAGGAAGAGAAACCGATCTTATCCAGATTCAAGATGCCGTTGCCGATGATATAGCGCTTATAGCCATTCATGATCTTCTTCATCAGGCTCTGCAGCGCATCCTCCGAGACGGACAGGTCCATATCGGCAAACAACTGGCTCAGATCCAGCGCGTCCATGTCCGGCAGCTCCACATCGCTCATGTCGATGTCGCTCAGGTCCAGATCGCTCAGATCCAGCTGGAATGCGGACGAATCAAGGATGGAGGAAACGTCAAAGCTGCCATCCTGCAGATCAAATGCACCGCTCAGGTCGAACTGCAGCTTGCTTGCATCGAACTGGAAGGAATCCTTCAGCATATCGGTATCCACCGAGAACAGGGAAGAAATGTCAAGATCGGTTTTGCGCTGGTCGGCATCAAAGCGCTCGCCGGTCAGCACGTTCACTTCCGGGTCGGCAAGCTGCTGCTTTACCACTTCACTTTCGGCTGCATGGTCGATGGCGTAGTTGGTGAGTGCATGGGTATAGGCAACGCCTATGGGCAGAATGGTGGAGCTGGCATCTGCGCGGGGCTGCACCACGCCCACGATGGTCAGATCCGGACTGTTTTCCACAAGCTGTTCCACATACGCTTCATCGTCGGAGCGGTTGCGCCAGATCTGGCGTTCTTCGTCATAAACGTAATAGTCTGAGTTGGTAACGATCTTATATTTCAGGCCCACAAAGGTATCGTAGGGGTAGGTGCCGTAGCCGGTGGGAGCCTGTGTGTTCTTGTTTTTTGCGTACTCCTGCAGAAAACGCATCATCACGCTGTCGTCCTCAATGCCCAGAATATAAAGAGCGTAGTCGCTGATGCTGCCATCCGAATTCAGCACAAGAACGGCCTCGTTGTAGCTTTCCGGCCAGCGGCCTGCCTTGACATCGTACTGATCTTCGTACAGCGAAGGCTCTTCGGCCATCTCGGTAAACACGCTCTGGTTGGTCATGGAAGAGACGATGCCGGCGGCAGAGGTGGTGTTGTTCAGCGCAGAAAGGCTGCTGTCCGGGAAGATCTGGCGCACGGTGTCGTCCTTGTTCTGGCGGTAGATCAGCGGTACGGTGCCGTAGGTATACTCGATGGAAGCAGCATCCTCCGAGATGGTGCACTCGCTGCTGTCCAGATATTTTTTCAGGGAAGCAAGGTCATTGACAGAGGAATTATCCTCGGTCAGCTGGCTCAGCAATTCACGCACCGTGACCATGCCCTCCGGGGTGGAAGAAGCGCTGGTGGTGCCCACATTGGTGTTGTCGGCAACGGCGCTGGTGTAGCTTTCCGGATCCAGCAGGGCGGCAAGGTCCACGCCGGTGGTCGAGAGCTGCAGCGGATATTCCGAAAGGGTGGAGCGTTCCATCTCCTGGATATAATTGCTCACACCGGCCGAGAGCGAAAGGATGAGCGCAATGCCGATGATGCCGATGGAACCCGCAAATGCGGTGAGCAGGGTGCGGGTCTTTTTGGTGAGCAGGTTGTTGAAGCTCAGCGCGAGAGCGGTGAGCGGCGACATGGAAGAACGGCCCAGATTTTTGTGCACCGGCGGCACCTGAGCGGAATCATCCGGCGTAAACGGTGCGGTGTCCGATTGAATCACGCCGTCCCGCAGGCGGACGATGCGGGTAGCATACTGCTCTGCAAGCTCCGGGTTATGGGTGACCATGACCACAAGGCGGTCTTTGGCCACCTCCTTCAGCAGCTCCATCACCTGAATGCTGGTGTCGCTGTCCAGTGCGCCAGTCGGCTCGTCGGCCAGCAGGATATCGGGGTTGTTGACCAGTGCGCGGGCAATGGCCACACGCTGCATCTGGCCGCCGGACATTTCGCTGGGGTGCTTGTGCAGCTGGTCGCCCAGACCTACCTGCTCCAGCGCCTTGGTGGCCCGGCTGCGGCGCTCGGCACCGGAAATGCCGGAGATGGTCAGCGCCAGCTCCACATTGGAAAGCACTGTCTGGTGCGGGATGAGGTTATAGCTCTGGAACACAAAGCCAATGGTGTGGTTGCGGTAAGAGTCCCAGTCGCGGTCGGTATATTTTTTGGTGGAGATGCCGTTGATGATCAGATCACCGCTGTCGTAGCGGTCCAGACCGCCAATGACGTTCAGCAGGGTGGTCTTACCGGAACCGCTGGGGCCGAGAATGGCGACGAATTCGTTGTCCCGCAGGTTCAGGCTGACATCATCCAGTGCTTTCTGCACCAGATCGCCGGTCTTGTATTCTTTCTTGATGTGGTTGAGTTGGAGCATGTGTGAGCCTTTCCGGCGCATCCTCGCAGGAACGCTGCCGCTATACATTATAATAAACTGCCCGGATACAGGACCCGCAGCAAGGCGTTATACACTTCTATTTTACCGGAACAATATGAAAAAACTGTGTATATTTCAACGTAAAATTTGACCGGACCGGTATTTTTGGCTTTTGAGGCAGAAAAACAGGAAAATAAAGGAAAAATTGACGTGGAGGTTGAATTTGCGTCGCCGTCGTGCTATTTTAATAGCGGAAGATCCTGATAAAACGGAAAAACATCACGAAAGCAGAATTACACTGCCAATACGACGCAAAAAATCTGCGATCAAACGCAAGCACAAAATAAAATGTGCCGCGGAACAGAAAAACACGACAAAAAAATGCAACGAATGTGATTTTGATGTTTTTAGACGCTTTTTCAGGATTGAACCAGCCCTCCTTGCTCTTTAAAATAAGATAAGAAAAACAAGGAATGCCTTAAAAATGTCGCAGGACCTTGTAGCAAGGGAGGAAAAATTATGGAACGTACATTTTCACCTATGATCCGTCAGTTTTCGGCAATCGACGGGTTGCAGAAAGCATATACGCTGGTATACTCAATGGATACAGGCAACGAAGACGGCTGCTGCCTGACGCTTTGCCGTACCGGGAACCGGCAGTACATGCAAAGCTGCTACATTGCAGCTGCACCAGAGTTCTGCTACCGGATCCTGCGCTATCTGTGTGAGAATGGTGTCCAGCCGGAGATCTGGCAGGATGTGGTAGAAGAACTGACCGATACAGAACAGCTCAGGCAGAAAGGCGGCGCGTTGCGTGGAGAGTGAGCACACAGCAAAAACGCTGCAGATCGCCCTTGGAAGCTACGACCGCAAGGAACTGCGGGTGGAAAAGAACTACCTGCAGGAGCAAAGCCCTGCGTTGGAGTGCACCTGCTTCCAGAACGGCGGCCGTCTGCTGGAACAGCTGCGTCAGGGCCGTCAGTTTGATGTTGTGATCCTCTGCAGCCAGCTGGAAGATATGAGCGGGCTGGAGTTTTTAATGAATATCCGCAGCATGGATCCCAAACCGAATGTTGTTCTGTTTGATGAGGGCAGGCGGCAGAATACGAGTGCCATCTGTCTGGAATCGGGCGATGGATTCTGCTATGTGGGCCATGCCGAACTGAAGAACCTGCTGTGGGAGCTGTACCGCCTGCCGGGACGGCAGAGCCAGCGCATAGAACGCAAGTGTCAGGAACTGTACGAGGGATGGGGCATCCAGCTGCCGGACGTGAACTGCAACTATCTTTCCTGTGCGGTGGGCGTGGTGTACGGCACCAGCCAGAAGCTGGCCATCCGCAAGGAGATCCTGCAGGCGGTGAGCGAGCAGTACGATGTGTCGGTCTCTGCTGTGGACAGCGGCATCCGGCGTATGATCGACCAGCTGGAAGCAAAGCCCTCGGTCAAGTGGCTGCGCTTCAAGGAAGAAAGCGGATTTGCGGACGAGAAACCTACCACTGGTAAACTGATCTACACAGTCAAGAATTATCTTCAGCGTCAGAAGGACGACTGAGCATAAAACACAGGAGGCGCAAGGGTATGGAGCAGATGCGGCAGAACGAGGCGGGTGCACTGACCGCGCAGGCGGTCCCGCAGAAGGATGTGGAACAGGCATGCTTCCATGCACTGGGTCTGATCGGACGCAATTGCGAATATCTGGACCAGCACCTTGCGCATGTGGGTGCCGACCAGCAGACCCGACAGGCGGTGAACGATATCAGCGCTGCGGCGGCAAGGCTGGACCGCACTGTGAACGAAGTGATGTCGCTGCTGGATTTTCTGCGCACCGAGGAAGACCCGCGGCTCTATCCGCTGGACCTGTGCCAGCTGCTGCAGCAGGTCGCCGCACAGGCCGATATGGTGCAGGCGCAGCTTGGGGTGGAACTGACGCTGGACTATGGCGGCTGGACAGCCTGCCGGATCATGGCGGACCGCAGTGATGCAGAACTGCTGTGCCTGCATCTGCTCTCGAATGCCTTGCGGGCCTGCAGTGCGGGCGGCAAAGTGCGGCTGATGCTGCGCCGCAGCGAAAGCTTCTGGCAGCTGACGGTGATGGATAATGGCTGCGGCCTGCCGGAAGCAGGCGAGGATACATGGCTGGAGAACCGGCGCTGCTTTCTGGGCGGCGCAAAGCTGGGCCTGCTGCTCTGCCGCGAGTGCTGCCGCCGTATGGGCTGGGGCCTGCGGGTGGAGCGCGCACCGGAAAAGGGCACACAGGCAGTGGTGACCATTCCGCTGTGCGCCGACCGCATGGCGGAGCCGACGGTAGAGCTGCATACGGGCGGCGATACGGCACAGGCACAGCAGCATCAGTACCAGCTGCGCAATATGCTGGTGCGGGAGCTGCGTACCATGCCGGAGCGCGGCGACCCGGACGAGCTGTGATGCATGCTGCATGATTGCATTATAATAATGAAAAAGGACTGCTGCGGGGGAGATGCTCCTGTGCGGCAGTCCTTTTTTGTTGGCAAAGGTTAAAAAACTTTGCCGAGACACCGGTGCAGCCGCATAAAAAGCGACAAGTTCACAAAATGTTTAACTTTTTGAGCGGAAAATACTATTTTTTCTGTGTAAAATAAAGGACGCTGATTGATTGTGCCGCAAAATTGGATTATAATACATTTGTATGCGAATTGACAAAATGATTCGTTAACAAACTAATTTTTGGCAAAGAAATTGATTTTGCCGTCCACCGGGGGCTTTGCCTCCGGCATTTGTCCTTAGGAGGAAAACAACGTGAGAGTAGGTCTTGACATCGGCAGTACCACCATCAAGTGTGTGGTGCTGGATGAACATGATACGCTGCTGTATTCTACATACGAACGGCATTACAGCCATATTCTGGAAAAGGCGCAGGAGCTGCTGCGCCGCATCGATGCCGAGCAGTTGCACGGTCAGAAGGCGCTGCTGAGTATTTCCGGTTCGGCGGGCATGGGTCTGGCCGACAGCTGCGGCGTGCCCTTTGTGCAGGAGGTGTTCTCCACCCGCGTGGCGGTCAAGCGCTTTGTGCCTGCCACCGACTGCGTGATCGAGCTGGGCGGTGAGGATGCCAAGATCCTGTTTCTGACCAACGGTACCGAGGTGCGCATGAACGGCAGCTGTGCCGGCGGCACCGGTGCCTTCATCGACCAGATGGCCACCCTGCTGAAAATGGGTGCCGACGAGATGAACAAGGCAGCAGAGAATGCACAGCGCACCTACACCATTGCGTCCCGCTGCGGCGTGTTTGCCAAGAGCGACGTGCAGCCCCTGATCAATCAGGGTGCCCGCACTGAGGACATTGCTGCCAGCATTTATAAGGCTGTGGTCAACCAGACCATTGCAGGCCTTGCACAGGGCCGTCCCATCAAGGGCAATATCCTGTATCTGGGCGGCCCGCTCACCTTCAGCAGCGTGCTGCGCAAGAGCTTTGACGAAGCGCTGAACGTGACCGGCACCTGCCCGGAGAACAGCCTGCTGTATGTGGCACTGGGCGCTGCCCTCTATGCCGACAAGGCTTTTGTTCTGTCCGAGGTGGCCGATGCGCTGGATCAGTATGCTGCCACTGCCACCTACGCCAGCGAGCCGCCGCTGTTCGCCAGCAAGGAGGAATACGAGGCCTTCCACGCCCGCCACATGTCCCACAGTGTGCCGCGTGTGCCGTTCAGCGCGCAGTGCGGCCCGGTGCATATCGGCATCGACTCCGGCTCCACCACCGTCAAGCTGGTGGTGGTGGACGAGAAGAGCCAGATCCTTTACACCAACTATCAACCGAACCTTGGCAACCCGCTGCCCCTCATCCGGGAACAGCTGCTGAAAATTTACAAGGAGCACCCGGGCCTGCAGGTGGCCAGCGTGACCACCACCGGCTACGGCGAAGAGCTGGTGAAGAACGCATTCCGCTGCGATTACGGTCTGGTGGAAACGGTGGCTCACTTTACCGCTGCAAAATACTTTATGCCGGATGTGGATTTCATCATCGACATCGGCGGTCAGGATATGAAGTGCTTCAAGATCGAAGATGGTGCCATCAGCAACATCTTCCTGAACGAAGCCTGCTCTTCCGGCTGCGGCAGCTTTTTGCAGACCTTCGCGCAGGCACTGGGCTACGACGTCAAGGAGTTCGCAGCCCTCGGCCTCTTCGCCGACCGCCCCGTGGATCTGGGCAGCCGCTGCACCGTCTTTATGAACAGCTCGGTCAAGCAGGCCCAGAAGGACGGCGCGTCCATCGAGAATATCTCGGCGGGCCTGTCCATCAGCGTCGTCAAGAACGCACTGTACAAGGTCATCCGTGCGTCCAGCCCCGAAGAGCTGGGCCGGAAGATCGTTGTGCAGGGCGGTACGTTCTACAATGAGGCCGTCCTCCGCGCCTTCGAGAAGGAGATGGGCGTCGAGGTCATCCGTCCCGACATCGCCGGTCTGATGGGCGCTTACGGTGCGGCCCTCTTCGGTCTGCGCCAGTGCCACAAGAACGGCCAGACCACCTCCGCCATGATGAGCGAGGAAGAGCTGGAGAACTTCGATCAGAAAGTCGTCAGCGTCAAGTGCGGCGGCTGCGGCAACCACTGCCAGCTCACCGTCAACACCTTCGCCGATGGCCGCAAGTTCATTTCCGGCAACCGCTGCGACAAGCCCGTCACCGGCAAGAGCGAGGACAACAGCCTCAACCTCTACGCTTATAAGCAGCAGCTTCTGGCCAGCTATAAGCCCGTGGCCGGAAAGCGCGGCTCCATCGGCATCCCGCTCTGCCTGAATATGTACGAGCTGCTGCCGTTCTGGCATGCATTCTGGACAAAGCTCGGCTTTGCCGTCCACACCAGCCCGGTGTCCAGCCGCGGCCTCTATCTGGCTGGTCAGGCTACCATCCCCAGCGACACCGCCTGCTTCCCGGCCAAGCTCAGCCATGGCCACATCAAGGCCCTGACCCAAATGCATCTGGACGCCATCTTCTACCCCTGCCTGACCTACAACATCGACGAGGGTCTGGGCGACAACCACTACAACTGCCCCGTCGTGGCCTACTATCCCGAAGTCCTCGCCGGCAACTGCCCCGAGCTGGAAGGCCAGAAGTTCATCTACGACTACGTCGGCATCCACCGTCCGAAGGATTTCGTCCACAAGATGGCGAAGGACGTGCTGCCCAAGTATTTCGGCGGCATCTCCGAGAAGGAAGTGCAGGAGGCTGCCAACGCTGCCTACGCTGAGTATGAAGCCCACATGGCACAGATCCGGGTCAAGGGCAGCGAGATCATTGATGAGGCCCGCCGTCAGGGCAGGCGCATCATCGTGCTGGCCGGACGCCCCTACCATGTGGACCCGGAGATCAACCACGGCATCGACCACCTCATCACCCGCCACGGCGCGGCGGTGGTCACCGAGGACAGCATCTCCAACCGCGTGGAAAAGTTCCCCACCAGCGTGCTGAACCAGTGGACTTACCACAGCCGCCTGTATGCCGCCGCCAAGTACTGCACCACCCAGAACGATATGGACCTGGTGCAGCTGGTGTCCTTCGGCTGCGGCGTGGATGCCATCACCACTGATGAGACCCGCGAGATCCTGCAGGAGGGCGGCAAGCTCTACACCCAGCTGAAAATTGACGAAATCACAAACCTGGGTGCTGTCAATATCCGCCTGCGCAGCCTGTTCGCCGCACTGGATGAGCGAGACGAAGATAAGAAGTAACATAGGAGGAACCTATGGAATACAATTACCCCAAATTCACCCCGGAGATGAAGAAAACTCACACCATCCTCATCCCCAACATGGCCATCACCCAGTTCCGCCTGCTGGAATACGCCCTGCGCTACGACGGCTACAAGTGCGAGATCCTTGGCAACTGCGGCAGCGCTGTGGCGCAGCTGGGCCTGAAATATGTCCACAACGACACCTGCTATCCAGCACTGCTGGTCATTGGCCAGTTCCTCGACGCGCTGAACAGCGGCAAGTACGACCTCGAGCACACGGCCCTGCTCATCACCCAGACGGGCGGCGGCTGCCGTGCCTCCAACTACATCCATCTGCTCCGCAAGGCGCTGGTCAAGGCAGGCTATCCGAACATCCCGGTGGCCAGCCTGAACTTCTCGGGCCTCGAGAAGGACAGCGGTTTCCAGATGACTCTGCCTCTGGCCCGCCGGGCCATCGCCAGCGTGTTCTACGGCGATATGCTCTGCGCCCTGCGCAATCAGGTCGCTCCGTATGAGAACGAGAAGGGCGCTGCCGATAAGATGGTAGACCTCTGGGTCGAGCGTCTGGGCCGTGTGCTGCTGGCGGGCAGGGGTTTCACCTCCCGTGAGATGAAGCACACCTTCCCCCTCATCGCAAAGGACTTTAAGTCCATTCCCGTCACCCGTGTGCCGAAGGTCAAAGTCGGCGTCGTGGGCGAGATCTACGTCAAGTACAGCCCGCTGGGCAACAACGACCTGCAGAAGTTCCTCGAGAGCCAGGACTGCGAGGTCAACTTCCCGGGTCTGATGGGCTTCGTGCAGTACTGCATCTTCAACATGGGCGAGGACCATGTCCTCTACGGCGGCAAGCTGGCCATGAAGATGGGTACCGACCAGCTGCTCAACTGGCTGGACAGCGTGGAGCGCTCCATGCTCAAGGCCGAGGCCGACGCCGGTTTCTACGCCCCCGGCCCCTTCAAGGAGCTGGTGGAAAAGCCCGAGGGCATCATCTCGCTGGGTGCCAAGATGGGCGAGGGCTGGCTGCTGACGGCTGAGATGATCGAGCTGGTACAGGGCGGTTACGGCAACATCGTCTGCGCACAGCCTTTTGGCTGCCTGCCGAACCACATCGTGGGCAAGGGCATGGTAAACAAGATCCGCGCGATGTACCCCAGCGCCAACATCACCCCCATCGACTATGACCCCAGCGCCACCAGGGTCAATCAGGAGAACCGCATCAAACTGATGCTGGCCGTAGCAAAGGAGCGTCTGAACGCCCCTGCCGAGGCGAAGCCGCTGACCGCCGAGGAGATCGCGGGCGGTGCGCCCAGCCTCTCTCACGTCTGAGAAACTACAGAAGAAACAAAAAAGCCGCACGGTACAGTTTTTCGCTGTACTGTGCGGCTTTTCTTATGCGCCGGAGCGCTTATTTCTTGTGATACTTGCGGTCTTCCTGCTCATAGGCAGGCTCGCAGGTGAGGTACATCCCCAGACGCTTGATGGTGTCCGTATCCACGCTGGACAGGATGACCGTGGAGTGCATGTCGCAGCCCTTGAGCTTGGAGAGCTGCTGCAGAGCGACAGCAGCCGTCTCATTCTCGGCGGCAGAGCTGGACAGCGCAATCAGGATCTCATCGGTGTGCAGGCGGGGATTCCGGCTGCCGAGGTAGTTGGTCTTGAGGGTCTGGATGGGCTCGATGGCGCGGGCGGAGACCAGGTCGATCTCATGGTCGATGCCGGCCAGCTTCTTGAGGGCGTTGAGCAGGGCAGAAGAGGCTGCGCCCAGCAGGGGACCGTTCTTGCCGGTGACGACGGTGCCGTCCGGCAGCTCGATGGCGGCAGCGGGTGCGCCGCCGGTGCGCTCGGCCACGGCGTGAGCCTGCTTTTCCACGGCACGGTCGCCGACAGCCAGGCCGGCCTGATTCAGCAGCAGCTCCAGCTTGAAGATCTCACTGTCCACGTTCTTGCCGATCTTGTGGTCGCAGAGGGCCTTGAAATAGCGGCGGATGATCTCGTTGCGGGAGGCCTCGCGGCAGGCTTCGTCGTCCACGATGCAGTTGCCGGCCATGTTCACGCCCATATCCGTGGGGGACTTGTAGGGGCTCTTGCCTGCGATGAGCTCGAACATCGCGTTGACCACCGGGAAGATCTCGATGTCGCGGTTGTAGTTGACGGTGGTGACGCCGTAGGCCTCCAGATGGAAGGGGTCGATCATGTTCACGTCGTTCAGGTCGGCGGTAGCGGCCTCGTAGGCAAGGTTGACCGGGTGCTTGAGGGGCAGGTTCCAGATGGGGAAGGTCTCAAACTTGGCATAACCGGCTTTGACGCCCCGCTTGTGCTCGTGGTAGAGCTGGGACAGGCAGGTGGCCATCTTGCCGCTGCCGGGGCCGGGGGCCGTGATGACGACGAGGGGACGCTGGGTCTCGATGTAGTCGTTCTTGCCGTAGCCCTCGTCGCTGACGATGCGGGCCACATCGTTGGGGTAGCCGGGGATCTTATAGTGGCGGAAGGTGCGCACGCCCACGCTGTTCAGCTTGTGCTCAAAGGCTTCGACCTCGGGGGCGGCGGTGTACATGGTCACGCAGACGCTGCCCACGAACAGGCCCATGCCCTGGAAGGCGTCGATGAGGCGGAGAACGTCGAGGTCGTAGGTGATGCCGTAGTCGCCGCGCACCTTGCTGCTGATGATGTCCTGCGCGCTGATGACGATGACGATCTCGGCCTGCTCCTTGAGCTGCAGCAGCATCTGCAGCTTGGAGTCCGGCTCAAAGCCCGGCAGCACGCGGGAGGCGTGGTAGTCGTCGAACAGCTTGCCGCCAAACTCGAGGTAGAGCTTGTTGTCGAACTGTGCGATGCGCTCCCGGATGTGCTGGGACTGCATCTGAAGATATTTCGCGTTGTCAAAGCCTTTTTTCATGGAATGCTCCTCTTCCTGATTCTACAACTTCATCTCCGGCACGTCGGTGGTGCGGCGGGCCGGAGGGTCACACAAACACTCTATAGTATAGCATACGACAGGCTTCGGCGCAATTATTTTTTGAGAGCTTCCTCGTGCTCCAGGTGCTCAAATTCTTCCAGCTCCTCAATGTCCTCTTTCAGGAACATCAGGCAGAAGCTGATGAAGAGCAGCAGGCAGGAAAGCCAGATGGCCCGGCTGCCCATGGGGGCCAGTGCAAGGCTGCCAAGGCCGGCACCCAGCGCGAACAGGAAGATGATAGCGAAGTAGTGAAGCGCCTTGCCGAAGGCTTTGGTGTTGCCGCCCACCAGCCATGCGCAGAAGGAATCCATGCCGCTGCGCAGATTGCCGATGCACATGGTGCTGGCGAAGGCATAGCCGTTCACCTTGCGGAAGGATTGTACCTGCATGGCGCAGGAGAAGGAGACGAGGGAGTTGGCCAGCAGATTCAGCTCCTGCGGCAAAAAGCCCACGACGAAGAGCATCAGGATCTCGAACAGCACCACCAGCTGACGCCAGTGGAGCCACTGCATCCGCTTGAGCTTGAGGCGGATGAACTCGGCCACAAAAATGCCCAGCGCAAAGGCGCAAAGGGGAATCAGGTAGCGCAGTGCCTCGCTCCACTTGCCCGCAAACAGCTTGACGGCCATCAGCACGATGTTGCCGGTCTGGGCGTTGGCGAAGACCTTGCCGCGGTATAAATAAGTATAAACATCCTGTAAGCCGCCTGAGACGGAGAGAAACAGAGCGGTAATAAAAGCTTCGGACATCTGTCCGTGAGGTTTGAGAGATGGCATAAAAGCTCCTCCTTCTATCCAGAAAATAATTCCATGCCATACTATAACGCAAAACCGGCGTTTTGTCAAAAACTATGCCATATTTTTTATAGATAATGACGATTCCGGGCGGGTATCGCAGGATGCGCTTTGTTTTGCAATGCGGCGCAGACTGTGGTAGAATACAGAAAACAGCTTTTTTCAGGAGAAGGAGGGGCTTTCTGTATGCCCAATATCATCGAGATCACGGATTTCCACGCGCCGGAGCTGGACCCTTATGCCCGGCTGACCCAGAACCAGCTGCGCAATCGCCTCGAGCAGGAGAAAGGCATCTTCATCGCCGAGAGCCCCAAGGTCATCGACCGTGCGCTGGACGCAGGCTACAAGCCCGTGTCCCTGCTGATGGAGCGCAAGCAGATCACCGGCCCGGCAGCGGGCATCCTGAGCCGCTGCGGCGACGCGCCGGTGTACACGGCAGATCGGGAGATGCTGGCAGAGCTCACCGGCTTTGAGCTGACCCGGGGCGTGCTCTGCGCCTTCCGCCGCCCGGCACCCCGCCCGGTAGAAGAACTCTGCAAAAACGCCCGCCGGGTGGCCGTGCTGGAGGGCATCGTGGACTCCACCAATGTGGGTGCCATCTTCCGCTCGGCGGCGGCACTGAACATGGACGCTGTCCTCATCAACCCTTCCTGCTGCGACCCGCTCTGCCGCCGCGCCGTCCGCGTCAGCATGGGTACGGTGTTTCAGGTACCCTGGGGGCAGTTGGGCGAGACCCCGGCAGACTGGCCGGAGAAGGGAATGGACATCCTCCACTCCCTCGGCTTCAAGACCGCCGCGATGGCCCTCAGCGACCGCTCGGTGAGCATCGACGACGAGCAGCTTGCAAAAGAGCCGAAGCTTGCCATCGTGCTTGGCACCGAGGGCGACGGCCTCGCCGCCGGCACCATCGCTTCCTGCGACTACACGGTCAAGATCCCCATGTCCCACGGCGTGGATTCGCTGAATGTCGCTGCCGCCAGCGCCGTTGCGTTCTGGCAGCTGGGCAAACAATAAACGAAAAAATAATGCCTCCCCGCCGGGGAGGCATTATTTTTTATACTCAGATACTTGCTAAGAATCGCTCAAAGCCTGCGCGGCCTGCCGTGTCCATCTTGTAGACGCCGGCGTCTACGAGGACTTCGGCAAAGACATGGCCGATCTCGTCCTGCACGATGGTGTGGACATTTTCGGCGTTCAGCTCCGGATGGCGGGCGAGGATGTCCATCGCCCACTCGGCGTGCTTCTGGATGTTCTCGCCGTACTCAGCGGCGGGGGTGTGGGCCACGAGGGCGGCTTCCACATCGGTCATCTCGGCTTTCAGGCGGCTGGGCAGAACGGCCAGACCCATGACCTCGATGAGGCCAATGTTCTCCTTTTTGATGTGGTGGAGCTTTGCGTGGGGGTGATAGACGCCCAGCGGATGCTCCGGCGTGGTGATGTTGTTGCGCAGCACCAAATCCAGCTGGAACTTGCCGTCCCGCATCCGGGCGATGGGGGTGATGGTGTTGTGGGGCTCGCCGTCGGTCTCGGCGTAGACAAAGCAGCTCTCGTCGGTGTAGCCCCGCCATGCGGTCAAAATCTTATCGGCCAGTTCCACAAGGCGTTCGTCGTCGGCGCAGGTGAGGCGGATGCAGCTCATGGGCCAGTGGACGATGCCGGCGTCCACGTCCTCAAAGCCGGGGAAGACCCACTTCTTCTCGATGGGCGCTTTGGCCATGGCGAACTCGTAGTGGCCGCCCTGGAAGTGGTCGTGGCTCAGGATGCTGCCGCCCACGATGGGCAGGTCGGCGTTGCTGCCCACGAAGTAGTGGGGGAAGAGGGCCACGAAGTCCAGCAGTTTGCGGAAGGTGGCACGCTCGATCTTCATGGGGGTGTGCTGGTTGTTAAAGACGATGCAGTGCTCATTGTAGTAGACATAGGGGCTGTACTGGAAATTCCACGCACTGTCGTTGATGGTCAGCGGGATGATGCGGTGATTTTCCCGGGCGGGATGGTTCAGCCGACCGGCATAGCCCTCGTTCTCCACGCAGAGCTGGCACTTGGGGTAGGCGCTCTGAGGAGCCAGCTTTGCGGCTGCGATGGCTTTGGGGTCTTTTTCGGGCTTCGACAGGTTGATGGTGATGTCGAGGTCGCCGTAGGGGGTCTTGGTGACCCACTTGACGTCCCGCTTGATGCGGTAGCGGCGGATGTAATCGGTGTCCTGGCTGAACTTGTAGAACCAGTCGGTGGCGGCCTGGGGGCCGTCGGTCTCGTACCGCTCTTCGAAGTTGGCGCGGACGATGCTGGGGCGGGGCGTCAGCACACCCATGAGCCGGGTGTCGAAGAGGTCGCGGGCCGTGGGGCTGTCGTCGCAGACGCCCCGGGCTGCGGCGTCATCCACCAGCGTTTTCAGGATGCTTTCGAGGTTGGCGTAGCAGACGTCGCCCTCCGGCTCCGTGAAGCTGTCGAGCTGCATGGTCATGAGCAGCTGGTTGCGGATGTAGATCTCGTCGTCAGGCAGGATGAGGCCGGTGTCCAGACCGTAGTTGACGAGCTGCTGGATGGCAGTGGAGATCACAGGACAGCGCCTCCCTCCGGGCGGATGGACAGGACGTGGCAGCGGCCCTCGCCGAGGATGGCTTCCATACCGGCCTTGAACTCGTCCAGCATCTCCACAGGCACGAAAGCCTGCACCGTGCCGGCGAAACCGCCGCCGTGGACGCGGACAGCGCCCTTATCGCCCAGCAGATGCTTGGCGGCAGCGATGGTCACGCCCACTTCCTGATGCTCCTTGTAGCCTGCGGGGATGACGTTCTGCAGATACTCCCAGCTGCTGCAGCCGGACTCGTTCACGAGGGAGAGGAAGGTGCCGAAGTCGCCATCGTGGAGTGCGGCCACCTGCTTTGCCACACGGTCATTGTCGGCGTAGACGTGGAAGGCGCGGAGGACGGCGCGGTCGCCGCACTGCCTGCGGCACTCGGGCAGCTTTGCAAGGAAGGTCTCGAACGGCACATCCCGCAGCACCTCGCCGCCGCAGACAGCGGCCACGGCGCGGCACTCAGCCGGGATGGCGGCGTACTCGTCGGTCAGATCGGCGTGGTCTGCGCCGGAGTCGAGGATGCAGAGGGCCAGACCAGCCTTGGAGAAGTCCACAGCCACCGGCTCCACCACGGGCTTTGCGGGGCTGGCGAAGTCGATGGTGATGATGTTGCCCACGCTGGAAGCCATCTGGTCCATCAGACCGCAGGGCTTGCCGAAGTAGACGTTCTCAGCCCACTGGCCGATCTGCGCGATGGCGATGGGGGAGACCTTCTCGGTCATGAAGCAGTCGTTCAGGATGACGCCGATGAGCACCTCAAAGGCGGCAGAAGAAGAGACGCCGCTGCCCTTCGGCACATTGGAAGAGATGTAAACGTCCAGACCGGCCAGCTTTGCGCCCCGCTGGGTGAAGGCGGCGCACTCGCCGCGCAGCAGAGAGGCGGTGGTGTTCTCCTCTTCCTTGCGGGCCTCGAGGTCATTCAGATCAATGACGCACAGATCATAGCCCTCGCTCTGGACGCGGAGCTGGTTCTTGTCGTTGGGGGCTGCAGCGGCGATCATGTCGATGTTCACGCTGCCGGCCAGCACCCGGCCATGCTGGTGGTCGGTGTGGTTGCCGCCGATCTCGGTGCGGCCCGGTGCGCTGTAAAGGCCGGCCTCAGCGTGGGAGCCGAAGGTCTTTTCCAGCCCGTCCAGCACGGCGGCGTAACGGGCGGCTTCAGAGGCCGTCTCGGCGGGAGCACAGCAATACAGGGAGGCGAGGCGTGCGGCGTGGACGCCGTCGGACAGCTCCTGCTTCCATACGGGAATGGACTTCATCATGGAATCTTCCTCCTGACAGACAGATACTTTTTTGTTTCGTGTGGGCGATACAGCCCGCTTCTAATCCTATAGTAAAGGATTTGTCCGGAAAAAACCATGTGTTATTGTTGCATCTCAATGAAAAGTTGCAAAAAATCCCCTCCGGGGCTGTCCGGCGGGGATGCAAAATAAAAATCTCGGATAAATTACAACTGAGACAAAAGTTTTTTCAAAACAGGAAAAGCATTGTATAACTGCGCCAAAACTTCCCGCTGCCGCGTCCCGGCGGGGGAGCGGGCCGCGATATGGAGAAACCTTACTGCGGCGGGCAGCGCAAAAGAAAAGGCCGCGATCCACTTTTCCAGTGGAGCGCGGCCTTCTTGTTAAGGAAAGAAAATTATGATGTCAGGCAGAAGGCGAGGGAGCAGCGCCTTCCGGCCCGGGAACACAGGGAAAAAATCACTGCATCAGGCTGCAGACGGCCTCGGCGTAAGCGGCGGGGTCATCCACGGGCAGGCCCTCGATGAGCTGTGCCTGTGCGTAGAGCAGAGCGCTGTACTTCTTGAGCTTCTCGGTATCGCCAGCCTCCTGTGCGGCTTTCAGCACAGTGAAGACGGGGTGGTTGACGTTCAGCTCCAGCACCTTGTCGCTCTTGACGCCCTCACTGCCGGGCTGCTTGGACAGCACCTTCTCCATCTCGATGGACAGCGGGCCGTCGGCGGACAGGCAGACGGGGTGGTCCTTCAGGCGGGTGGAGACTTTGACCTCCTTGACCTTGCCGTCCAGAGCGTCCTTCATGGCGTCAAACAGAGCCTTGTTGGCGGTGGTAGCCTCTTCGGCGGCCTTCTTCTCGTCCTCGGTCTCGAGGCCCAGATCACCGCTGTTGACGTTCTTGAACTCGACGGTGCCATCCTTGCCCTCGGCATCCTTGCGGGGATAGGTGCGCATGATCTGCAGGCAGAACTCATCCACATCCTCGGTCAGGAGCAGAACGTCGTAGCCCTTGTCCATGACCAACTCAGCGGCAGGCAGCTTTGCCAGACGGTCGGTGGAGTCGCCGGCGGCGAAGTAGATGTACTTCTGCTCGGCGGGCATCTTGTCCACGTACTCCTGCAGAGTGACCATCTTCTGCTCCTTGGCAGACCAGAACAGCAGCAGGTCGCGCAGCAGCTCGGCGTGCATGCCGTAGTCGGAGTAAGCACCGAATTTGATCTGACGGCCGAACTCTTTCCAGAATTCCTCGTACTTCTCGCGGTCATTGGCCAGCATGGCGTGCAGCTCGTTCTTGATCTTTTTTTCCAGAGCGTTGTGGATCAGCTTGAGCTGGTTGTCCTTCTGCAGCATCTCGCGGCTGATGTTCAGGCTCAGATCCTGACTGTCCACAATGCCCTTGACGAAGCTGAAGTAATCGGGCAGCAGGTCGGCGCACTTCTCCATAATGAGCACGCCGGATGCGTACAGGGCCAGACCCTTTTCATAATCCTTGGTGTAGAAGTCGTAGGGACGGTGGCTGGGCACGAACAGCAGGGCATTATAATTTGCAGTGCCCTCGGTGCGGCTGACGATGACGCGGGCGGGGTCGGTATAATCGCCAAACTTTTCCTTATAGAAGTTCGCGTACTCCTCGTCGGTCACTTCGCTCTTCTGCTTTTTCCAGATGGGCACCATGCTGTTCAGAGTTTCCAGCTCGGTGTAAGTCTCCCACTCGGGCTTATAGTCCTCCGGCTTGGGATCGGGTTCCGGCTTCTGGCGCTCGTGCTGGCGCTCCATCTGGATGGGATAGCGCACATAGTCGCTGTACTTCTTCACGATGGCCACGATGCCGTACTCATCGAGGAAGTTGTCGTAGTGGTCCGTCTCAGTATCCGGCTTGATGTGCAGGATGATCTGGGTGCCTGCGGTGTCCTTCTGGGCGGGGGTCATTTCGTAGCCGTCCACACCGGAGGACTCCCACTGCCATGCTTCATCCGAGCCATAAGCCTTGGAAATGACGGTGACTTTATCGGCTACCATGAAGGAAGAGTAGAAGCCGACACCAAACTGACCGATGATATCGATGTTCTCGTCCTTGTTGTCCTTCTTGAAATCCAGAGAACCGGAGTGAGCAATGGTGCCCAGATTCTGCTCAAGTTCCTCTTTGGTCATGCCGATACCGTTATCCTCAATGGTCAGGATGCGGTTCTCCCGATCGCGGGTGATGAGGATGCGGAAATCGCCCTTGTTCATGCCCACAGAAGGATCGGTCAGGCTCTTATAATAGAGCTTATCGATGGCATCCGATGCGTTGGAGATCAGCTCGCGCAGGAAAATTTCCTTATTGGTGTAGATGGAGTTGATCATCATATCCATCAGCTTTTTGCTTTCAGCCTGAAATTCTTTCTTAGCCATAATGCAAAACCTCTTTTTATCTGTATTCGGCACCAAGCACTCGGAAGAGAATATTACTTTTGAATGCTTAGCACTCGTAACTTTCGAGTGCTAATATACACCGACAAAAAGCAAAAATCAAGGGCTTTCATAAAAAGTTTAAAAAATGGTTCGTTTTGTGCTATAATGAACCGCAAAGGATGCTGTAAAAGGAGGAAATATCATGCAGCTGAAACAGCTGGAACTGGCCGGCGGTGGGACGCTGACCGTTTATCTGCGTGATTGCTGTGAGCGGATGCCGAATGTGCTTGACCGGCCATTGGTGCTGGTGGTGCCCGGCGGCGGCTATACCCATGTGAGTGCCCGTGAGGGCGACCCGGTGGCGCTGCAGTTTGCGGCGGCGGGGTACCACACCGCTGTGCTGGACTACGCCATCTGCGAAAAGGCAAAGGACTACATGCCGCTGCGCCAGCTGGCCGAGGCTATCGGTCTTGTGCGGCAGCACGCGGCCCAGTGGCATATCCTGCCGGAAAAAATTGCCGTGTGCGGCTTTTCAGCGGGCGGCCACCTGGCCCTTTCCGGTGCTGTGCTGGACATTCCCGGCGAAGCGGCCCAGCCCCGGCCCAATGCGGTCATTCTGGGCTATCCGGTGGTCACGGCAGGGCAGTATGCCCACCGCGGCAGCTTTGTGCAGCTGGCGGGCAGCGCCGACCCGGCGGCACAGCAGGTGTTCGGGCTGGAGGATAAGATCACGCCGCAGATGCCGCCGGTGTTCGTATGGACCACCATGGAGGATGCCGCCGTTCCGGTGGAGAACACCCTGATGCTGGTGAACGCTCTGCACCGGGCGGGTGTGCCCTGCGAGGCGCATCTGTTTGAAAAGGGGGTGCACGGTACCAGCATCAGCACGGCAGAGGTGGACCAGCCCAGCCGCCACCGGCATCACTGGGTGGAACTGGCAGTGGAATGGCTGGGAGACACTTTTGCCTTTTCCGTCTGTTAAGTCTGGATATATTTGAACGAACCTACAAAAAATTCACAATTAAACTGTTGACTTGCATAAGCCTTTGACGTATACTGGTCAGCAGGGACAAACTGAAGGAAGAAGGAAATACCTATGGTTATGGACCCGACCCTGCCGCGCATCTCTGTGCGCGACCTGATGATGCAGGCTTTTCTCACCGGATGGGAGCTTTCGGACAAGACGGTCTCGCAGGACGAATACCTGCAAAGCTCTATTCAGGTGATCGAAATGCTGCAGGTGGAACCGGAAAACCTTTATGCCGAAGAAGGCCTTGGCCTGCCGGACGGCGAAGAGGTGGATCATCTGGACGACTGGCTGCGTGCCGACGGCCAGTGGCTGTACTACGGTGTAGAGGAAGAAAATTTCTTCCTGATCCAGTGGTACCCGGACGAAGCCGCCGCAAAGGCAAAACTGGCCCAGCTGGAAGAACTGGGCGACGGCAAGCAGTATCTGGTAGATTTTTCCCTCAAGCGGGAGAACCCTTCCAGTGCAGAGAACTTCGGTAATTCCAATCCGGTCCAGCTCCGCTCCTGAAAACATCACCTTAAAGCGAAAGGAAATTTTGCAGCATGCAGCTTTCTGAGATCGAGCGCGAACAGCTTTATGCCATCGTTGAAAAATACGATCATCACCCGGATGTGCAGCGGATGCGGGAGTACATCCAGCACGGTTCTGTCACCACCTACCAGCATTGCAAGAATGTGGCGCTGGTGAGCTTTTGGCTCAACCGCCGTCTGCATCTGCACGCTGACGAGACCTCGCTGGCAGTGGGTGCCCTGCTGCATGATTTTTATCTGTACGACTGGCACACCACCGGTACCTTTCACGGCCTGCGCCGCCTGTTTGAGATGCACGGCTTCTCCCATCCGGGTTTTGCCTGCGTCAATGCAAAGCGGGTGTTCAGCATTACCAGAAAGGAACAGAGCATCATTGCAAGCCACATGTGGCCGCTGACCTTCCGTCATGTGCCCACCTGCCGCGAAGCAGTCATCGTCTGTCTGGCCGATAAGTACTGCGCTGTGGTAGAAAGCATGTTCCAGCGTTCCCGCGCCGGGGCCGTGGTGGACGGCAGCGTGGACATCGACGGCGAAGAGTGGTAAGCCTGTTTTTACCTTTATCATTTTATCAATGGACAAAAAAGAACTCCGCACCTCACAGGGCGCGGAGTTCTTTTGTATCTTACAGCTTTTTATAGCCTTCCGGTTCATTGGCAGCAGCGCGGTATTCCATTAAGAATGTGTCCAGCCAGCGGCCGTGACAGTCGCGGGCAATGCGTTCCCGGCGGCCCACTAAGCGAAAGCCGCATTTTGTGTGCAGGGCGCGGCTGGCAGCGTTGTCCTGCAGCACGGTGGACTGCAGTGTCCAGTAGCCGGCCTTTTCTGCCTGATGGCATAGCTCGGTCAGCAGGTGATAGCCAAGGCCATGGCCCCGGAACTGCTCACCCACGTAAATACTCACCTCGGCAACGCCGCGGTAGCACCAGCGCGGGTCCACCCGGCGCAACGCCGTCCACCCGGCAATCACGCCGTCGGCCAGCAGTACCAGTCGGCATTCTTTTGCGTGGGAAGCATCCCACGCAGAATACGGCGGACAAGTGGTCTGAAAAGTGGCATGTTCTGTAGCAATGCCCTCTAAATAGATTCTGGAAACAGCGCTCCAGTCTTCCGGCTCCATGGGCCGGATCTCGATTTTGCTCATATTTCGATCCCGGCAGAAAGTGCATAGCTTTCCGCGCCCTCAACTCTCAAAAAATATCCGGCTCCAGTATAGCAGAATTTGCGGTGCGGTACAAGCGCCGTACTGCACAGAAATTTCTTTGACAAGCGGAAGGTTTGTGATACAATAAATCATAACAAAGAAAAGCGCGGCAGGATACGCCGCTGCAGAACGGAGGATGTCCCAAAATGAAGTGGATCAGAACGGTGGTGTGCGCGCTGGGAATGCTGGCGTGCGTATCGCTTTCGGCATTTGCTGCAGAGTACGGCGAGCCGAACATCACAACAAAGACGACCATGAAAGAGCTGCGGGAGAACCCAAGCATCAAAGGCTCCGGCTACTATACCTACTGCAACGAATGGATCGAGGGCAGCACGCGGTACGATGATACGCCCATTGAGGGCTATGTAAGCTACGCGGCTGCCGAGGATGCCGCCGAAGGCATGAACCTTGTGATCGAAAACTACAACAGGGGCGTACAGATCACATGGCAGGTGTATACCCCGGAAGAAATTGCGGAAAATTCTTCTCTGGGCATGGTGCAGCTGTACTATTTCCCGGCTAAAACAGCCAACGCAAAGTACGCCATCGTGGTGCCTGGCAACGGCGGCAACACCACCGCAGAACTGAACGAGGGTGCATCCATTGCCAACCAGCTGCACGAGCTGGGCTATGCGGCCTTTGTGCTGCGGTACCGCTCTTTCCTGAATGCATCCGACAATGCGCCACTGTACGATATTGCCAATGCCGTAAAGTACCTGACCGAAAATGCAGATCAGTTTGGCGTTCAGCGCGAAAACTATGCGCTGGTGGGCTTTTCTTCCGGCGGACACATCGTGGGCCTGATCGGCTCGGACAACGAAAAGTTCGGCTATAAGGCATTTGGCCTCCCACAGCCTGCAGCGCTGCTGCTGGGTTACCCCATCAACGATTTCTTTGAGGTGAAGCCGCTGTATCAGCTGGCCATTGACCCGCTGGTGCTTGGCTGGCGTTACTACTGGACCGATATTTCGGATGTGGTGAACGAAAACTTTACCCCTACCTATTTCTTCTACGGCAAAAATGATCTTTATATGCAGCGCATGTGCTACTCCCAGCAGGGGCCGCTGCTGGAGCGCAAGCTCCGAGAGAGCGGGGCTGTTTATGAGTGCCATGTGTACGAGAACGCACCCCACGCCATTGGTCCGGGCCGCCACACCGATGCGGACGGCTGGATCCGGCAGGCAACGGAATTCTGGGAAAAACAGTGCAAATAAAGAGATAAACGGGGGATTGCTGTGAGAAAACGATTGAGCACGGTGATGTTTGGTATTGGCCTGATGATCCTGCTGGCACAGCCGGCGTTTGCGGAGGAGCTTGGTCAGGCCAACATCACACCGCACACCAAAATGGCAGAGATCCGCTCCAACCCCAGCATTGTGGGGGCGGGCATCTACACCTACTCGCTGGATCAGGACCGTGTGCTGGACCGGATGTACTGGGACGCGCAGCCGCTGAGCTGCCTTTCCAATCACTGGACGGCACAAGATGCAGCGGATGGACTGAACTATCTGATCCGCACCTATAACGCTGGGCAGCGGGTGACCTTCCCGCTTTATACGGCGGAGGAAATCGCGCAGGATACCAGCCGGGACGGTGTGGAACTGTATTATCTGCCGGCAGAAGGGGCGCAGGCAAACCAGAAATATGCGCTGGTGATCGGCGGCAATGCGATCGTGGTCAGTGCGGAGATCCGCGAGGGCATTTCCACTGCATGGAACCTGCACGAAATGGGCTACCCGGTGTTCGTGCTGCGCTACCGCATCGGAATGAAGGCTTCCAACAATGCGCCGCTGCAGGATGTGGTCCGCGCGGTGCAATATATCACGGAACATGCAGGACAGTTTGGCGTGCAGGCGGAGGATTATGCCATTGTAAGCTATTCCTCAGGCGGGCAGATCGCCGGACTGTTCGGCACCGACGCGGTGGGCTACAAAAATTACGGCCTGCCAAAGCCCGGTGCCATGCTGCTGGGCTACCCGGTAAACACCTTTCTGGAGTTCAAACCGGTCTATAATATCCTGCTGGACCCCGGCGTGTGCAAGCAGCGGTATTATAAAATGACATTGTCGGATTACATCACACCGGATTACCCGCCTACCTATCACTGGTACGGCAAAAACGACATGACCCTTATGACCATGTGCTGGTCGGCGCAGGGGCCTGTGCTGGAAAAGGCACTGGCCCGCAACCATGTGACGCATATCTACCATGTGTATGATGATGCTCCCCATGCAGTGGCCGCAGGCAAGGACACCGATGCAGAGGGCTGGCTGAATGAAGCAGTTGCCTTCTGGGAGGAACAGGTCGGCTGAAAAGGAGATGTTGAGTTGAAACACAGGATGTGCACCGCAGCAGCCTGTATCTGTCTGCTGCTGATGATGGCGCTGCCCGCATTTGCAGCAGAGTATGGTGAGCCGGATATCACGCCGCAGACCACCATGGGCGAGATCCGCTCGAACCCCAGCATCCTTGGCGCAGGCGTTTGGACCTATTCCAAGGAGCAGAACCTGCCCGGCACTGAGGACTGGTGCAATGACCAGACGCTGGAAAAATATGTGAGCAGCTATGTGGCACAGGATTGTGCCGATGGTCTGAACCTGCTCATCCGCAATTACAATGCGGGCGTGCAGATCACCTATAAGCTCTACTCGGAGCAGGAGATCGCCGAGGACAGCTCCCGCAACAATGTGGAGTTCTATTACTACCCGGCCAGCACGCCGGATGCAAAGTATGCGCTGGTGCTCTCCGGCAACATCCTCAACCGCACGGCGGAGTTAAAGGAGTGCATCTCCACAGCTTACCAGCTGCACCAGAAAGGCTATGCGGTGTTCGTGATGCGCTACCGCGCCTACCCGGATAACGACAACAACGGCCCCATGGAGGACATTGCACGGGCGGTGAAGTATATCACCGGCCACGCACAGCAGTTCGGCGTGCAGACGGAAAGTTATGCCCTGATCGGCTATTCTTCCGGCGGACATCTGGCGGGCCTGTTTGCATCGGACGCTCTGGGCTATAAAAACTATGGCCTGCCCAAGCCCGGCGCAGTGATCCTGGCGTATCCCATCGTGCAGTTTGCCGAGATCACACCGATCTACCGTGTGGGCACAGACCCCTTTGTGTGCGGCCGGTTCTACTATGAATACAGCCTTGCCGACCTGATCACAGAGGACTATCCGCCGGTGTATTTCTGGTATGGCAGGGATGACCTGACCTTGAACCTGCTGTGCTGGCCGCTGCAGGGGCCAGCCCTCAGCAAGGCACTGGCCGCGCATGGCGTACCTTACAAAGAAGTGGTATATGACCACGCAGCCCATGGCATCAGCCTTGGCCGCGGCACGGCTGCGGATGGATGGCTGGATGAAGCCGCTGCCTTCTGGGAAGAGCAGACAAAATAATATAAAGTACGCAGATCCGGGCTTTGCAGCTGCACAGCCCGGATTTTGCAATAGGAGGCATTATGGATTTTTTAGCGTTTCTTTACACGGTGCTTCTGGTGGCCATCTGCCTGATGATGGCCCTGCTGCTGTACCGCTCGGCAAAGCCTGCCGCAAACCGGGACGATGCAGAACGGAAGGAATGGCTGCGTCAGCAGCTGGAAGCGCAGAACCGCCAGATGGACGCGAAGCTGGCAGAGATGGCACAGCAGAACCTTGCCGCTATGGGCCACATCAGTGAAACACTGCAGGCTTCGGTGCAGAGTATGAGCACCGCCCTTGCCGCAGGGCAGGGCACCCAGCAGCAGACCATGGAGCAGCGCCTGCAGGGGCTGGAAGCCTCCAACGCCCGCAAGCTGGAAGAGATGCGCCGCACCCTTGCCGAGGGCATGACTGCCCTGCAGGCCCAGAACGCCCAGAAGCTGGACGAGATCCGCCATACCGTGGACGAGCAGCTGCAGGATGCCCTGCAAAAGCGGGTGACCGAAAGCTTCAAAGCGGTGAACGATCAGCTGGAACAGGTATATAAGGGTCTTGGCGAAATGCAGAACCTTGCCGCTGATGTGGGCGGGCTGAAACAGGTGCTTTCCGGTGTGAAGACCCGCGGTATTCTGGGCGAGATCCAGCTGGGAGCCATTCTGGAAGAGATCCTTGCCCCGGAACAGTACGACACCAACGTGGCCACCATTCCGGGCAGCACCCAGCGGGTGGAGTACGCCATCCGGATGCCCGGCGCGGACGGCGGCACGGTCTGGCTGCCCATCGACTCCAAGTTCCCCGGCGACACCTATGCTCATTTACAGGATGCGCAGGCATCCGGCGACGCGCAGGCCGTGGAGAACGCCCGCCACGCACTGGAACTGGTGCTGCGGGCCGAGGCCAAGGACATCCGGGAAAAATATGTGGAGCCGCCCTACACCACGGCCTTCGGCATCCTGTTCCTGCCCTTCGAGGGTTTGTATGCCGAGGTGGTGAACGCAGGCCTGCTGGAAGTGCTGCAGCGGGACTATCAGGTGAACATTGCAGGCCCCAGCACCATGGCAGCGCTGCTCAACAGCCTGCAGATGGGCTTCAAGACTCTTGCCATCCAGAAGCGTTCCGGTGAGGTATGGCAGCTGCTGGGTGCGGTGAAGACCGAATTTGACAAGTTCGGGCAGGGACTTTCCAAGATGCAGCAGCGCCTGCGCCAGACCGACGAAGAGCTGGATAATCTGATTGGCGTGCGCAGCCGTGCCATCAGCCGCAAGCTGCGCGCTGTGCAGACCATGGACGAAAGCGCTGCTGCCGCTCTGCTGGAACTGGATGCTGAGCCGGGCAGGCCGGTAACGGCAAAGCTGCCGGAAAATGGAGAAGAATAATATCTCTTGCGAAATTTCTAACAATGTGCTATAATAGGAAATATTCTTAGAAATAATTGCTGCAGACTGCGGCATATCATAAAAAGGAGACGGAAAGCTATGAGCATGAAGAAGATCAGTGAAGCCATTTTGGGTGTGGGCGTGGATGATACCACCATTGACCTGTTCGAGAGCCAGTATCCGGTGCCCACCGGCGTGAGCTATAATTCCTATGTCATTCTGGACGAAAAGACCGCCGTTCTGGATACGGTGGATGCCCGCGCTACCGAGCCGTGGCTGGAAAACCTGTCCGAAGCTCTGGCAGGCCGTAAGCCGGATTATCTGGTAGTCTCCCACATGGAGCCGGACCACGGTGCCAACATTGCAAAGCTGGCGGCACTCTACCCTGAGATGCAGGTGGTGGGCAACGCCAAGACCTTTTTGTATATGGAGCAGTTCTTTGGCGCTGATGCCATTGCCAAGGAGCGCCGTGTAGTGGTGAAGGACGGCGAGAGCCTTTCTCTCGGTGCACATACCCTGACCTTTGTGTTTGCCCCCATGGTGCACTGGCCGGAGGTTATGGTCAGCTATGAATCCACCGAAAAGGTGCTGTTCTCCGCGGATGGCTTCGGTCGCTTTGGCGCTGTGGCAAAGTTTGACGAAAAGGCCGACTGGGCCAGCGAAGCCCGCCGCTACTACCTGAACATCGTGGGGAAATACGGCCCGCAGGTGCAGGCGCTGCTGAAAAAGGCCGCGGCTCTGGACATCCAGACCATTTGCCCGCTGCACGGCCCGGTGCTGACCGGAGATCTGGGCAAGTACCTGAACTACTACGACATCTGGTCCAGCTACAAGCCCGAGGAGCCGGAAAAGATCCTTGTGGCAAGTGCTTCCATCCACGGCCACACCCGTGCAGCAGCCCACCTCATGGCCGAAAAGCTGCGTGCAAAGGGCGCAAAGGTCGTGGAGATGGACCTGACCCGCACCGATGTGTCCTATGCCGTCACCGAAGCCTTCCGCTGCGGAAAGATCGTGCTGGCCTGCGCCACCTACGACGGCTTCCTCTTCCCGCCGATGGAAAATCTGCTGACCCACCTCAAGACCAAGAGCTTCCAGAACCGCACGGTGGGTCTGATGGAGAATGGCACATGGGCACCCATGGCCGCAAAGCTCATGCGCGCCGAGCTGGAAAGCATGAAGAACATCGCTGTGTGTGATACTGTGGTCACCATCCGCAGTGCTGCCAATGCTGCTGCCGAAGCGCAGATGGATGCACTGGCTGCAGAAATCGTGGCAAAATAAAGCACTCTGGAAAAAATACGCAAGATCCTCTGCCGACTGCCCGGCAGGGGATTTTTTTATTGAACCATGTGGAAGAGTTTGATATACTGAAAAGCAGAAGTTTATGGATGGAGGAATATCATGTCTGTAAAAATAAAAGCGGATATCAGACACTGGCTGCGGGAGTTGGATAAGAAATATTTCTTTGTGATGCTGGGCTTTGCGGTGATGGTCTATTTTCCGCTGATCAGTTTGAAGCTGACGAACACAGTGGATGGTCTGTGGACAACGGCTGAGTACATGGCGGGAGCATGGGAGCTTTCCAATGGGCGATGGTTCTGGCTGGTGACCAGTTTTCTGCGTTTCAGTCTGCAGCTAGAACCCATCAATGCGGTGGTGTGCTTGGTGCTGGTTTCTCTTGGCGTTACAAAACTTCATATGACCTTTAAAACTGTGCACGGGGGGACATCTTACCTTGACTGGCTCGCAGGATTATGCTATTTGGCTAATACCGTGATCGGTTGTTACCTCTCGTTTGCACATCAATCGGTCGAGTTTGGTTTGGCATTTTATTTGTCGGTGCTGGCAGCGGTCTGTGTGATCAGAAGCCGCAGCATTGCGGCAGGCGTTGCGCAGGGAGCATTGTTACTTGCGTTGAGTCTTGGACTCTATCAGACAGACCTTGCTTGCTTCTGCATGGTGCTGCTGGCGTGGTTTCTGGTGCTGTTGCTCCGAGGTGAAGAAGGGATAAAGCTCCGGTACTATATCGCAAAATGTCTGGGCAGTGCAGTGTGCGGCGCGGCGCTGTACTGGGGAATATTGCAGATTATTCTGAAGGTTTCAGGTGTTGCAATGACGAATTATCAGGGCGGAGCTTCTACCTCGCCGCTGAATACGCTGAAAAGCCTGCCGCAGAGTATTGTAAAATGCTATGCCCAATTCTGGGACTACTTCTTTGGTGATACAGTACGCCATAATGTGCTGCAAAGCTTCGGGGTACTGTATGCGCTGGCGTTCCTTGTCGTGGGTGCAGCGCTTGTACGTCGGTTGGCAGTTGTTCTGCGAAGAAAGAATGCAGAAACGGCGTTTTACGCAGTGGCTGCGGTGCTGGTGATGCCGCTTGCCAGCGTAATCTTTCTGCTGGCAGCATCGCAGGCGACGTTTTATATCCCAATGGCCGGAGGAACTGCGCTGTTCTTTCCGGTATGTTTCTGGCTGTTAGATTCTGCCCGGCCTGCATCTAACACAGAAATCTCAGGCAAAAACAAAGCTGGCAAGGTGGAAAAGGCTGCGCTTCTGCTGGCTGCGGCAGGCATTCTTTATGGCAGTGTCTTTATGTCGGCTATCGATCAGCAGGCGATGTATGAGGGACGCAAGGCAACAAAACAAATCGCGGACCTTGTGGCCGGTGAGCTGGTGGCAGAGGGCTATTATGATTTGCCGGAAAAACTGCCAGTGATGCTGGTAGGCCGCCCCAGTGCAAGCCCGCTGTTCCGGACACACGTCATCTATTGGGATGCGAACGACTACGCACAGGTGGGCCTTTTCGAAAAAGAAAATGCCGCCACAATGCGCTATTCATGGAATGCGGTGTTTCGTGACCTCACACCGATGCAGTTGGAGCTGTGCAGTGATGAGGTATATGACGAACTGATCCGGACAGAAGAAATCAAACGAATGCCGACATTCCCTGAGAAAGGCTCCATACAGGAAATGGACGGTGTATATGTGATCAAAATTTCAGAGGATTATCTGATCGATGAATAACAAATGAGCCTGAGAACATAAAACAGGACAGATGGAGAAAATAACGATGAAAGAAAAAATCGATGTACAGAAACCGGACGACCTTGGGCTGGATATATCGGATCTAAGATATTTTCTGGTGATGCTGCTGTTTTCGGCGGTAGTGTTTTTCCTGCTGATCAGCCAGCGGCTGACCAATACATTTGACGGATTGTGGAACAATACATGGTTCTTCGGCGGCTATTGGCAGGTAGTCACGGGCCGATGGCTCTGGCCGGTGATCGATGCGCTGCGGTTTGGCATCCAGACGGAACCTTTCAATTCATTGCTGACGCTTTCCATGTCGGCGCTGGCTGTTACCCTGCTTCGGAAGTTTTTTACAGAGAAGGATTCTGTCGTGACCTATCTGGCGGGTATGGCTGTTCTGGCCAGCACGGTCACTGGAATACAGCTGTCATATCGGTTTCAGTCGCCGGTGTTTGGCTGCTCTTTTTTGTTTTCTGTTCTGGCGGCAGAGCGTGTGGTTCGTGCCGTGAATTTTAGAAAAGCGGTCGTACAGGGAGCACTGCTTCTGGTCATGAGCCTTGCGTGCTATCAGACGAGCCTTGATAACTTTTGTCTGCTCCTGCTGACATATCTTCTGCTGCTTCTGTTCCGCAATGTGGACAGAGAAAAGGTCCATGCCCACATTGGAAGAAGTCTTTGCAGCGCAGCTGCAGGAATGGTTTTGTATTTCCTGCTCACAAAGCTGATCGTATGGGCATGTGGATGGCAGATGGCAAGTTATAATGGAGGAGCGGATGTTTCGGTACTTTCTATACTGAAAAATCTGCCCAATGCCATTGCAGAGACCTACCAACTGTTTGGAGCTTACTTTTTTCAGAATTACTATCGGCATAACATTCTGCAGCCGGTGGGCTTTTTCGTTTTGGTATTTCTTGCGCTGAGCATCGGACTGCTGAACCGCTTCAGAAAAATGCTTCACCGGAAAAATTGGGAATATATCCTTCTGGGAGTGGCAGCGCTGATCGTTTTGCCCATCATGTGCAATGCCATCATGCTGATCACAAGCGAGGCGGTCTGGCTTTTGCAGATGGGCGAAGGATTGAATCTGTTCGTGCCGGTATGTCTGCTGCTGCTTGAAGGGACGCGCACAAATCAGCCTATGGTAAAAAAGTATGTACGTGCTGCCCGGACAGGGGCTGTAGTACTTGCGGTTTTGGTCGTCTATGGCAATGTCTGCTCTGCCGTGATCGATCAGGAAGCTATGTATGAGGGAAGGAAAACACTCAAGAGCATGTCGGATCACATCGCGGACGACCTGATGAGCAGCGGATATTTTGACGATAACGAGCAGCTGCCGGTACTGTTTGTGGGCAGACCCAGCTCGAACTCCAGTTTTATGAAGAGGGAGTATTACCTCTATGCAAATCCGTATGCGCAGATGGGCCGCTTCTGGCTGAACGATTACTCGGCCAGAGCGTCTTGGAAAGCGGTTTTCAGGGATATTACTCCGGCAAAACTCAAGCATTGCTCGGTGGAACAGTACGGAGAACTGTACAGCAGAACAGAGCTGGAACAGATGTCAGTCTATCCGCAGGAAGGATATATCCAGCAGATCGACGGTGTGGTCGTGGTAAAAATTTCAGATGATTACAAAGTTGATAAAGAGTTTGCGCCACTGATCGACCTGAGAGAATTGTTTCAGCTCATAATGGATGACATAAACGATTCATAATGGCTGCGGCTTTGTGAAAAAACCTCCACCGAACGCGATTTTTGCGGAAAGTGACTGCACAGCCCTTGCAAACTGTCCCGAAATGTGGTAACATAGCTCTTGGTTATAAAACCTGAATACTCCCAAACGCAGCGACGGAGAGAGTAGGTCTGTACCGCACGGCAAAGAGAGAAGCTTCACCGGCTGAAAGGGCTTCCGTGTGCGGGCTGGCTGAAGTTCGCTCCTGAGCGGTCTGTGCGAAACAGCAGTAGTACAGAACGGCCA
>ERZ834722.775-NODE-775-length-33678-cov-30.625435_pt1 | contig 33678 bp, 30 predicted proteins | sample MGYA00519576_ERZ834722 | MGnify/ENA primary metagenome ERZ834722 (study PRJEB31850, sample SAMEA3708759) | human gut metagenome | biome: human gut; feature: human-associated habitat; material: faeces | place: China | collected 2014 ...
TCAGATAGTCGGTATAGATCTTGGCATTGCCCTCGTGGAAGTTTCCGGTTCCCACGCAGGCGATGTTGCCCTTCTTTGACTCGATATAGAGCAGCTTGGAGTGAATCTTCAGTCCTTCTACACCGAAGATCACGTTTACGCCCTCTTCCTGCATGCGCTTGCTCCACTTGATGTTGCTCTCCTCGTCGAAACGTGCCAGAAGCTCTACCACGGCAGTTACCTTCTTGCCGTTGCGGGCAGCGGTGATGAGTGCCTTCACTACCTTTGAATCCTTGGCCAGACGATAGAGGGTGGTCTTGATGGCCTTCACCTCGGGCTTGGTTGCAGCCTCACGGAGCACACGGATGTAGCCGTTGAAGCTATGGTAGGGTACATGGATGAAACGGTCTTTCTCACGAATCTGGTCGAGGATGCTCTCGTTTGAGAGGAATTCCGGTTTCATGATAGGAGCCCATTTTTCGTACTTCAGTTCCTTGTGGCCGCAATCTGGGAACGACATCAGATCCTTGTGGTTCTGGTATCTTCCGCCAGCTAGAGAAGCATCCAACTCCTTGGTGTTCAATCGCTCACGCAGCTTCTTCTGAAGTTCCTTCGGCATCTCCTGGTCGTAGATCACGCGTACGGCTTCACCCTTCTTGCGGCTGCTTACACCCAGGGCAATCTTTTCCATGGTGCCGAAGTCGGCATCGTTGTCCATCTCCATCTCGGCATCCTTGGTAAACTTGAAACTGAAGGCACGGTAGGTGCTCTTCTTGAAACCGAGGAATACCAGAGGCAGACAGTATCTGATTACATCGTCCAGATACATGATGTTGTCGAAACCATCGCTTCCCGGCACCTTTACCCAGCGTCCATAGACTCTATCCGGTACCTTTACTACGGCATATTTCTTCTTCTTGTCATCCTCACTCTTCTCTACGGCTAGGTAGATGCGGTTGTCCTCCAGTGCGGAGAGGTCGTCTATCTCGTTGAGCCAGATAGGGTTGACAGAGCCATTGAGTTTGTCGTAGAAGAACTGCGTGAGGAACTCCTTCTGCTCGTTGTTGAGCTGGTCTTCGGTGAGCAGGCGAACCTTGTGTACTTCAAGCTCTCGGAAAACTGTATCCACCGCTTCAGTGTATTCTTTCGAATAAGATTCATTGAGTTTATTAATTGTTTTGAGAGATTTCTTAATCTGCTGTTCGGTATCCTTGTCGAGTTTCTGGTCGAGCATTCGGTTGAGCGATGCTACTCGTACGCGGAAGAATTCGTCGAGGTTGTTGGAGTAAATACCGAGGAAAGAGAGGCGTTCCAACAGTGGCACATACTCTTTCTCTGCCTCCTGCAGAATGCGATGGTTGAAGTACATCCAACTGATGTCGCGTTCTACATAAGCTTTCTTCATCATATCTTCTTTAGTCATGATTTCACTGGTTTAATCTTTAGAGTTACTTTACTTTTGCAGGCTCTTTCTTAGCCTTCTTCTCAGAATCAGCCTTCTTTTCAGAAACAGCGTTCTTCTCTGAATCAGCCTTCTTTTCAACCTTCTTTTCAGAATCAACCTTCTTTTCAAGATTCTCCAAAACCAGGTAATCGGTGTCTCCGTCGATAAAGTGGAGTTCCTTGCGGAAGAACTTGCTGCTGCCTACAGGCACGATGATGTCGTGCAGCTGGTCGCAGTCGGCAAAGGCATGACGGCTCACCTTGTTAGGAGTACCTGCAAAGGTAACCTTCTTCAACTTGTCGCACTCTGCAAAGGCGTAGCTCTTTACCACCTTTACGCCCGCAGGCACATAAACGTTATCCAATTCGTCACAATCGTAGAAAGCATCGTGCTCAATTTCCTTCACGCTGTTGGCGATGATGATGTTCTTGAGGGCCTTCTTGCCGCGGAACGCCATCTCGCCGATAATCTCCACTCCCTCTGGAATGGCAAAGCTAGCTTCCTGGCTCATGCAATAAACCAAGCGCTTCTTGTCGTTGGTGTAAACTGCATCGCCATCGAATTCAAAACTGTCGCTGTCAATCTTCTGCAAGGCGAGATTGAGCACTAAGTTCTCAAATTTACCGTCTTTCTTAGATTTCTTCTTAAGAATATCTAGGATTGCTTTCTTGTTTTCCTTCATCCTATTATATATGTTAATGTTGTTTTTTCCGGGTGCAAAGGTACGGCGATATTTTCAAACGGGGGAGAAAATCAAGTTACGTGTTTATGACGATGATGTTACGACCGTATTACTGATATTACAGAAGCATTACGGGTGTTACAAATGTGTGATGTAACATCTTTGTAATACTTATGTTTTACGGTAGAAATATCTTCTCCTTACCTTTGCAGCCGAAATGAAGAAGATGTCTTTCCGCATCATCGGAAAAGATTTCATTCGGAATAAAGAAAATCAGATTTACGTGTATATTTAATAAGGTAAGAAATGAAGAAGAAAACGTATTTGTTGATGGCACTCTCGATGGTGTCGATGGGAATGAATGCCCAGAATTCAGAAAGCAGCTCTCTGGAGAAGGGCATTGAGGAATTCGCCAAGTCGATGACCATTGGTGGAACTATCCGCTCTAAATATGAGTACCAGACCGAAGAGGGGGAGGGACGTTTCGAGGTGCGCACAGCACGTATCAATGTGGCTGGCAATATAACACCCGTGGTAAGCTATAAGGCGGAAATCGACCTCTGCGACGAGGGTAAGATCAAGATGCTCGATGCCTATACACGCATCAAGCCTTGGAAGACCCTGCAGTTCACCATCGGTCAGGAGCGTGTACCATTCACCATCGATGCTCACCGTTCTCCTCATCAGCAGTACTTCGCCAACCGTTCGTTCATCGCCAAGCAGGTGGGTAATGTGCGCGACGTGGGTGCTGAAATCGGATATACCTGGAATGTAGGTTTCCCTATCGTGGTGAATGCCGGTATCTTCAACGGTTCTGGCTTGACCAACCAGAAGGATTACTGGACCAAGGGTGTTAACTATTCAGCTAAGGCTCAGTTCCTCTTTCCGAATGTGAATCTGGTGTTGAGTACGCAGAAGATCAAGCCATCTGATATCACGGTAACGATGTATGATGGCGGTATCACTTTCCACAAGGGCGGTTTCATAGCTGAGGCTGAGTATCTTTACAAGCATTACAGCAAGAATGCCTTCCACGATGTCCATGCGTTCGATGGATTCGTATGCTATGACATTCCGGTGGTCAATCCCAAAAGCATCATCAGGAAGGTTTCGCCATTGGCAAGATATGATTTCATGAGCGACCACAGTGATGGTATCCGATATGGGGGTTCTGATACAGAGCCTGGTGCCTTGAAGATCAACGATTACAAGCGCCATCGTGTTACGGGCGGTGTAACCCTGAGCCTTGCCAAGCCATTCATCTCGGATATCCGTATCAACTACGAGAAGTATTTCTATCGTAAGGGTGGCATTGCCAAGACTTCTGAAAAGGATAAGATTGTCGTGGAGTTCATGACAAAGTTTTAATTTTTTTAGGCACGGATTACACGGATTTCTTGACTTGCGTAACTTAAAAAAACTCATAGCGCCAGCCTCCGTGTAATCCGTGTCTAAAAGTTACAGCATTCCCTTAGAGCTAGGAAGCTCGAAGTGGTAGATGTCTCTCTTCACCGCCATTTTCAGCGAGCGGGCAAGCGCCTTGAAGATGCCTTCTATCTTGTGATGCTCGTTCTCGCCATCTGCCTTGATGTTGAGGTTCATCTTTGCAGCATCACTCAGACTCTTGAAGAAATGCTTGAACATCTCTGTAGGCATTTCGCCCACCTTCTCTCTGTGGAACTCGGCATCCCAAATCAACCATGGACGGCCGCCGAAATCCAATGCCACCTGACAGAGACAATCATCCATCGGCAGACTGTAACCGTATCTTTCGATGCCACGCTTGTCGCCCAGTGCCTGCAGCAGGCATTCGCCCAGGGCAATACCCGTATCTTCAATGGTGTGATGCTCATCCACATAGAGGTCGCCCCTGGTGTGGATGGTGAGGTCCATCATGCCGTGCTTGCCTATCTGCTCCAGCATGTGGTCGAAGAAGCCGAGACCGGTAGAAATGTCGCATTTGCCGCTGCCATCGAGGTTTACCTTGATGTAGATATCCGTCTCCTTGGTGGTGCGCTTCACCTCGGCGATGCGGTCGCCGGCAAAGAGAATTTCTGCAATCTTATCCCAGTCCATACCGTCTTTTCCGAGAATCAGACTCTTGCAACCCAGATTTTCTGCAAGCTGGGCATCGGTCTCACGGTCGCCGATTACATAACTGTTTGCCATATCGTAGGCTGGGTTGTCGATATATTCGGTCAGCATGCCCGTTCCTGGCTTGCGCATTGGGGAGTTATCCTCCGGGAAGTGGCGGTCGATGTGCTGCTTGGCAAAGTGGATACCCTCGCTCTCCAGGGTCTGGATGATGAAGTTGTGTACAGGCCAGAAGGTGTCTTCCGGAAAGGAGTCGGTGCCCAGGCCGTCCTGATTGCTCACCATCACCAGTTCGTAGTCGGTGTGCTGGGCAATGAAGGCGAGGTTTCGGAACACGCCCTTGGTGAATACCAGCTTCTCGAAGCTGTCAATCTGTTCGTCCGCTGGTTCCTGAATCAGGGTTCCGTCGCGGTCGATGAAGAGTAATCTTGTCTGTTTCATGTCTCTTTCTATTGTCTCTTTTTTATGTTAATATGATTAATACTTCTTGCTTTCCTCTTCTTCTGTAGCCATCTGCTCTATGCCGGTTGCAGCCATCTGCATCTGACTCTCCTTTAGTTTTTTCTTTTCCTCATCCTGCACCTTGTAGGATGCATACTGGTAAGCCAGTGCGATGCCGAGCCAGGTGAGGGCATAGATGATGAGCAGGCTGGTGAGGGTGAAGACGAGGAAGAGGAGTGGGGTGAAATAGCCCGGTACGCCGAGCGGATCGCCCTGGAGTGCACCCAACTGTGAGTAGAGCTGGGCGATGATGAGGATGATGGTAGGCACAGCTGCGATAAAGGTGGCGATGCCAACAATCATCATGCCCAGGAAGCAGGTCATGAGGAAGCCTCCGAAGTGGCGGAGGATGCGGACCAGCGATCTGCCTGGCTTGCGCTTTTCGCCCTGAGGGCAGAGCTGCTTGTGGGGCAGGAGATGCCAGAATGATACTGCCGCCATCACGAGGGTGGCTGCGTAGATGATGGTTTGCAGGATGAATGAAGCCATCGGATTCGCTTCTCCCCAATCGTGAAGCGACTTGTTGGGGAGGAGAAAGTAAAGTACGATTGCCAGCAATACTGCGAAAGGCACGTGGGTAACCCAGGTCTGCTTGACGAGCGAACGGATATCACTCGTTACGGTATCGTAGGATGCTTTCATGCAGGCAGTTATGCTGCGTTGCTTAAATAATTCATTTACTTCCATAGTTATAATGATTTAGTTCTTCTGAATTCAGAGCAGGTGATGGCTGTAGCGATAGCTACGTTCAGACTGTCGGCAGTGGCTCTTCCTTCCGGGAAGTTCGGGATGAGCAGTCTTCGGTTCACCTTCTTGGCAAGGGCAGGCGAAATGCCTTTTCCTTCGTTTCCCATCACGATGAGTCCCCGGTTTTCCAGCTGCTGCTGATAGATGTTGTCGCCATCGAGCAGGGTGCCATATACGGGTACATCTGCAGGCAGCGATTCTACCAGAGCCAGCAGGTTGCCATATTCCACCTTCACTCTCGCAATGCTGCCCATCGTGGCCTGTACCACCTTCGGGTTATACACGTCGGCAGTATCCTGACTGCAGTAGATGTGGGTGATGCCAAACCAGTCGGCAATGCGGATGATGGTGCCCAGGTTGCCCGGGTCTTGTACGCCATCCAGGGCGAGGCTCAGTTCCTGGGTGTTGATTTTAGAAAAGCCGAAGTTCTTCTCCTCCGCCTCTTCCTGAGAGTTGTTGGAATCCTGCTTATTGCAGCCGGTATCCTGTCTGAATACAGCCAGCACCTGCTGCGGATGCTGCAGGAAGCTCACCTTCTTCAGCTCCTCCTCGGTCACCTCTATCACTTCTGTCTGAGCCGCAAGGTGCTTGCCGTGGAGCCACTCCTGGGTAGCCACAATGAGGTCGGCAGGTTGCAGGGCGAGCAGGTCATCTACTACCTTGAAACCTTCCGCCACGAACTTACCTTCCTTGTTGCGGTTCTTCTTCAGTTCGAGCGAACGAATGTATTTTATCTTATTCTTGCTAATCATTTGTTGTTGTTTCTAATCTTTAATGGATGCAAAGGTAGCATAAAAAGCAGACAATACAAAATAAAATGTGCTAAATATTTTGTATTTTCTTCTATTTGCACTATCTTTGCAGAATAAAAGGATAAGATTCGTGAAAATACAGAAGATTTCAGTACTCGCCCTGCCACTGGTTCTGGCTGGATGTTCTGCCAGCAAGTATGTGCAGGAGGGAGAGTATATATTAAATAAGGTGGAAGTGAAGAGCGACTCTGCGGAATATGATGCAGGGGCGCTCAAGCAGTATGTGCGACAGAAAGAGAAGCCAAAGCTCTTTGCACTCTTTAAAAACCCGTTCAGCAAAAAGCCTGTCATCTATGATTCCATCCAGGCTCGACTCACTTGCCAGGATCTGCTCACAGCAATGCAGAACCAGGGATTCCTGCACGCTGGCGTATCCCTCTATACTACCGTTCACGGGGAGGATTGGGCGAATGCCGGAACCAAGAATGAGAATGCGAAGGGCAGGAAGCGGAAGAAAGCATCGAAGCTGGATGCCACCTATCTGTTGCATCCCGGTGAGCCGTTCTTCATCGGCAAGGTGGAGTATGACATAGAGGATAAGAACATACAGGATAGATTGCAGCTGGATAATCCTGATAACCAGATGCTGAAACCGGGAATGCGTTTCACGGTAGAGGCGCTGGATAATGAGCGCAAGCGTATTTCCAATCTCCTCATTGATGACGGATACTTCCGCTTCAACAAGGATTTCATCCACTTTTCTGCAGATACCATCACGGGCAGGAAAGACATCGGCGTTACCCTGCATCTGATGAACTACAAGGCTAACAGTAATGCGCCGGAAACCCCGCACTCACGATACGAAATCAGGAAGATTAACTATCTCAGCAACGACAGCGACCGCATCCACCTGCGCCATCAGGTGCTCCTGAATGCCACTGCCCTGAAGGAGGGAAGTCCCTACAGCGCCTCTGCCCTGCAACGTACGTATAATAATTTCGCACGCCTGCAGGCGGTGAAATATACCAATATCCGATTCGTGGAAGCTCCCGATAGCGGAATGCTCGATTGCAATATCCAGATCAGCACCAACAAGCCTTCTACCATCTCCTTCCAGCCGGAAGGAACCAATACGGCAGGCGACCTGGGTGCTGCGGCTTCGCTCACCTATACCAACAGAAACCTCTTCCGCGGTAGCGAACAGCTGAGTATCGAGCTGCGTGGTGCCTACGAGGCTATCACCGGACTGGAGGGCTATCAGGACCAGAACTATCAGGAGTATTCGATAGAGAGCAAGCTGGTGTTCCCACGCTTCGTGGCACCGCTGCTGTCTAAGAATTTCAGAAGAAGACAGACTGCCAATACCGAGTATTCGGTGGCCTGGGACCTCCAGAACCGTCCGGAGTTCCATCGTCGCGTCTTCTCCATGGCATGGCGCTACCGCTGGGCTGAACCCCGCCATCATCTCAACTGGCGATTCGACCTGCTCGACCTCAACTATGTGTATATGCCTTGGATTTCAGAGACTTTCAAGCGCGACTATCTGGATGATGTAGATAACAGAAATGCCATCCTGCGCTATAACTACGAGGATATCTTCATTATGAAGATGGGATTCGGATTGACCTATAGCGATGAGGTAGATGCCTTCCGACTGAATGTAGAGTCTTCGGGCAATCTGCTCAGCGCTTTCTCCAAGGCGCTGAATTTCAAGATAAATTCTCAGGGACAGCGTACCTTCATCAATATCGCCTATGCCCAGTATGCCAAGGCTGATTTCGACTACACCCATCTGGTGCGCTTCGACGACCGCAATGTGCTGGCGCTGCATGCGGGCATCGGCGTGGCGTATCCTTACGGCAACAGCAAGGTGCTGCCTTTCGAGAAACGGTATTTTTCGGGTGGTGCCAACTCGGTGAGAGGCTGGGGCGTAAGAGAGCTGGGACCTGGCGGATACAAGGGCAATGACGGGCGCATCGACTTCATCAACCAGACGGGTGATATGAAGCTCGACCTGAATGCCGAGTACCGCACTCCTTTGTTCTGGAAATTCGAAGGTGCCCTGTTTGTGGATGCTGGTAATATCTGGACGCTCAGAAAATATGATGAGCAGCCTAACGGACAGTTTAAGTTAGATAAGTTCTACAAGCAGATTGCTGCAGCGTATGGTATGGGTCTGAGGTTGAACTTCGATTATTTCATCCTCCGGTTCGATATGGGTATGAAGGCAATCAATCCTGCCTACGAGAGTGGGGATGAGCATTGGGCGATTATTCACCCAAAGCTCAGTCGTGATTTCGCCTTTCACTTCGCGGTAGGTTTACCATTCTAATCTTCCATACCCCGTTCTCGATACTCATCGGCAGGTGGAAGTCGGCCTCTTCTACGAGGTGGGCTTCCTGCCCGATGGTGTCCATCTGCAGAAAATTATATGCGGTGATGCTGACGGTGGCGTTCGCTCCGTCGTCGCTGAAGTCGATGTCGTTGATCTCTATCGTGGCATCCTCAGCCTTGCTACGCAGCAGATCTACATCCGCCTGATGCACGTTGCTGGCAGCATAGCGGAGCCAGGGTTCCGAACTCTGGGTGCAGTACTTCAGAGTCTTGGGGAACTGCCAGTTGAAGTAGTAGGTGGCGAATGAATCGATGTCATTCTCCAGCTGGTCTTCGTCACCCTGATGAGATTGGCATCCCGTAAGGGTGTAAGCACTTGCTAGTATGGCTGCTACGGCGATAGCCATACAGGATATTGTTTTCCTAACCATGTTTCCTAAATCTTAAAATTTCTATTTATTTGCTTATTTTGGGCACAAAGATAGTAAAAAACTTTGTAATAAGAATCTTTTTTGCTAACTTTGCAGGGAAAATAACAATTAAAATGCTAAAATTTATATCCTTTGGCAGTGGAAGCAGTGGCAACAGCTACTATCTTTACACTGAGACGGATTCGCTATTGATAGACGTAGGAGTAGGTATCAGAACCCTGAAGAAGCACTTCCATAACTATGGATTGCGCTTCGAGGATGTGCATCATATCCTCATTACCCATGACCACGCCGACCATGTAAAGTCGGTGGGGAGCTTGAGTACTGACTATCATCTACCAGTATATGCAACCCGTAAAGTTCATGCAGGTATCGAGCGCAACTATTGCGTCCGAAAGAAAATCGTGCCCAATCATGCGCACATCATAGAGAAAGGTGTGCCGTTCCTGGTGGGCGAGTTCAGGGTTACTCCGTTTGGGGTGCCTCACGACAGTACGGATAATGTGGGCTATTTCGTGGAGCACGAGGGTGTCACATTCTGTCTGATTACGGATGTGGGACACATCACGGAGGAGATTCAGGAGTTCATCGGCAAGGCGAACTATCTGGTGCTCGAATCGAACTATAGCGTGGAGATGCTTCAGGCAGGAAAATATCCTCAGTATCTGAAGGACAGAATCCTGGGGCCGAACGGTCATCTCAGCAATGATGAGTGTGCCCATGCGCTTGCCGATTTCGCCACTCCGAGCCTCCGCCACGTATGGCTCTGCCATCTCAGCGAGGAGAATAATCATCCCGAACTGGCGAGAAAGACCGTTGAGCAGATTCTCAGGAGCAAGGGCATCGTTGCCGGAAAGGACTTCGAGCTGGAAGTGCTGAAGCGGAAGACGCCTAGCGAGATTTTTAAATTGGTGTAATAAAAGCCAGTCTTCCAAATGCAGAAGACTGGCTTTTATGTTTCTGAGGGTGTGTCAAAAGTCCAAGACACACCCTCTTTTTTGTTGCTTCATTGTTTTTCTTCATCGGATTACGCTGAGTTAACGGAACATTCTTGCTTCACGGATTACGCACGGAATTTAAACGGATTTGGCCTTACGGCCATTGGGCTAGCGCATTCGCATTCCAGCTTTAGGGGGTGTCGCCACGACCGCCAGGTCGAGTTTCCGTTTAAAATCCGTGAGTAATCCGAGGAAGGCGGTTAAGTTCCGTTTATTCCGCGTAATCCGATGAATAATGACACACCCTCATCTTTCTAGATATTTATGTATCTATGTTTCAATCTTTCTAGATTTTATCCAATGCCTGCTTGATATCATCCAGAATATCCTCTACATCCTCAATACCTACCGAGAGGCGGATCAAGTCTGGGGCAACGCCTGCCTCCTTCAGCTGCTCGTCTGAAAGCTGACGATGGGTATGGCTCGCAGGGTGGAGCACGCAGGTGCGGGCATCTGCCACATGAGTCACGATGTTGATCATATCCAGTGAATCCATGAACTTGATGGCAGTCTCACGGTCGCCCTTCAATCCGAAGGCGATGACGCCGCAGGTGCCGTTTGGCATGTACTTCTGGGCAAGGTCGTAATACTCGTCGCCCTTCAGTCCGCTATAGTGAACCCAAGCCGCACGCTCATCATTCTGCAGGAACTCAGCCACCTTCTGTGCATTCTCGCAATGCTGGCGCATGCGCAGGTGCAGGCTCTGGAGACCCAGGTTCAGGATGAATGAGTTCATCGGAGCAGGGATGGAACCCAGATCGCGCATCAACTGTGCCACGAGCTTGGTGGTGTATCCCATCTTGCCGAAAGCCTTCACGTAGGTGAGTCCGTGGTAGCTCTCATCTGGTGTGCAGAGGCCAGGGAATTTTTCGGCATTCGCCATCCAGTCGAAGTTGCCGCTATCTACTACTACGCCGCCTACCTGCGATGCTGTACCGTCCATATACTTGGTGGTAGAGTGGGTAACGATGTCGGCACCCCACTCGAATGGGCGACAGTTGACAGGTGTGGCGAAGGTGTTATCTACGATGAGAGGCACGCCGTTCTTGTGAGCGATGCGGGCGAACTTCTCGATGTCGAGCACGGCGCAGCCCGGGTTGCTGATGGTTTCGCCGAACACTACCTTGGTGTTAGGGCGGAATGCCTCCTGGATTTCCTCCTCGCTGGCGTTAGGGTTTACGAAGGTGCACTCGATGCCGAGCTTCTTCAGGGTAACGCCGAAGAGATTGAAGGTGCCGCCGTAGATTTCGTTAGAGGTAACGATGTGGTCGCCAGCCTCGCAGATGTTGAATACGGCATAGAAGTTGGCTGCCTGACCGCTTGAGGTCAATACGGCACCCACGCCACCTTCGAGCTGAGCGATTTTCTTTGCCACAGCATCATTGGTAGGGTTCTGGAGTCGGGTATAGAAATAACCCTCCTTCTTCAGGTCGAAGAGCATCGCCATCTCCTCAGAGTTCTCGTATTTGAATGTAGTACTCTGATAGATAGGCACTTCTATCGGTTCGCCGTTCTTCGGCTCATAGCCTCCCTGCACGCAGAGGGAAGCAACACGTAATTTCTTTTCCATTGTCGGTTATTCTTTTATTTTATGTTGTTATAATTGTTCTTTTTTCTTATTAAAATGACTTTTTAAAGTGAACTCAGTTATTTCATGAAGACGAAATAGACGGCAGCGATGAGACAGACGAATGCGGCAAAGTGATTCCAATGCAGCCCCTGCCCCTGGAAGAGGAGGTTGGCGATGATGGCGAAGACGATGAGCGACACGCACTCTTGTATCACTTTGAGCTGTACCAGATTGAATGGACCGCCGTTGTCGATGAATCCGATGCGGTTGGCTGGTACCTGGCAGCAGTATTCGAAGAAGGCGATCGCCCAACTGAAGGCGATGACTCCGATGAGTGGCCAGTTGCTGCTGGTGCCCGTCTGCTGGAGTTTGAGATGTCCATACCATGCGAGCGTCATGAAGATGTTGCTCAGCACAAGGAGCAGGATAGTGTATATTCCGTTCATATTCTCTTATGTTCTTTTATGCTCTATATAAATTATGTTCTATATTAATAATGTGTTAGTGGCTGCAAAGATACATTTTTTCTCTTGAAAATCTATGGAAAATCAGGAAAATGCGCATAAAAAAGAAAAAAGTTGCCGAAAAATTTGGTAGTGTCAGAAAAAAGCAGTACCTTTGCATCCGCTTTTGAGAAATAACTCAAATGCCAAGCTTGCTGCACCCTTAGCTCAGTTGGTAGAGCAACTGACTCTTAATCAGTGGGTCTAGGGTTCGAATCCCTAAGGGTGTACAAAAAAGCTCCGAAGAAGTTCATCTTTCTTCGGAGCTTTTTTTGTTGTTGTAAAAAGAATAGGCATTGCTTTCAGTGATGCTTTCGTTTACACTCAGGGCATTCCCCCTTGATGACGAAGGAGACGGAGTGGGGATAGAACCCTTCCGGCAATTCGAAGCTCGGAATATGGATATCCTCCATGCAGAACGAACGGTGGCATGATTCGCAGTAGAAATGAATATGACCATCATGATGATCACACTCTCCTTCCTCCTCACACAGTTCGTAGTTCAATATACCCCTTCCATCCTCGAAGGCATGAACGGCATCATGCTCCAGAAAGAGTGTCAGCGTGCGGAAGATGCTCGACTTATCCATCGATACCATCTTCTGCTCCAAATCCTTCAGACTCAGTGGATTCTGCTCATTCACCAGAGTCTTCATTACCAGTATGCGGTTGGGGGTGGGCTTGATGCCCTTCGCCTCCAGCTTATGAATAATCTCTTCTGTTTCCATCTTTTTTTCTTTTAAGATAACTTAGAGTATCTGCATTTTTGCGCCAAACGACAGTCCGAAGACATCCCAGAAACCGGCATTGCCGTTGCGGTAGAATCGCATGAAATAGATATCATTCGTACTTAACTCATAGAAGAGCGTGAGGCTCTTCACGCGCTTGCGCCTGTTGTTCGGAATGTTATACGTAAACCGTTCGCCAAATCCCAGATTCGGGCGGATTCGGGTAGAGAAGGGATAATATCCGCCCTCGTATTTGGTAGGCTGCTTTGTCCAGAAATCGTGACCCAACACCGTGTTCAGGTACAGCGTGCACTCCAGAGGTTCAAACTGCCATCCCTTTCCCCAGTCCTTTCGCCAGGGAATGAAGTTCTCCTTCAGCGTGATTGTCATTTTTACTTCATCCGAATCATATTTCGGAACGATACCGAAGAGCAGATGCGTCTCCCATTGTCTTCGCTTGCCGTAGTCCCATCCGATACCCAGCGAGATGATACCCATGTTGCCGCAGGTCTGTATCACGCTCTGCGTAGGCATCAGCACATCCCAGTGCTTGCGATAGCGGAGGATGCGCCTGTCGTATCGGGTGAGTGAATCTTCCTCTGAACTCTCCTTTCCTAACCCCTCCTCAACGGCGATTTCCGTAGCGCTTGCCGTTGTGCTTGCCGATAGCAGGAGGAGCACCCATATACTGAACTTAAAAATCGATGACTTCAACATGATAATCCTTTGGTGTGATGGTGAAAATGTAATATTGACGGAAGTGTACGCTGCTTGCCATATAGAACAGGGTGCCGTTGTTGTAAAGGTCTTCCTGCCTAGTATGATGACCGTGACCGTCCAGGCAGAACAGCAGGCGAGGGAAGTCGTGGATGTAATAATTGAATACCTTCGCTACGTTGTTGTTAAACTGCTCGGAGTAGGGAGGTGCATGCATGCATACCACGGTGCGGTCGAAGTCGAGTGAATCGGCAGAGCGTTCCGCCTCCATGAAGTCGAAGTTAGGCACCGGACGGGAGTAGTCGTACTCGATGGCATTGGTGTTGAGGCATACGAACTTCACCTTTCCGGCGATGAAGCTGAAGTCGGGGTTGCCGTAGATGACCTCATAGGTCTGGTTGCCCGTGCCCAGACAGTCGTGGTTGCCCAGCAGCACTACCGAAGGCATCTTGAGTTTCAGCATTCTTTCTCGTGTCCACTTCATTTCGCGGGTAGCGCCGAAGTCGGAGATGTCGCCGCAGTGGATTACGAAGTCGATGCTGTCCTTGCGTCTGTTGATATCATTTACGGCATCCACGAGGTCGTCGTACCACTGATGGCTGTCGCTGATCACGGCAAACCGGATGGTATCCTTGCTCTTCACCGTCTGCTCTATCTTCTGTATGTTCTTGGCATTCAGATTGGTTTCGCCCTTTACGCGAACATCGTAAGGGTGAACATCGAATACGGTATCGCAGCCCGTAAGGAGTAGGGCGGCGATACAGACAAGTAGATAAATTTTGATGTGAGATTTCATATCTTATACCTTATTTTAAATACATATTCATATTCTAGTCTATCTGATATTCTAGCCAGTTTGATATTCCAGGCTATTTGATATTCTAGTCTATTGATTTCGCGTGCAAAGGTACGAAAAAAACTTGAATAACGAATGAGGTTTTTCCAAAAAGACCACTTTTAAGGAGAAAAAGATAAAAAAAAGAAGGTGCGCCAGATTCACTTCCTTGTTATCTGGCACACCTTGATGGTTTTAGAGATCTCCGTTGTTTTTAGAGATCTACGTAGTTTTTAGAAATCTACGTTGTCGCCGTTACCGTCGCCATCGGTAGAACCGCCACCCTGGCTGGTGTTGCCTCCCTGGCTGGAATCACCGCCCTGGCTGGTACCTCCTCCCTGGCTGGTACCTCCGCCCTGGTTGGTGTTATCCTTGTTGTCACCCTCCCCAGTGTTTGTGTTTGGTGTCTTGTCGATGACGCCATCATTGTAGAGAATGCCATTGGCACCTGCCACTACCGAACCGTCGGGCTTCACATCGCCTACATATACAGAGTTGCTTACGCTGTTGTTCTGCACAGATGCAAAAGCAATGTAGCAGGAAAGCATGTCTCCATCCCAGTCTGTAGGTAATTTCAGGGTAGCCTTGCAATCTACTCGGCTGGCATCCTCTGTAGTGAAGATGGCTTCGCGCTTCGTGAAGTTGTAGATGAGCGGCATCGCAAAATCATCCATGCTGGCATGACTTTCGTCAGAATTGTCTTCCCAGGCAAAGGTGGCTATGTTGTTCGCTACCTTTACAGAGCTGAATCTGCCAGGCATCAGAGAACCGCTGCTTACCAGCACCTTGCTAGGGTCGATACCGAAGGATGGATATTTGCCCACCATGCAGTTGCGTACGGTGTGGCTCATGGCTGCGTTGGTGGCAGTCTGATGCTGGGTGTAGTTGCGGTAACCTGCCTGCAGGTAAGCCGTCATCACCTTCACAAACTTCTGCGCCAAGCCAAACTTTATGCGCTGAGCCATCTGCTTCTCGGTGCGAGGGTTCTTGATACTCTGAGCCTTGCCACGCATATAAGCTGTGCCTTTCCAGCTGCCACCTACTACTGTTCCTACGGTTCCGTTGAAACCGCCAAGAATACCTTGTCTAATCTTTCCCATAATCTTTTCCTTTCTTTCTTTAATGGGTTAAACATAAATAAAAAAGTCAATGAACACTATTCTTTGCACCCCTTCTTTCTGCAGGGTACAATTCGTGGCTCCCTTCTTTTAAAACCCCTAAAAACAGCGTTTCTCGGAGTTGGTACGGAGCAGGTACGGAGCAGGTCTTTCTCAAAGTCCGATCGCTACTCGTCGATTGAAGTCTTCCGTAGCCCTCGTTTCCTAACCACATTGCAAAGATACTACTTTTTTTGCTTGTTTACAAGCATCAGTAGTACGTTGCGCAGCGTTGCGTCTGTTTGCGTAGTTGCCTTTGCTTAAAGCTTTAACGCGGTGTAGAATCCTACTGATTTCCAGCCAAATCCACCTTCTTATACTTGCCGTTGTCCACTCTCTTGCAGAGGTTGTATCTGCTCACGTATTCGCCCACATACTTCTCTGCCGTTCTCTTGGCAATACCCAGTTTCTGTGCAGCGGCCAGTACCATCTGGCGGTTGAAGCTGTCAGGCAGGGCAGCAAAGAGTTTCTCGCTCTTTGGGCTGAGTTTGATGCCCATCACATCGTCTCCCTCCTTGCTAGGCAGCAGGGTAGAGAAGATGCGTGCCGCATGCTGCATCAGCGTATCGGCAATGATCAGAGCGCACTCCAGGTCTTCGTTCTTGCAGATGATGCACTCTGGCAGAGAGGTGGTATCTTCCAGGCGGGTGATGCTCAGAATCATGGCGATGCGATAGGCGCTCAATCCCATTCGGTAGATGTTGGCTACGAAGTCTCTGCCCAGCATATCCTTGTATTCTTCTACCAGCTTGTTGAAGAAATCGTTGAACTTGTCTTCCTGCTCTTCCGTCAACTTGAACTCGATGCCACCTTGCTTCTTCTTCAGAATCAGATGAATGTCATACACCCGCTTGCCGATGGCTTCCATCTCCTCGTCGATGGTTCGGTTTGACTTGGAGAACACGTTGTGCCATTTGGCTGGAATATCCACTTTCATGAAGAGAAAGCGGGAGAAGAGACCGTTCTCTGCCGATGGAATCAGATTGGTAACCTGACCTGGCGTACCCGTCAGATACACCGTCCATTTCGGGTTGTGAATCTCTACATGCTCATTCTCCTTTCTTCGTCGATAGGTGATATCCTCGTGATGGAAACCCTTTCGCAGACCATCCGAGAAGTTGCCGTAGTCGCTCTTCAGCGTGTTGGCAAGTGAATCGGCCTCGGTCTCGAAGGTGATGCCCTGGTCGTGGTTGTCGTGCAGCGCCTGATAGATGGCTGTAGAAGAGCAGTTGGCAGGAATTATCAGCGAGCGATAGGGTGGCTCCTTAGGCAGCGGCATGCCCGAAGCCTTCCTGCCCATGGCTCTGATGTCGGCAAGTTCCTGCTGATAATCATCCATCTCCTGCTTGTTGGCTTCCCTAACCTCCTGCTCGATGAGGCTTACCAGCTTGAGGCATGATGTGGTTCTGCCTTTTCCGCTTGCGGCATTGGCTACAAGGAAGGTGAAGAGGTTGGCATACACCTTCGAGCTGTCGTAGATAGCATAGGCCTCGGGGAATGCACCGCTCAGGATGGTGATGGAGGCGAGAAGCAGCATGTCTTTCTCGGTGAGCGTCTTGCCGAGGGAAGAGATGTCTCTGAAGATGAGGGGCAGGGTGCCTGTTACCTTGTCGCAGAAGGTGGGCAGAGGGATAGACTCTGCCACTTCGTGCTCTACTCCCGCTTCTGCTGTCGTGCCATTGATAGCCGTAGAAGCATTCGGTGCCATTGCCATGTTAGTCATGTTTGTCATGTTTGCACCCTTTGCAGGGTTTGCAAGGCTTGCAAAGTTTCCGTTTCTGGCAACGTCGTCATGGCTAGGAGCCACCTTGATATCTATGCCGGCCTCCTTGGCATATTTAAAGAAAGAGGCGATGGTGATACCAGAGTGGTCGGTAGTATCATGCAGGCGCTTGATGCAGTTGGAGTACAGCTTGTCGCACTCCTCGTACTTGTAACCGGCATTGAACCGACTGATGTCATGGAAGATGCTTCTTCCTTCCTCGCCCAGCTCCAGAGAGATGCCGAAGGCGATGTTGCGCCAGTTGTTGTATCCCTCTGTGATGTCGATGTTCATCTCAACGATATGGTTGGCTACTGTGCGGATTTGCTCCGCCTTACTTACTTTTGCCCATTGAATTGGGTTGAAACTTGTTATCTTGTTCATGATCTAATCAAAATTAATAATTTGTAAAACAATAGAATTGTCATTCCCCTGCGGACTGCCGAACGTTGTTTCTTTACTCTTCGTTCTTCACTCTTCCCTTAAAAAGGGCAGACGAGAGGATTCACGTAGCAGTTGGGGTCGTAAGGCAAGAAGCAAGCCCGGCTCACATTCTTGCAGGCAGCATCAATCTTGATGCCTCCATACGCTTGCCAGATATAGTGCTCCAATGCCTGGAACCAGGTTTGGTGGTCGCATTGCTGCAGGTCTATCTGTACGAAGAGTTTCAATCCGTCGCCCGAAGGACTGCGGAAGGCAAGTTCCAGTTCGAAGTTCTTCTGCATCATTTCATCGTGGATGAATTCCTGCTTTAGTTCCTCCACCTGGTCTTTGCCTATGTGGTCGATGTCCAGGCACATGATGCCGGAGTGCTGTATGAGTCCCTGGTCTTTGCGGGCATTGAAGGTTCCGCTGGCCAGTACATAGTCAAACTCCTTGGCCTTATATGCCTTGCGTCTTTTCTCTTCCTCCTCCGGAATGCCACGGAGCGTATCCGTAGCATTCTTGAAGAGGGTAGGGTCTGTAATGTACTGCCACAAGTGGTAGATACCTACCCGGTTGTGGCTCACCACATTGGAGATAGGATGACGGTAGTATTGCATCTTGTGCTCCTTCAGCTGCTCAATGTTCATCGTCATAGGGTGCCTCCTTTCATGCGGCTGTCTCTGTACGATTCTTCCATGAGTCGCTGCAAGTCACTCTCCTTGTAGTAGCATCTTCCGCCCATCTTGGCAAACGGCAGCTTGCCATTGGAGCGAAGAGTCTGCAGGGTTCTAGCACTGATGTGGAACATCTCCATCACCTCGTAGTTGTCGTGCCACTCAGAAAGTGGCGTCAGTTGCTCAGTCACTTCCTTGCTTCCCTGACTTTGCATAGTTTGCATCGGTTGCAAAGTTTGCAAACCTTGCGGAGCGTGCATGCCGGTGTCGGCATGCTGCGCTGTTGAAGAATTACTTGTCATCTTCATTTTTGTAAAATAGGAGGGTGATGCCCAACTCTCTGATAGGGACCTCCTACATCACCGACTTGGCTTGGATACAGATAAGAGAGTCTTTGTGTTTATTGACCTCCATATCCTTGCCATCGGGGAGCGACCCCTGTCGGATTTTCTGGTGCAAATATACAAAATAGTGATGGAAAATAAAAATACACATATGGAAACTTTTGATTATCAGCAAGTTGCATGTTTTGCTTATCTGTATGCCTAAAATGTGGTTATCTGTAAGGCTGAAATGTGCATATACAGATAATTGCAATTATCTGTAAAGTTCATGGTCTTTTCTTCCAGATAATTAAAGATCTGTATACAGATAACTGGATTATCTGTAAGATTTGGTAGTTATCTGAAAAAAATAAATGGATTACTTCTTTCGAAAGCAATCCATTTATTCAAATTGTGACTTTAATAATTTACAGATAATTTTTTCTTCTTCAGTAAAAATACAGATAATTTTCTTCTGATGGAGTAAAATACAGATAATATTCTTCTGATGAAGTAAAAATGATTAATTGGCATATGCGATAGAACTGATAGGAATGTTCATCGCTTTATTCATGTCTTTAGTAAGTTCTCCTACTTTGCTCACGAACAAATTATATTCTTCCTGGGTATATTTTTTATGGTTCTTTGCACCATTAGTACCCGAATTGCCTGGTGGAAGCAGATTACCATGATACGTTTTACTGAAATATCTGTTGAATTTTGCTTCTTTGCCAGTTCCTGTAATTCCAGCCCATTCCATCAGCATTACTATGATGGGACCATAGATATGATGTTTCCCCTCCTTCTTATCTGTTCTTCCAAGAACCTTTAGTCCTGCGAGTTTGCAGGGTTCTATCAAATTATCAAGATGGGTAATTACGAATCTTACTTGTTTAGCAAAGTCATGATTGTCAGGCCATAGAAGAGATTCTGTAGGACTCAAATCATCCTTCTTACCCTTTTCAATGGCATCGAAAATGACGAAATTTTGAAACTGGCTCACGTTATAGGTATGAAAACAATCGCAGATGACTTGTTGCAAAGACTTTGCCTTATCCATTCTTTCCTTCAAACTATTCATCGGATATGTGACACCGCCGGTATTCTCTAAGATCTTAATGAAATCTCTCGACGTTTTAGCAACATTGTCATAGTTATCCTTATAAATCTTGTAACATAAGTCAGGATGGCTTCTGATGTAATTCTCCTTTGCAATAATTTCTCTACAAAGAGCCATTACGCCCGTTAGCTTACAAAAAAATAAGCTAACAGAACAGCATAGATCTTTCACGCAATCTGGGTAGCTTTCCAAGCCAAACATATCTCTTTCGAATGTAAGACCTGTTAAGTATGAGTGATTAAAAACAGATAGCTTCTTTTCTGTTCCATTACCTCCAGCCTTCTTGCGAATGATGGGACACATCTTTCTAAAAAGTTTCTTTGTTCCAGCTAATGTACTTCTCAGTTTTCGACAAAGCTTAAGAGCTGTGTCGTAGCATTGGTTGTGGTCGGTGGCATATAACTTATTGAACTCTTTAGAAAATTTTTCTAAAGAGATGTATTCTTTATCTATTTTGGCAATGCTGATTCTTACTTCAGCATTGATTAAATTGATATCACTCTCGTCATAATCACGACTTCTGATGGATGCAAAGATCTTATCGTTTTCAAAGTCCTCTGCATCATTGATAAGGTTCTGAAAGCTTTGCTCAGAAGCATCTAATACGCTGGTATACCTCATTCGCTATTATTTTTAAGTTAATAATTTGCAGTTATGGTCTCGTACACCTTTATATAGGGGTGTGCGTGAGGATATCCTGCTTTCATTTGCAAAGTTGCGAAAAGATTACGGAAATAAAACAAAATGGATTATTTTTCTTGTGTTAAAAAACACTAAGTCTTTGATATTCTGTATTTTATGATTTGTTTTTGGAAATTTTAAGTTTCTGCCGATTCCAAAAGTTGCCACAAAAGTAGTGTTTTAGTGTAAATTTAAGAATTAAACAATAGTTAATTTTTAAGATTTAAACGTTAACAAAGAATGGCTTTTCAGTCCGAGCTAACTTATAGAATAGTCTTAAGTTTGTTCCATTCTGACTGAAAAGCCGTATAATTCTTAAAATATCATTTCTCAAAATACGTACCAATGGCTATGAGAGGGATATTTTCCATCCATTCTTGATCTACATATCCTTTCATGGAGATGCGCAGTCCTTTCAGCCCAGGGTTGTCTTTGATGAACTGGGCCAGGGAACGGGCACGTACGTTTTCCTCAGCCTTTACTTCGATAGGTATAACCCTCTGGCTGTCTTGAATGACGAAATCAATCTCCGAAGGAGTCTTGGTATTGCTCCAGTAATAGGGCTTTAGTCCCAAGGCCAATAGTTGCTGTAGCACATACTGCTCTGTAAATGCACCTTTGAACTCTGTGAATACATTGTCACCTATCAGCATCTGATCTGCTGAGGCATCCGTCATGCATGCCAGAAGACCACAATCTAATAAGAACAGTTTAAAGACATCCATGTCTTCATAAAACTTGAGGGGCATTTTAGGCTCCTTGATGCGGTTCACCTTATATACAATGCCGGCATCTACCAGCCATTGTATGGCCAGTTCAAAATCCTTGGCTCTGCTACCTTTGCGCACAGCTCCATAGATGAACTTCTTGTTTTCACGTGCCAGTTGAGAAGGGAGAGAATCCAGCACCTCCCGGATTCTTGTAGATTCCGCAGCTGAAGTATGTTTGGAAATATCCCTGCGATAGGCTTCCAGAATATCACGCTGCAGGGTGCGAACCTGCTGCAAGTCTGTATTTTCGATGAATTTGCTTACCACTCCTGGCATGCCGCCCACAAAGTAATATTGTCGGAGCAATTCCGTCATCTTGGGTTTCATGATGTCGATAAGTCCCCAGTCTTTGGAATGGAGTAATTCTATCCATCCTTCATTGCCGGTAGCATCAAGATATTCCTCGTAATCCATAGGGTACATGGTAAGCATATCTACTTTTCCAACAGGGAACGACTCTCCCTTACCAAGGGTAACCCCAAGTAGGGACCCTGCTACCATGACATGGTATTCGGGAGCTTTTTCGCAAAAGTACTTCAAACTGTGGAGTCCTCTCGGAATCTCCTGTATTTCATCCAAGATGATGAGAGTGTCAGCAGGAGTAATCCTGACACCAGTAATGGCTTGGATGGTGATGAGGATTCTGTCTATGTTGTAATCGAGCTCAAAGAGCTGTTTCATTCTTGGCTCATCGTCACAGTTGATATATGCTACGTTTTTGTATTCCTTTTCTCCAAAGTGTTGCATAATCCAAGTCTTACCTACTTGTCTGGCACCTAGTAACATCAAGGGCTTTCTGTCCACATTTCTTTTCCATTTCAAGAGCTGTTTGTATATCTTTCTTTTCATAACTGTCTGTATTTTAAATATTTCTGCTGCAAAGATACACTTTTTCGATGATAAAAACAAGAAAATTGCACACTTTTTCGATGATAACAAATGTTAAATCATACACTTTTTCGAGGATAAGGTTGATTTATGCTTGAAAAAATAGCATTTTAATGGTAATGGAGATTGATCATTTGTCAGTTAATTTGTAAGCCGTGCGCAAATGTTCTGACTGCATTTTCTGCAACTTTTCATTGCTCATTTCGCCAGATTCCCAAAGCTTATCCATTTCTCGTTGCAAGCGCTCATTCATGAACTTTACTAATTGTTTTGCCATAATCGTAACTTTTAGAATTATGTTTTTGCTATAGTTTATAAATGAAAAAATCCCAGCCTATTTAAGCATTGTTAAGAGGCTCGGCTGGAACTAACGGTGCAAAGATACAGATAATTATTGATACTTCAAAGATTTTGAGATGAATATTTTGATTTCGCAAGAAAAAATGGGGGATAATATAAAAAAGGTGGCGATTCTTTTTGTTATCTCTGATTTTTGCAGTATCTTTGCAGAAGCAAAGCTGCACTCGGCAATTTTGAAAGCAAGCTTTCATTGCGCTCGTTTGCATTTACTTTGCAATTGGATTGATTCGCCTTAGGGCGATGACGTCTGTTTTTGTGGATGAAATAGATTTCGTATCTAGTTCGATGAAGTTCTAAACTCAAATAGTCCGACCAGACAATAGCAACGAACTTCTGAGGATGAGGATGCGCCTAGCTATAGGCGTACCCCTTCCTTTCGTTTCGTTGCATGGGTAATCTTTGGTCGGACAGCCTGAGTTTAGGAATGAAAAGGAATGTGGGTGCGCCTTTTTTATTCCACAATATTTAGAATAAGACTTCATTCTATGAGTCTTCATACGATAAGTCTTTGAAAAACAAGTCTTTCATGTATTATTGATTTTTAAATGTCCGACCAAAACATGATAAACAATCAAGATTCTGATAATGAGAGACAGGTAGTTTCGCGTGAGCGAGTGGTGGAGCATGGAGAAGTTTATACCGCCAAGCGTGAGGTGAATGCTATGCTCGACCTGGTGAAGGAAGAGACGGAGCGTATCGACTCCCGATTCCTGGAACCGGCTTGCGGCAACGGCAATTTCCTCATCGAAATTCAGCGCCGTAAACTCGAGGTGGTGGAGTGCCAGTATGGTAAGAGCCGATACGACTACGAACTGTATGCCGCCCTCGCCATCAGTTCGATGTACGGCGTGGAGCTGCTGCCCGACAATGTGGCTGCCTGTCAGAAGAGGCTCTATGATGATTTCATGGAGCGCTATCAACGTGTGTTTCATCAGGAAAGTAGTGCCCCTTATGAGCGTTGTATTCAGTTCCTTTATGCCAAAAACATTCTTTGTGGTGATGCCCTCACCATGGAAACGTCTTCCGGGAAACCTATTGTCTTCTCGGAATGGGGCTTCGTGGGCGGTGGCAAAGTGAAGCGTCGTGACTTCCGTCTTGATGATTTGCTCAAGAACGTGGAGTATGATAAGCCGAAACCAGACGAAGAGGGTTTGCTTTTTGCTGATACGGGCGAGCCAACCTTCGTGCATGAGCCTATCAAGGAATATCCGTTGACTCATTATCTTAATCTTCCCGACCATGATCAATTATAATCCCGATGTGCTCAGTTGCCTGGCCAATCTGAGCAACGATGAGGTGTTCACGCCTCCTGAGATAGCCAACCGCATGCTCGACCTTTTGCCAAAGGAGATTTGGAGCGATAGTAAAGTAAAGTTTCTCGATCCTTTTTGTAAGAGCGGCGTGTTTCTTCGTGAGATAACCAAGCGGCTGCTGGATGGTCTCTCCGAAGAGATTCCCGATATGCAGGAGCGCCTTGACCATATCCTTCATCATCAGGTGTATGGCATGGCGATAACGGAGCTTACTTCTCTGGTGAGCCGCCGTTCGCTCTATTGCAGCAAGGAGGCCAGCAGCGAGTATAGCATCAGCCGCTTTGATGAGGCTGCCGGCAACATCGCCTTCCATGAGATTCAGCATACCTGGAATGAATCTACAGGTAAGTGTATCTATTGCGGCGCAAGCCGAGATGTGTACGAGCGTGGCGAGGATAAGGAAAGCCATGCTTATCAGTTTATTCATACAGACAATCCAAAAGAACTATTCAACAATATGAAATTCGATGTAATTATTGGCAATCCGCCGTATCAGCTGAATGATGGTGGGGGAAGAGATTCTGCTGCTATACCATTATATGATAAGTTTGTACAAAAAGCAAAGCAGTTAGCACCTCATTTCTTGATAATGATTATTCCTGCTCGTTGGTATACTGGTGGAAGAGGTCTTGATGATTTTAGAGATAATATGATTTCTGATACTCGTATGAAAGTAATTCATGATTATCCGGAAACTGATGATTGTTTTCCTGGCTTGAACATTAGAGGTGGAGTATGTTATTTCTTATGGGATTCTTTGTATCATGGAGATTGTACTATCATTAATCATATAAAAGGAAAAATGATTGAAATGAAACGTCCTTTGAAGGAAGCCAATATCCCGCTTCTTATTAGATACAATCAATCTATAAGTATAATGAAGAAAGTCTTAAAGTTTAAAGAGGTATCTTTAGGGAAGTATGTTAGTACTAGTAAGCCTTTTGGGATGCGTTCGAATTTTAGTGATTTTACTTCAATCCAAACTGAGATGCATTCAGTCAAGCTTTATAGATTTGGTGAAAATGGTTATGTTGCTAAGAAGATTATTGTAAAAAATGAAAATTTGATAGACCGTTACAAGGTCTTGGTTTCAAAGGCTAGTCCTGGCGGTGATGAATATCCTCATTCTATCGTGAGTCAGCCTATTGTTTCAGAACCAAACTCCGTTTGTACCGAAACGTATTTGGTAATAAAAGATGTGGATTCAAGAACAGAAGCAGAGAATTTGGTTTCTTATATTAAGACCAGATTCTTTAGATTTATGATGTCTTTGGTAAAGAACACCCAAAACATTTCAAAGGCGAGTTATACTTTCGTCCCCCTCCAAGACTTCTCTCATCCTTGGACCGACGAGATGCTCTATCGCAAGTACAAACTCTCATCTGATGAAATCGCCTTCATCGAGTCGATGATTCGTCCGATGGAATAATCTTGAAATATTATCTGAGTAGGGTAAGGGAGCAGGTATCCTTCCTGCTTCCACCTTATTATATATAACAACATAACATCATGGATTATGACGCAGAATTTATTTCCCGAGAAATCGGAGTCGCAGCCTAAAATCTATGCTTACAGAGATAAGCATAACCCCGACTTGAAGGGATTGCTCAAGGTGGGCTATACCACCCAGGATACGATTACCCGAATTCATCAACAATATCAGATAGTGAAGCCAAGCGGCGACCCTGTGAACATCGTCTTCGAAGAATCGGCGATGCGGCAGGATGGTACTGTCTTCACCGACCATGAGGTGCACCGTATGCTGCTCAGGATGGGTTGCCGGAAAGTGGCTGGCGAATGGTTCCGCTGCACCCCGGAGGATGTGAAGAAGGCATGGCTTGCTGTGAGAGACAGAAGCGAGACGATCTACGACCGCACCGAAACTTTCCCGATGCGACCTGAGCAGCAGGAAGCCGTGAACAAGACTGCCGAATATTTCAATCGGTTCCAGTATGACCATGAGCATACACCTCATTTTCTCTGGAATTGCAAGATGCGATTCGGAAAGACTTTTACTACCTATCAGTTGGCGCTTCGCATGAAGTGGCGCCGACTGCTGGTGCTCACTTTCAAGCCTGCCGTGGCGCAAGCTTGGGAAGAAGACCTGATGCGCCATCAGGATTTCGAGGGTTGGCAGTTCATCAATGCCAAGACTCAAACCGATGAGGACATCGACATCAACAAGCCATTCGTCTGCTTCGGTTCCTTTCAGGATTTCCTGGGCAAGAGCAAGAGCGGAGGCATGAAGGCGAAACACGAATGGACGCGAGCCTTCAACTGGGATTGCGTGGTGCTGGATGAATATCATTTTGGTGCATGGCGAGAGGAAGCGCAGGAACTGATTGGCTCCAGGGAAGACATCAAGGTGCAGAAGAAAGCCATGGTTGAATCGGAGAAGGAACTGAGTCTGGAGATAGAAAATCCTGATTATTTCGATGAGGACATGATGCCAATCACGGCTCGTCATTATCTCTATCTTTCGGGCACGCCATTCCGTGCACTTGCTTCGGGCGACTTTATCGAGGATGAAATCTACAACTGGACTTATTCTGATGAACAGCGTGCCAAGGAGGAGTGGGAGAATGCTCATCCCAAGATTTCTCATTCGCAATCTTCTCATCCGCAGACATTATCCTTGCAAGGTTATGCTGCTGAGGATACGTCGCAACCCGAGAGGATGAACCCCTATGCCTCGCTCCCGAGAATGGTGCTGATGACTTATCAGTTGCCGCCTTCCATTGCTGCCGTGGCGAATGATGGGGAGTTTGATGAATTCGACCTCAATACATTCTTCCTGGCAGATGGAGAAGGCGAGAAGGCTTGCTTCCGTTTTCATGATGATGTGCAGAAATGGCTCGACTTGTTGCGTGGCAACTATCTGCCTGCATCTATCGACCATTTGAAGCAAAACAACAGAAAACCGCCTCTTCCATTTTATGATTCAAGACTTTACGGTGTGCTGGCACATACGCTGTGGTTTCTTCCCAACGTGGCATCCTGCTATGCTATGAGGAATCTGCTGGCAGAATCGCAGAACACTTTCTATCATGAATATCAGGTGATAGTTTGTGCTGGAACCAAGGCTGGAATCGGACTTGATGCCCTTGCGCCTGTAGAGCGGGCGATGGAGAATCCGGATCCTCTGCATTGCAAATCCATCACTTTGAGTTGTGGCAAACTGACCACGGGGGTAACCGTGAAACCATGGACTGGCATCTTTATGCTTCGTGATACGTTGAGTCCGGAAACCTACTTCCAGGCCGCTTTCCGGGTTCAGTCGCCATGGACCATTACCAATCGTGATGGATTGCATCCCAACCAGACGGAGATTTTGAAGCAGGAGTGTTATGTTTTCGATTTCTCGCCAAACAGGGCTTTGAGAAAGTTGGCGGAATATAGCAGTCAGCTGAATGTGGATGCCGACAAGACTCCGGAGCAGAAGGTGGATGATCTGATTCATTTCTTGCCCGTAATCTGCTATCAGGATGGAGCGATGAAGGCTTTGAACGCCGGTGAGGTGCTTGATATGGCAACGAGCAATACTTCTGCCACCTTGCTGGCTAGGAGATGGGAGAGTGCCACGCTGGTGAATGTGACAAATGGTGTGCTGGAAAAGCTGTTGAATAACGAGCAGGCGATGCAAGCCTTGATGAACATCGAGGGATTCAGAAGTTTGAATGAGGACATACAGACCATCATCACCAAGACCGACCGTATCAAGAAGACCAAGAAAGCGGCTTCGGAATCGGAGGATGGTCTTTCGAAAAAGGAGAAGAAGGAATTAAGCGAAGAGGAGAAGGAAGTAAAGAGCAAGCGCAAGATGATACAGGAGAAACTCATCAAGTTTGCCACTCGCATACCTATCTTCATGTATCTTACGGATTATCGTGAGCGCAGTCTTCGGGATGTCATCATGCAGTTGGAGCCTGGTCTTTTTGCCAAGGTTACGGGTTTGACCAAGAAGGATTTTGAGTTGCTGGTGAACCTGGGTGTATTTAATGAGGCGTTGATGAACGATGCCGTCTTCAAGTTCAAGCGCTATGAGGACAGCAGTCTTACCTATACGGGTATCAACCGCCATGAGGAGGATGAGAAAGTGGGCTTGTGGAGCACCACGATATCCAGGGAAGAGCTTTATAGTGAGTGAATCTAAATGATAAAGAAAGCCAGCCTTTTCGCAGGAGAAGGCTGGCTTTCTTGTTCTCTTTGCGTGAGGAATTTATCCGCATAATCCATTAAATTTCAGCGTTCTCTACCATTTTCTATAAGTTTTTCTTGCGAGTTCCAATCTTTCTTTGTATTTTTGCACCAATAAGTAACGTGGAACTTTAAAAGCGAAAGAAATATGGAGGAAAAGAAATATCATGTCGAGGAATCGAAGATTGCAGGGGATAAGGTCTGTGAGCCATCGCCTGCTTATCGTTCTTTGGCATCATCAGCTTCATCTGTATCATGGGGTGAGACTTGCGACACAGATTCCTATCCTATGGGCCGCTCGCTGGGGCAGGTGATGGAGCATTGCGAGAGCATTTTGGATAAATTGGATGATCCAAATTATGGAGAGCCTATTTCTGTTTTGGAAGCTGAGATAGAAAGGATGATTGCAGAATGGAAATAAAAGCTGATGCCCTTTTCAAGAGGGAAATAAAAAAGAGTATTGAGTATGCCTTGCAAGAGTTTGGGTTAAAAACTGCTCGTAAGTGGCAAACTCAATTTAAGGAGATTATGCGTTTGTTGGAATTTATGCCTAAGCGTTATCCTATAGTAGCTTATTTCCGTAATGGAACAATGGAGTTTCGTGGTGCTATCATCATGAAGAACTTCAAGATTATCTATTTCTACAATGAAGAGAAAGAAATCCTCTGGCTGGTGGATCTCTGGGATTTGCGCCAAGATCCTCGTAAGCTGAACCTGCGAGCCAGGAGGATAGAAAGAAAAGAATATCATTAGTCTTTATGATAAACAAAAGAACCCGCCAAATGTCCCAACGGATTTTTAATCCAGCAGGACACTTGGCGGGATATTTGTTTGGAGCTGTATTTTATAAAGTTTCTTCCACTTTTTTCCAATCTATCAATCCCTTGCCCGTTTCATCAAGTTCCACGCCCAGGGCGATGACCTTGCGCTTGTCGGCCTTGAATGGTTCTGCATACTGCTTAGCTTTAATTTGTTCTGCAGCAGCGTTAACACCACCATTATTGCTCAGTTTCAATTCCAATACATAGATGATTGTTGATGTTTCTACCACCATATCTATTCTACCTGTAGATATCATCTTTTCAACTTCCACTCTACAACCAATGGCGTTGAAAATTGTACTCAGAATCAGGCGGTAGCGCTCCTCCATATCCATGCTTGCAAGCTTCTTGTTGCTGTAGGGTACATCTGCAACAAGGGCTTTCAGACACTTCATGGCTTCTGGTAGATTACCCATGCTCAGGTAAAGATTCAGAAAAGCCTGGGTAGATTGAAGGTCATTATTCTTGCGCATGGCTAACGTTGGCAATACAATTTCATTCAAGGCTTGCTTTACCTCGAAGTTAGGAATACCAAGCAAATAAGTTCCGTTTATGTAACCTTTAATAGTGAGATAGCCCGACTGATAGAGGAACAGTTCTGGTCCTCCGCCCGTTACGTCGGAAGTTTCTATAATTGTACTCAACAGGGCACTATGGTCAAAATCCTTTAAACGAATCTCCAGGTCATCCACAAACTTAGGCAACAGGGAGGTTGCCCCCGACGAAGCCCAATAGTTCTTCAAATCAGAATCTGCCAAGGCATTGATGAGACTGAACGGATTGAATACATCCACCATATTGCGGCGGCTGAAATGATAGCCGTCATAATATGCCGTCAGTTGTGCTACGGCTTCATCGAATGTCCAGTCTTCGTATTCTGCCAATTTGTTGATTTCCGGCTTAAAATCGCGCAGCACCTCTTCTTTCGTAATACCACAGATGGCTGCATATTCCGGCTCAAAGCTGATGTTGCTCAGATTGTTGAGTACAGAGAAGAGTGAGATTTGCGTAAACTTGGTGATGCCCGTGATGAAGACAAACTTCTCGTATTTATCTTGAGATTTTAATACGGCAAATACTTCTCTGTAGATATCCGTACATGCTTCATGATGCGGAGTCTTCCAGGAATGCTGCAATGGAGAGTCGTATTCGTCGATGAGAATGACAACCTGCAGCCCCGTTTTGTTGTAAGCAGTCTTTATAATTTCTATCAGACGAGTAGCTAAGGGAGAGTTACCTCTGGATTCTATCTCATATAAAGATTCATATTCCTGAAAGGTATAGTCAAGATAACCTTTCAGACTATCCGGTTCTGCGCCAGCCTGACTCATATCTAGTCTGATGACAGGTCGCTTCACCCATTCCGTTTCCATCTGCATAATCTTCAAGCCCTCGAAGAGTTCCTTCTTACCCATGAAGTAGGCTTCGAGCGTATCGACCAGCACTGATTTACCAAAGCGGCGTGGGCGGCTCAGGTAATTATACGTTTTATTTCTGTTGGCAAGTTGCCAGATGATATCTGTTTTGTCAACATATAGGTATCCACCCTTTCTGATTTTTTCAAAAGACTGGATACCTACTGGCAATCTTCTATCGTTCATTTCTGTCATAATCTAATCTCCTATGTTTTCAGGATGGCTTTTTATGCACTATCCATCTTTCTGCACATTCTTTCTGCAAAGATACGATGAATATTTTGATTTCGCAAGAAAAATGGGGGGATTTTCAATTTTATCGTAGTTTTTACTTGCGAGTACCTTTCTTTGTTCGTATCTTTGCCGCCAGCCATCTGCGCACTGGCAGGTCGTAGAACTTCAGGCATAACCAGGCGGCTGCTATCGAAACTGCACAGGTGATGAGCGCCTCGGGCCAGGTTTCACCAAGCGTGAAGAGCTGCTTCTCGATGAGCCACGAATAGAAGTAATACATAAACGGATAGTGCACGATGTAGAGCGGGAAGGAGATGTCGCCCAGGAATGTGCAGACGCGGGTGCTGAAACGGTCGGTTGTTGTTCCGCTCGCTCCCAGCCATACTATCGCCGGGAATATCAGAAGGATGCAAACTGCTTCGAAAACACCATTCAGCGTGATGCCATCAGCGCCGCCCACATTACTGCCGTTCACAATACTGCCGCCAACCATACTCTCTATATAAGGTACGTGGAAGAGCAGGAGAAGAATGATGGAACAGATCCAGAACGCACCCTTTACCTTGAACTGGATGCGATGGAAAACACGGGACAGTAGCATTCCTATCGTAAATGGACAAAGCATGCGCAGAAGTCCACCCCAGAAGTTGAGACCATCGAGCGTCCAGCCCACACCAAACATGCCGTAGCCGCAAACATCCGTAGCCGTGAACCAAAGCAGAAGGATGGATAGGATTCCGGCGAGTATCGCCAGAGCCTTGGTGGAGAGCCTCCGGATGAAAAGGGCATAGAGGATGTTGCCGATGTACTCGAAGAAGAGCGACCAGGCGGGGCCGTTGAGCGGAAACATTTCGCCATTGCCTCTTACTTCGTATCTGCAACCAGGCAGGGCGGGAATCATCAGCATGGCGCAGAGCAGGGCTATCATCATCGCAGGTACCGAAGCCGGTGTGCCGTTCCAGGTTACTGCCCCCTGAAGGATGAACATTACGAGTCCTATCAAGGCACCCATCACTACCATCGGATGCAGGCGGATGAGGCGGCGCTTGAAGAATTTTCCCAGGGTCAATGTCTTTCCCCAACGGTCATCATAGGCGTAGCCGATGACGAAACCGGAAAGGATGAAGAAGAAGTCAACCGCCAGATAGCCGTGGTTGATTTCCTGGATGATGGCTGAGCCGGATGCAAACTGGTAGCCTTCGAACACATGATACCACACCACGAGCAATGCTGCCACGCCTCGCAATCCGTTGAGCAGGGCATAATGGGGTTTGGTATCTGTAAAATGAGTTGCTGATTGTTGTAAGTTAGTCATATTTTTACTTGTTTATTTACTTATTTGTTTACTGTGATTTGATATTTATTATTATTACTTATTTATTGTGATTTGATTTCCTCTGCAAAAATACGAAAATAATTTCTATTAGCCTTGTTTTTCTCAAGAAAAAGTCGAAAAATGCTGCAAATATAATAAAAAGGTGGCGCTTCTCTTTGCCAGGCAAGAATAAATCCTTACCTTTGCAGTATGTTTTTTTATTTACGAAAATTAAAAAAATAAATATATAAAAGAGAGACGAAAATGAAATTGAATTTGAGATTCCTGAAATTGATGCTGCTGCTCTTCATCCTGCCTTTGCAGATGCTGGCGGCAGAACTGGGAGAGGCGGGCAAGCTGTTGGCGGCGCTGCCTGGAGTGAGTGACGTGGAAACGCTGAAAAGTACGCATTTCCCTGAAAAGTATGTGTTCTTCATCAAGCAGCAACTGGATGCCAAGGATGCTTCCAAGGGCAGCTTTGAGCAGCGAGTGATACTCTGCCACAGAGGATTCGACCGTCCTACCGTGCTCGTAACTGAAGGCTACAACGCCAAGTATGCATTGCGCGAGGGATACATCGAGGAACTTTCCAAGCTCTTCGATACCAACATCATCACCGTGGAATACCGCTATTTCGACAAGTCGATGCCGAAGCCTTGCAACTGGGATTACCTCACCGTGGAGAATTCGCTCTACGATCTGCACCACGTTAACCAGACCCTGCATGCGATGTACAAGGGCAAGTGGATTGCCACGGGTATCAGCAAGGGCGGACAGACTACGATGTTCTACCGTGCCTACTTCCCGAATGATGTGGACATCTCCGTGCCATACGTTGCACCGCTGAACAAGGGCGTGGAGGATGGCAGACACGAGAAGTTCCTGCAGCATGAGGTTTCTACCAAGGAGAACCGACAGAAGGTGCTCAACTTCCAGCTGCTGCTCTTCAGGCGCAAGGCTGCGCTGCTGCCGATGTTCGAGAAGTACTGCAGCGAGAAGCAGTATCGTTTCAATGCGCCTATCGCCGAGATTTTCGATTACTCGGTGTTTGAATATGCCTTCGCCTTCTGGCAGTGGGGTGAGGATATCAAGAAGATTCCTACGAATGATTCCACCGACGACCAGGTGTTCAAATACTGGATCAATATGTGTGAGCCGGAGTATTTCACCAACTACAACGCCACCTCTCCGTTTGATGTGCAGGCTGCCAGGGAGTTGGGATATTACGGATATTACACCAAGCCATTCAAGAGATACCTGAGCATCAAGTCGCCAAAGGGTTATCTGAAGAAGCTGATGGTGCCGAAGGGTGCCGAGAACGTAGAGTTCTCGCCAAAGCTTTACAATTATACCGTGGATTTCCTGACCAAGAACGATCCGAAGATGGTATATATTTATGGTGACATCGACCCATGGGGTGCATCGGGCATCTATGGATTGCCATTCACCAAGAACAAGAAGAACCTGCATGTCTATATGTGTCATGGCGGTTCGCATCTCACCCGCATCCTGTCGTTTCCTGAGCCTACCAGACAGGAAATCATCGACTTGATAGGTGGATGGTTGAAGGAATAAGCAATTCATTATATTAGGCGATTCATTATATAACGGATAAGCCTTTTAAAAACAGATATAAAAAAAGCGTCTTGAAATCATTCAAGGCGCTTTTTTTATATCTATATGTTTATCTTATCCGTTTGCGATGTTTCCAAACAAATCGAATGAGGCATCCCAATCCTTCCATACTGGCTCTCTGCCCAATTCCTTTAATCTCGCATTGATTACCTTGGCGGTACGCTCATCGCTCACGCTGAACTGCTCCAATGCCTGAGGATAAGTATGGTAACCACCTGGATTTACCTTTGATTCTGCCGACATGGTGGTGACACCCAGTGTTGCCATGTTGT
>ERZ834722.779-NODE-779-length-33602-cov-31.652815_pt1 | contig 33602 bp, 30 predicted proteins | sample MGYA00519576_ERZ834722 | MGnify/ENA primary metagenome ERZ834722 (study PRJEB31850, sample SAMEA3708759) | human gut metagenome | biome: human gut; feature: human-associated habitat; material: faeces | place: China | collected 2014 ...
TCAAAAAATACCAAAAAATTAAAATTGGGGCTTGTTCTTGTGTAGCAGGTCTTCTCCTTCGGAGCAAGGTCAAAGGCATTCTTCTCCGCTGGGGCAGGTCAAAACCTTCCGCTATGGCACGTACCGCTATTATCACTATCAAAAGTCAACGCTCAGGAATGACGAGCGAAGCGAGTTCCACATTTTCGTAAGCACCGCTAACACTTGCCTTCCCAGACGGGGAAGGTGCCGGCCTCAAATTCTGATGCCGGCGGATAGGGTTGATTACCAACAGCCAAAGGCTGGTTTGCTTGTTTTTTTCGAGCGAAGCGAGGTTTAAGGGTGTTAACCTTGCTCCAAAGGAGAAGGTCCGGTCGGAGACCGGGAATGAGATGTAGTTCCCCAAGGCTTCAGCCTTGGTTGTCTGGTTTTATCTTTTATCTTTTATCTTTACTTTCCCCACGATGCTGCTCTGCAGCGAGCGATTTCTTTGCTCTACTCCTTGATCCTCTTTTCTTTCCATATATAAGGAAAATAAAATAGCAGTTTGTTTTCCTAACTGTTTTTTATTTTCCGAAATGCTTTTCTATTTTCCAAATGCGTTCTGTATTTTAAAGTCCTGCTTGTTTTCCGCGGAGCGCTTTCTGTTTTTTCCAAGCGCAGCGTCGTCCGGTTTTAATCATTTCCTTCAAGGCAACGCCTTGGTTTAAGGGTGTCAGAGCTCGCCCCGCAGGGGGAGCTGGCGACGGAGTCGACTGAGGAGGTTCATTTCTGCGAGCAGCGCGAGGTCGTATTGTGTTTTCAGCCAACGCCTGGTTGGCTTGTTTTCCTTCTTGTACGGTTTTCCCTTTTATCCATTCCCCTCCCTTTTCCTTTATATAGGTTTCCCCCCTTTACCATCTTTTTACTGATCCTGCTCTTTACTTCTTATCTTTACCGTGGTAAAGTATAACTACATTAATTAATAAACGCGTTAAATTATTGTAGTGAGGCGGTGTTTCGATGAATAAGACTCTGGATGAGATGAAGATGATCCATGAGGAGGAGATGCAGAGTTACGGGCGGATCCAGGATCGGGTGATTTCGGTGATGCTGTCTCATGGTTGCAAGATTGTGCAGACGCCAAGTTTTGAGGATTATGACTCTTACGGGACGTATTTTCCGTCGCTGCGCAAGGAGATGATCAAGACGATCGATTCGGACGGGTCGGTGCTGGTGCTTCGGCCGGATGTGACGCTGCCTCTGGTGAAGGCGGCGGCGATTGAGTTTCCGGACGGGTCGGAGCTTTTGAAGTACGGGTACGTGACGACGGTGTTCCGCAATTATTATGGCATGACGTCGCATGGCAGGGATTTCCTGCAGGCAGGTGTCGAGGTGCTGGGGGATCCTACGCCGGAGTGTGACGGGGAAGTGATTGTCACGGCGGCGGAGTTCCTGGAGTCGGTGGGCATCGAAAGCATGCGGATCGACCTTGGCACGGTGGCTTACATGGATGCGCTTTTCGAGGCGCTGGAGCTTTCAGAACGGCAGGCGGATGAGCTTCGTTCGTGCATGGAGAAGAGAAATCTGGTTTCCTTTAGGGAAATCGCAGAGTCCCTCCCCCTTTCTGGCAAGCGGCGCACGGCGCTTCTGGAGCTGCCTTCGCTTTTCGGGCCGTACGGGCCGACGATGTCGCGGGCGCGTTCGCTCTGTCTGAACGGGCAGATGGATCAGGCGCTCGACCGGATCAGCCGGGTGTATGAGTATCTGGCCAGTGCGGGATATGAGAAGCTCGCGCACCAGGACTTCGGGTTTGCTTCGCACATGGGATATTATTCGGACCTCGTCTTCCGCATTTACGTCGACGATGCGCTCTATTCGCTCGTGAGCGGCGGACGTTATGACAAACTTTCCGAGCAGTTCGGCCCGGCGCGTCCGGCCTGTGGGTTCGGGATGAATATGAATCTCCTCTACGAGTACATGACGGACTCAGGGCTTCTCGATGAGGAAGGGCCTTCCTTCCAGCTGGCGGTTTCCTACGACCGCTTCTCGAAGAACCTCGCCGCCGACCTCACGCGCTGGAGGAAGAAGGGGTACCGCGTGATGGGGTACCGTCTAGGAAATACAGTCGATCCTTCCGATTACGCCGCCATGGCCGTGTACCGGGACGGATCGTATGAAACGGACGGGGAAATCCTCTCGCCGGATGAAATGGAAAAGAAACTGGAGGCGATGAAATCATGCTGCACATAGCTTTCGCAAAGGGCCGTATCGCAAAGACGGTCATGAAGAATCTCGCCGCCGCGGGTTTTAATTTCCCCACATACGACGATGACAGCCGGAAGCTCATTTTCACCGATGGAACAGGCATGCTGAAGGTGACGCTCGTGAAATCTCCGGACGTCGTGGTCTATGTCGAGCGCGGCGCGGCGGATGCCGGAGTCGTCGGAAGCGATGTCATCGAAGAAGACGGGGCCGGCGACACGTACGTGCTCCTCGACCTTGGCATCGCAAAGTGCCGGATGGCCGTCGCAGGCATCAAGGGCCGCCAGAACGTCCTCGAAAAAAGGATGATCACCGCGGCATCGAAGTACCCGCGCATTGCCCGTGCCTATTTCGAAAGCAGGCACAAGAGCGTGGACATTATCAAGCTGAACGGATCCGTCGAGCTGGCGCCGCTGGTGGGGCTCTCGGATGTGATCGTGGATATCGTGGAGACGGGAACGACGCTGAAGGAAAACGGCCTGGAAGCCTACGATTTCTTCATGGACCTCTCGGCCCGTCTCATTTGCAATAAAGTATCGTACAAGATGAAACAGGATGAGCTCAAGAAACTCATCAGCAGCATAGAAAAGAAAGGATGACCGATATGAAATGGATTACCGTGCCGGAGGAAGGCCTCTCCCTCCGCGACGTACGCCGCCTGACCGAGCGCAGCGTCAATTTGTCAGCTGAGGTGGAAGCATCTGTTTCCGCCATTTTGAAGGACGTGCGTGAAAACGGCGATGCGGCCGTGCGCGCCCTGACAGAAAAATTCGACGGTGTCACCCTTTCTGACTTCCGCGTGACGGAAGAGGAAATCGAGGAAGCGCTGACCCTGATCGAACCGGGAATGCTTGACGTCCTGAAGGAAGCGCGTGACAATATCGCCGCTTTCCATCAGGAGCAGAAGAAGGAATCCTGGATCAAGGAATTCCGTCCCGGCGTCCGCTTAGGCGAGCAGTACGAACCGATTCAGAGAGTCGGCGTCTACGTGCCGGGCGGTCTCGCGGCCTATCCGTCGACCGTCCTCATGGATACCGTTCCCGCCTTCGTGGCCGGCTGCCCCTCTGTCGTCATGACGACGCCTCCCGGGAAGGATGGCGAAGTAAATCCGAACATCCTCGCCGCTGCCTACGTTTCCGGCGTGAAGGAAATCTACAAAGTCGGCGGCGCGCAGGGCATTGCGATGCTGGCGTACGGCACCGAGACCGTCGAACCTGTCTTCAAGATTGCAGGCCCGGGCAATGCCTTCGTCGCTATGGCCAAGCGCCTCGTCTTTGGCACCGTCGGCATCGACATGATTGCAGGCCCCTCTGAAGTCTGCTGCGTCGCTGACGGCAGCGCGAATCCGGAATGGATTGCCGCCGACCTCCTCTCTCAGGCAGAACACGACCGCCGCGCGGCTGTCTTCCTCATCACGCCCGATGCCGATTTCGGCAAAAAGGTCGAGGAAGCCATGACCCGCCAGACGAAGGAAAGAAACCGCAAAGACATCATCGAAAGCTCGATCGGCGACTATGCAAAAGCCTTCCTCTGCCAGACGCCGGAAGAATGCTTCGACATCGTGAACAAGATTGCTCCCGAGCACCTTGAAATCGAGCTTCCCGATCCGGAGAAGTACCTGCCCCTTGTCGTCAATGCAGGCGCCATCTTCCTTGGGAAATGGACATCCGAACCCCTTGGCGACTACATGGCTGGCCCCAATCACACCCTCCCCACGTCCGGGACGGCCGCCTTCTCTTCCCCATTGGGCGTGTACGATTTCATGAAGCACAGCAGCGTGGAAATCTACAATAAGGAAGCCTTCCACGCCGTCGCTCCGAAAGTCATGAAGCTGGCGCTCGCCGAAGGACTCGACGCTCACGCCGCTGCCGTGGAGGTACGATACAATGAACAATAACTGGCTTAGAAAAACACTGAAAGACTTCGCTCCTTACGCTGTCGCTCCGATCCATGAAAAGACCGTCATCAACGCCAACGAAAGCTACTTCAATATCCTCTCCCTTCCCTCCGTCATGAAGGACGCCGAGGAGGCCCTTGCGAGCCTCAAGCCGCAGATTTATCCGGCGCCGATGGCAGACACGCTGCGCGAAGCCATCGCTGATTACCTTTCCGTCGATCCCTCCTGGATCCTGGCAGGAAACGGCGGCGATGAAGTCATCACTTACATTATTAATACATTCCTCGACCCCGAGGACATCCTCCTGACGCATGCGCCGACCTTCGACATGTACGATACCGAAGCTGTTGTCATCGGGGCAAAGACCATCTCCGTTCCCGATCTTCCTGGTTTCAAACGCGACTGGGACGGGATTGCCAAAGCGGTCGAAAAGTACCAGCCGAAGCTTACCGTCCTCTGCAATCCGAACAACCCGACAGGCGAGCTCGCGCCCCTTTCTGAAATCGAAAGGATCGTTTCCCTTTCGAAGAACCCCGTCCTTGTCGACGAAGCATACATGGAATTCGCCCAGGCAGAAAGCGCCATTTCCCTGATCAAGAAATATCCGAACGTCATGGTCATCCGCACCCTTTCGAAAGCCTTCGGGCTGGCCGGCATGCGCTGCGGCTACATGGTGGCGGACAGCGACATGATCGATGCCGTTTCCAAAGTGAAGAGCCCGTACAACCTGAACATCTTCACCCAAGCCTTCGGCGCCATTGCCTTAAAGCACAGGGATGAAATCTTCAAGGTACGAGACGGCATCATTGCAGAAAGAGACCGTTTCCTTGCTGAGCTCTCTTTCGTCAATGGCATCCGCGTATACCCCTCTTCCACGAATTTCTTCCTCATGGACGCAGGGACGTATGCGCCCGCTCTCTTCGAAGCGCTGCGGAAAGCAGACATCCTCGTCAAGAAGTACAAGAGCCCTGAGATGGCCTCCTTCTTCCGCATCACCGTCACGACAAAGGACGTCGACGAAAGGATCCTCTCCGTCATCCGGGAGGTGATCCCCAATGCGTGAAGCCTCCATCACTAGGACGACAAAGGAAACGGACATACGTCTGTCCATATGCCTCGACGGAAAAGGAACCTTCGAAGGCACATCGGGCATCGGATTCTTCGACCACATGCTGACGCTCTTTGCTGCGCACGGCGGATTTGACCTGAAGCTTTCTGCCAAAGGCGACCTTGAAGTCGACAACCACCACACCGTCGAAGACATCGGGATATGCCTCGGGCAGGCGATTGCCAAAGCCCTTGGCGACAAAAGCGGCATCACCCGCTACGGCACCTTCTTCTGCCCCATGGATGAAGCCCTCTCACGCATCGTCCTCGACCTTTCCGGCCGGCCGTACCTCGTCTTTGACGTCGATATCGCCGTCGAAAGGATCGGGACCTTCGAGACAGAAATGGTCCGCGAATTCTTCCTCGCCCTTGCGTCAAACAGCGGCATGACGCTTCACATCGCCTGCCTCTACGGCGTGAACGGCCACCACATCGTCGAATCCCTCTTCAAAGGCTTCGGCCATGCCCTTGGTGAAGCCGTATCCTTCAGAAAGGATAAGAGCGTCCTTTCCACGAAAGGAGTCCTCGTATGAAAATCGTCATCATCGATTACGGCGCAGGAAATATTGCCAATGTCTATCACGCCCTGAAAAGAGCCGGGAGCGAAGGCATCGTTTCCTCCGATCCCCTGGTCATTGCAGACGCGGATGCCCTCATCCTTCCGGGCGTGGGCGCCATGGGAGACGCCATGAGCCGCCTCACCGAAAGCGGCCTTTCCGAATCCATCAGGGACTCTGTCGAAAAAGGCACGAAGCTGGCCGGCATCTGCCTTGGCATGCAGGCCCTCTACGACTACTCCACGGAAGGCGGCCACGTCGAAGGGCTCGGCTTCCTTCCGGGCCACATCGAAGAAATTCCCGCTGCTCCGGGGCGCAAAGTCCCCCACATGGGATGGAATGAGCTCGTATTTGCCAGGGACCACTGGATTTCCAGAGGCCTTCCCGCTCATCCCTACGTCTACTTCGTTCATTCCTACTATAAAGTCCCCGCAGACACCGAAGACGTCATTGCGACGGCTGACTACGGCGTCCCCATCCCCGCGATCGTCGGGAAAGGAAACGTCATCGGCCTCCAGTTCCATCCGGAGAAATCCGGCGCCATCGGGGCCCTGTTGTTACGAAACATACTGGAGTGGTTCAAGCTATGATCGTATTTCCTGCTATAGACATCAAGAACGGCCGCTGCGTCCGCCTCCGCCAGGGAGAGGCCAGCGACGTCACCGTCTACGGGGAAGACCCCGTGGAAACCGCGCTCTCCTTCGAGGAAGCCGGCGCGGAATTCCTTCACGTCGTCGACCTTGACGGCGCCTTCGAAGGAAAGGGCGTGAATACGCCCCTCATCCGCTCCATCTGCGAAGCCGTCTCCATCCCCGTCGAGACGGGCGGCGGCATCCACACCATGGACGATATCGAAGAAAGAATTGATGCCGGCGTCTTCCGCGTCATCATCGGGAGCCGCGCCGTCGAGGACCCCTCCTTTGCAGCAAAAGCTGCAGCGCGCTGGAAAGACCGCATCGCCGTCTCCATAGACGCCAGAGGAGACGAAGCCGCCGTACACGGCTGGACAAAAAGCGGCGGCGTGAAAGTTATGCCGCTCGCAAAGGAGCTCCTTTCCTCCGGCGTTTCCACCATCATCTACACAGACATCAGCAAGGACGGCATGCTCACCGGGCCGAACTTCGAGATGCTCGAGATGCTTCAGGCACTTCCAGGCATTTCCCTCATCGCCTCCGGCGGCGTCAGCTCCCCTGATGATCTGAAGAAATTACAGGACATGGGCATTTATGGTGCCATCTGCGGCAAAGCCCTCTACGAAGGGCGCGTCACCATGGAAGACATCCGGAAACTGAAGGAGTGATACTATGCTGACAAAACGAATCATTCCCTGCCTCGACGTCAACCACGGCCGCGTCGTGAAGGGCAGACAGTTCAAGAACCTCCGGGACGTCGACGATCCCGTCGCCCTCGGCAAGGCCTACTCCGATGCAGGCGCCGATGAACTCGTCTTCTACGACATCACCGCCACCCACGAGAACCGCCCCGTCTTCACCGAGACCGTCAAAGCCATTGCCAGGGAAATTTCCATCCCCTTCACCGTCGGAGGCGGCATGAGGACGACAGAAGACTTCCGCGAAATGCTCCTTGCCGGGGCTGACAAAGTCTCCGTGAACTCCGCCGCCGTCCTTCGTCCCGAACTCATTTCCGAAGCCGCCGAACGCTTCGGCCGCCAGTGCGTCGTCCTTTCCATCGATGGAAAAAGAAACGATAAAGGCAGCTGGGACGTCTACGTCGAAGGCGGAAGAAAGAACACAGGCATCGACGTCCTCGAATGGGCAAAAAAAGGCGAGGCCCTGGGCGCCGGAGAAATCTGCATGAACTCCATGGACGCCGACGGAGAGAAGAACGGCTATGACCTTGAGCTCCTGAAAGCACTCTCAGAAATCCTCACCATCCCCGTCATCGCATCCGGAGGCGCAGGGACCATGGAAGACTTCAAGAAAGCCTTCGAAGCAGGAGCCGACGCAGCACTCGCCGCATCCGTCTTCCACTTCGGAGAAATCCCGATTCCCGATCTTAAAAAATACCTGGCAAAAGAAGGCATCCCCATCCGCCCGGCAGAATAGAGGTACACATGGAAAACGTCAAACCAGAAAACATACACTTCAACGAAAAAGGCCTCATCCCCGCCATCGTCCAGGACGCAAGAAGCGGTGAAATCCTCATGATGGCGTGGATGAATAAAGAATCCTTACAAAAGACCCTCGAAGCAAGAGAAACCTGGTTCTACAGCCGGAGCCGCCAGAAACTCTGGCACAAAGGCGAAGAATCCGGCCACATCCAGCACATCGAGCGCCTTTACATCGACTGCGACGAAGACACCATCGTAGCCCAGGTCCTCCCCGAAGGCCCCGCCTGCCACACAGGAAACTGCACCTGCTTCTTCCGCGGCATCGAGGGATTTACGAACCAGGAAACAAAAGGGACCCTTTCCATCCTCCACGCCCTCAGCGAGGAAATCAAAGACAGAAAGAAAAATCCCCAGCCCAAATCCTACACGAACTACCTCCTTGCCGAAGGCAGCGACAAAATCGACAAGAAAATCGGAGAAGAAGCCAGCGAAGTCATCATCGCCGACCAGCACAAAGACAAAAAAGAAATCACCTCCGAATCCTGCGACCTCCTCTACCACCTCTTCGTCCTGTGGGAAAACGCAGGCGTAGACCTCTACGACATCATGGCCGAAATGGAAAGAAGAGACGAAGTCAAAGGAAATAAGAAAACAGTAGGACATTTGGATAAAACATTTTGAGGGAATAAGGAAATAGAAAAAAGAGCTGTGACAAAATGTACCATCATTTCGCCACAGCTCTTTTATGCTCTGCGTTTATTAAATTCGCTTCATTGATTTTCAGCGCGTACCTTCTCCAGCTTTTCCTGATAAATTGCTTCCAGATTATTCCAGAAACCAGCAGGTACACCGAGCACTAACTCCAAACGTTCAGCGACATCCGTTGTCAATTGGACATCACCATAAATCAGCTTGCTTACATGCTCTTCCGGCAGACCCATCCGACTGGCAAATTCCATCTGAGTCATACCAAGATCGTCAATTTGTTCCTTGATAGTTGCTCCTGGCGGCACCGCTATGAAACCTTTACTTTCCCGCATGACCTTCATCTCCTTATCACCGGCTGCATTAATTGCCTTTATTATATTATTTTACTTTTATACCTTCAATCGCCACCATCCCGCCAAAAGAACTCGCTCCCCTCGCCGTCCAGAACTTTGATTTTGGGAGCGAAGCGAGGCTTGCTTGTTTTTTCGAGCGAAGCGAGGTTTGAGGGTGTTTACCTTGCTCCGAAAGGAGAAGGTGTCGCCGGAGGCGACGGATGAGATGTAGTTTTCGGACGAAGTCCGGTTGTATGGTTTTTAATGGTTCATCTCCCAGCCTTCATCTGAATGAAAACCACACGACCTCGCTTCGCTCGAGGAACCTTTTTGTAAAGCCCGATGAATAATCAACCCTATCCGTCCGGCATCAGAAATTGGGCCGGCCACCTTCCCCGTCTGGGAAGGCAAGGTTAAACCACACAACCTCGCTTCGCTCGTAAAACCTTTTTATAAAAGCCAATGAATACTGCACCCCTTTCTCCGGCAGCAGTTAAAAGATAAGCCGGACGCCTTCCCCGCCGGGGCAGGTCAAAACCTTCCGCTACAGCATGTACCGCTATTATTATTCTCGAAAGTCAACGCTCAGGAATGACGAGCAAAGCGAGTTCTGTGTTTCCCTAAGCTCCACTAACACTCTCCTTCTCGGGAAATGGGCCGTAGGCCGGTCTTAACCTTGCCCTGGAAGGGAAGGTGTAAACGGATACAGCATTTCCACGAGCGCAGCGAGGTTTGCTTATTTTCCTCCGGACGAAGTTATATAAGTTTAAGACAAATAAGAACTGATTTCTTTGGTTTCTCATCGCAGAGCTGCCCCCAACGGAGGGAAGTGCCCGAAGGGTGAAAGGGGTGCAGTTTCTAAAAAGGCGAAGCATCATCGCTCAGGGTGTTTGACCTTGCCTCGTAGAGGAAAGTGGTCCCGGAGGAACCGAAAACATCATTTCCTACGGATGAAGTCCGGTTGTATGGTTTTTCTCCAATCAAAGTCTTGTTGTTCGATTTCCCTCCACGCAAAAAGGACCTCGATGCGAGGTCCTTTTCTATTTCCTATTTCCTATTTCTTTCCCCTATATCGACTCTATATATTTCTCCAGCAGATCCGGGAGTTCTTCGTTGCCTGGGAGGCCCGGGGCAAGGGGTATGAACCGCAGGCTGTAGTCTGCGTCGCTTCTTCCGGTGATTTCTTTAGGGAAGACGGCCCAGACTTCTTTGACGGGGCGGCTGTCTCTGAGAGAGGCAGCTTCTGTCATATCGCGGTAGAAGCGGGTGTTCATGTCTCGGTAGGCGTTGAATTGTTTCCTGATGCTGTAGCTTCTGTTTTCGTCCTGCCAGAGGAAGAGGACGTCTCTGTATTTGAAGTCGGCTACGAGGGAGCCGTAGTAGAGGCCTTCTTTGTAGTAGTCCATCCTAAGGTCCGGCTGCCTGTGGGAGTTGTTGGTGTAGAGGGGCGCTTTGTCGCGGCTGGTGTCAGCGGAGTTTCCGGGGACGATGCCGTCGTAGACGAGGCGGATTTCTGCGTTTTCCCGTTTCAGGCGGATTTCTGTGCCGGATTCAAGGCTGGCAAGGCGGTACTTGCCTTCTTCTTTGAGGACCTCGACGCCGTCTTCGAGTTCCCATCCTTTGGCCATGAGGGCTTTGATGAAGCGGAGGAAGCCCCACATTTCATAGAGCTTATCGGTCCTTTTCCACTGGAACTGGTAGAAGGAGGAAACGTCAAGGCTCGAGAACGGGTTCTCAAGGTTTTTGTAGAGGCGGTAGAGGACGGAGTATCTGGGGTCGCGGAAGACGGCCATGGGCATGGTTTCGGGCATTTCGCCTTTTGTTTCTTCATACCATGGCGCAAGCGTAACGCGGCGGATGCTCTGCCTGAGGAGTGTCGCGCGTTTCCTGTAGTCGATGAACTGCGAGAGGGCTTTGACGCCCATGCGGTATTCACGATCGCGGGAGAAGCGGGCGATTTCGCGCTGGCGGTCTTCGAGGCGTTCTACGTGGCCGTCGATTTCCTTGATGAAGGTGAAGAGATTCTGGTCGAGTTTCATGAGGAGCGCTTTAGCGAAGCGGTTCTCTGCGACGTCCCATGTCATTTCCGTGTAGAGGGCGGGCGTCGTCGGTGCGCCGGCTCTGTCGTGGAAGTGCTGGGGCCGGATGTGCGGCTCGGTACGCCTGTCGCCCAGCGTCCTCACATGCTTCATGCGAAGAGCCAGTCGCGAATTGGCCGTGCGGGCGAGTTCGTCCAGTACGTTCAGCACCACGGGCGATTCGTCGCGGATGGTGTAGAAGCGGAGCAGCATTTCCGTATTGACGCCAAGCGCCCCTTCGAGCTGTCTGGAAATATGGATATTGCGCTTCATGAAATCGAAGGAGAGTGTCTTGATTTCCTCGACGAGCTCATCCCTCATTTCCTGCCAGCTCTGCTTTTCCATGTAGCGCGGATTGATTTCGAGGATCCCGTACCACGCGCGGCCTGCGCCTTCGACGGTCATAACGTAGTAGCCCGGGACGAGCGGGAAGTCCTGCCCGGCAAAGAGGAGGATGTCCTTCTTCCCTTCGGGGAGGATGTACGTCTGCTCGGATTCCCTCTCCTGCCCCGGAAGCGTCACGATGTCGAGGCCGTCCATGGTGAAGCGGAAGCCCGCAGGCGCTTCGAAGCGGAGGAATATATCCTGATTCTCCGTCAGGGCAAGGGCGGCAGGGAAATGGCCCGTCAGCCGGTCAGGGTCTATCGTGAAGCGCCTGGCGGAAATGATCCCTTCCTTCTTTGTTTCAAACGTGAGGGAGAATGGCAGTTTAGATCGTGTAATCATAGAGCTTCAGCTCCCCGGCTTTGATCTTCAGCACACACTTCGACTCTTCGAAATTCGAAAGGTCGGAGAATTTCTCAAGAACGGCAGGAACTGTGCCCTTGAGCTCGCCCTTGTCGTTCAGCGAAAGGAGTATCGAAAGCTGCTGGGAAGAGCCGCGGAGCTTCGTCAGGATGCGCTGGACGACCTGGGAGTCGATGCCTTCCTTCCTTGAGAAGCCGAAGCCTTCGGGGATGTTCTCCAGGTACCTTCCCATCTGGCGTGCCACGCGGAAGCCGATGCCGCACTGGATGCCGCTGTCGTGGAAGGCATCATTCAGCGCATCGAGGAGATCGAGCTCGCGTTCAGTGAGCCCCAAGCCTCCGCGGACGCGGAATGTACTGAACATCTTCGCGCCGATTTCATCATAGCGGGCTCTCTTCCGTCTTTTGAGGCCCATGAGGTCCCTGAAGCGACCCTGATGGAGCGTGATGACGTTCGCGCGGTCGAGAATCTTGTCGGAGAAATGGTACGTCGATTCATCGACATTGACCGTGCCCGTGAAAATGACGTTCGAACCGACAGTGATGTCTGCCGGGTAGCGGTCGCCATTGTAGAGGCGCGGTGCGAGCGACGGATTGTAGAGACGGATGACCGGGTTTCCTTCCTTCTCGAGCGCGGAAATGAATTGCGCGAAATAATGCTCAGCGCGGGCGAGGTTCATTTCATCGAAGCACACGATGTAGAGCTTGTCCGTATGCTGCGAAGCATCGATCAGAAGCTCGGCAAGGCCCGTGTCGGCGCTCCTGTAGACGAGATTCTTCATGTCGACATAGCCCAGGATATCGCCGTCGTCCATCCAGGACGGGCGGACAGGGAGGAAACAGATCCTCTCTTCCGGGATCCCGAGTGCTTTGCCGTAGAGGCGGACGAGGCCGGACTTGCCCGTGCCGCTCATGCCTGCCAGGATGACGAGCCTGGAGGATTTGACGGAAATATGGAAATTGATGAGATCCTTCTGGTTATAGAGAAGGCCGGCGCGGCTGGCGGTGTCCGTCAGGCGGTCGATGAAATCCTTCTCCGTGAAAGCGGGCGCTTCGTCCCTCTTCCCGTTCTTTCCCTTCGTTTCCTTGGCCGTCGTTTCCTGCTTCGGTGCTTCCTTCACGTCCTTGGGTGCTTCTTTTGCGGCATCTTTGGCCGTTTCCCTGGGAGCCTCTTTCGGCGCTTCCTTGGCGATTTCCTTCACCTCTTTGGCAGCAGGCGCTTCCAGTTCCTTCACCGGACCCTTTCCTGCTTCCAGAAGCGGTGCTTCCTTTACCTCGCGGCGGTTCTTGTTATTTTCCTTTTCCTTTGTTTCGTTCTTGTTCTTATCACTGCGGCGGGTGCTGGCAGCAACTTCTGCCTTCATGACCTTCTGCGCCTCAGCCTTCACCTCTGCCTTTGGTTTTGGATCAGCCTTCGGTGCGTCCTTCGCCGGTGCTTCCTGACGGGGCGCTTCTTTCCTGCCCCTTCCCTCGTTGGCGCGGCGCGGCTTCTCGGCATCCTTCAGGACCTCATCGGCCTTGAACTCTGCCTTCAGCTTCTTGCCCTCCTGCGCTTCCGGCATCTTCTCAAGCGGCTTCTTCCCCTTGAGATTCATCTTCCGGATCACATCGAGCACACCCTCGCCCGTTTCCTCATCCCGCTTGCCATTCAGCAGCTGGAAAAAATCGTCCTTCGTCACGAAATTTCCCTCTGACATGCCGAAAGGATTCACCTCGACACCGCTGTCCTTCAGGATATCCTCATCCTCAGGCACCGGACGGAGATCGCGGCGAAGATCAGGGAGAAATTCTTCTGGAACAAACCAGAGCGGACTTTCCTCACAGCGCAGAATATGCGAAAGGATTTCCGAATTATTGACATCGACAAGGCCATAACCCAAAGGGCCGTGATTTCTTACACGGAAATACGCCCCGCCCTCGCCGATCACCATCGAATCGAAAGCATCATCATGAAGCGGAGCGAAGACAACCCACGGCCCCAGCTTCCCCTCGAGATTTTTCGTCGCTGCTACAACCAACTGCGGACGGACGTCATTATTCCAGTTCCGCTTCGAAAGCCCCGGAAGCGGCTTCCCTGACATGATATGATGGCAGAACTTGTTGATATCCCCGCCGAAAACAGGCTGGTCGATCGTCCCGAAAGCTGGCACTGGATAATAATTCTTATCCACATCCATGAAAGGCGTCCGCCCTTCCTTCGTCATGTCGTCCAGGACAAAAAACTTATTACTCCGAAGAGCCGGCGTAAACGTCACAAAAGAGTCCCCATACTCCTCCATCAGTTTCGCGAGCGCCTGCTCCTCCGTCTGAAATGAATTGAAGCCGAAACCAATCCGGCTCATAAAACCAGTGAACCCGAACTTCTCCGCCTCCTCGAAGCCCTTTGGCAGCGGTGAAACCGGGTCAACAAAAAACCGGTAATCCTTCATCCCCGCCTGCGGTGCCGATCCCTTTACGATCGCACGCACACGGCCGAGCGCCTTGCCATCAGCCTGTCTGAGGGAAAGATGAGGATTATCCGGGCTTGGAAAAAGCGCGTTATAATTCGCCATATGAATTTTCCTTCCTTTACTTAAATACGCACGAAACCGACACGTTTCGTACTTTGCGGGCCAAGCCCTCATTTATTCACGGCAGCAGGGACCGCGAAATCCCCGCCTTCGACACTGCCACCCAGTGCCGCCGCGTCTCCCCAAAGGGAATGTATACAGAATTCCAAACCTTTTTAGAATTCTGTTATTATTTTAGCATAATTGAATACGGTTGACTAATAATAAAGAAGAATGGGGAAACGAAATGAGGCGGGCAAAAGGGCCGTAGGCCGGTCTTGACCTTGCCCTGGAAGGGAAGGTGTAAACGGATACAGCATTTCCTCGAGCGCAGCGAGGTTTAGCTGTCCCCGTAAGGGGAAAGTGGCGCGCATGCGCCGAAAGGGGTTCATTTCCCAAAGGAGCGGCCATATGTTTTTCCCCACAAAAAAAGAGCCATGAAAACTCTCTCCCTTTTCATGGCTCTTCTCTAATTTATTTTTAGTTCCTCATTTTATCTATATTATCTTTCGTAGTTTCTGCTGATTCTATGAGCTTCTGGGCCTTGGCGATGATCTTGTCCATGCGGTCGGACTTGGTCTCGTAGATGACGTCGCCGCTCTGGAGGTAGCCTGCGCCAGGATTTCCTCCGGAAAGTTTGACGTAGGTGTCGCCTACGACGCCGGTGCTGGAGGTGCCTACGGTGCAGTCTTTTGGAATCAGAGCCTTCTTCTTGATCTGGAGTGTCAGGATGGCCTTGCCGTCTTTCACTTCGAAGGAGTGGACGCGGCCTACGCAGACGCCTGCGTAGAGGACGGGGCTTTCATCCCGGATGCCGCCGGCATCGTCGAAGACAGCATCGACGCGGAAGTACTGGTCGCGGAGGCGCTCGATGGGGTTCAGGAAGAGCCCGATCAGTCCTATGACGACAATCCCAATGAATGCGAACATACCGATCCTTGATTCTCTTGACATACAGCGCCTCCTTTCCTTTTCTTTGTATTATACCCTATACGGGCGAAAAGGAAAAAGGAAGAGCCGTCAGCCGAATATCTTTGTCCTCTTCATGAGCTCTCTCATCTGCATGGCGCTCCATGGCATGTATTCGGCGATGGTGAAGCCGACGAGGTCGGTTTCTTTGCTGATCTTCTCGATGAAATCCCAGACGGAAGCGCGTTTCATGTGGCCGGTGGCCGCATTGTACGGAATCGGTCCGAGGGCCGGGTTATTGAAATAGGTCGCATAGAAATCATGGGGATCCATGACGTCGCAGTCGAGGTGAAAGGCGATGTGTTTGATCCCGTTTTCACGGATCCAGGAAATGGCTCCCTCCGCGTCGAGCTCATTTCCCTTGGCTGCCGCATAAGAAACGCCGAGCCGATCAAGTTCCGCCTGTTCCACATCGACCCCGCCCTGCATGCCTTCATAGCGGACCTGTGACGGTTTCAGCGTTTTCCTCACGAGTCCGGAGAGCTTCGGATCCCCTGCGCCGAGAAGATTGGCCAGGACCATCGCATGCTCATTTTCATAGATTTCCGGGTTGGAAATATCCGGATGTGCATCGACCCAGAGAACGCCGAGGTCGTCATACTTTTCATTCAGGTATGCAAAAGGCGCCTGGGAAACAAGGCAGTTCCCGCCAAACGTAATGATCTTGTCCGGCGCTTCCTTGTCGATCGCGCTTACCGTATCCTTCACCTGCTGATACACAGCGCTCTGCGCCGTCACGCCGTTTTCCCTTTCGAGCGGTTTGAAATCGTCCGGGACAGGAATCGTGATTTCCTTCTGCCCTTCCTTCTTCGGAGCAATCACCTGCAGTATCTTCGCGCCGAAATAATAGACAGGATTATCCCCTGCCTGCCAGTCCGGAACAATGAGACGAATCGTTTTCTTTTCCATATAAATACCTCCTTATTACTTTTGCCTAGAGTATAATGTCTATAGTAAGTATAGAGTCAAGGAGGAATTATGCTTTCCATAGGAACCATGGCCGCCCTTTGCGGCACGAGCGTGCAGACGCTCCGCTTATACGATAAAAAAGGCCTGCTGCCGGCCGCCAGAATCGATCCGGATAGCGGCTACCGATACTACACGAATGGTCAGATCTTCCTTTTCCAGACCATCCGTCTTCTCCAGCGCACAGGGATGAGCCTTGCGGAAATCCGGGAAACCCTTCAGAAAGATCCCGTCGATCTCCGGAGCCTCTGGGACAGCCAGGAAAAAGCCATCCTCCAGAAACAGCAGGAGCTCCATGAAATGGAAATCATGGTCCATCAGCAGCAAAAGCAGCTCGAGGAGGCATCCCTCATGCAGCAGCACGCAGGAAAAGGACCGTATATCAAACGCGTAAGCGCCACGCTCCTTTCCCTTCCGATCGAGAAAGAAGGCATCACCCCGAAAGTGGAACCCAACGACGCCGTCAGCCTCCTCTCCCTCCATATCATCCCCGCCCTCTCCTACGGCTTCCTCTTCCCGAGAAAAGGCTACAAAGACCTCTCCGAAATTATCTACTCCCACACCATCAAGAAAATAGAATCCATCCCGCAGTCCATCCCCGAAGACCTCACGCTCATAAAGGCAGAAGAAAACTTCCCCGCCATCGACTTCATCTGGTCCAGAGAAAACTACCTTTCCTACTACCATTCCCTCCTCGATGCCGCCAGAAAACAGCACCTCAAACTTGCCAGCGTTGCCTATGAAATCTCCTATCCCCTTGACTTCTATAAAGTAGAAAGCGGCAAACGCTTCATCGCAGAACTGGGAACCAGGATCGTTGGAAAATGAAAAAGAGCTGTGACAAAATCCGTTAAAACGCTGCTTTTTCCTTTTCTCGAGCGGAGCGAGGTTTAAGGGTGTTAACCTTGCTCCGAAAGGAGAAGGTGTCAGCGTAGCTGACGGATACAGTAGTTATCGAGCAAAGCGAGGTTTTGAGGTTTTGAGGTCTTGAGGTTTTGAGGTTTTCAGATAAAACAGATATATAAATGTGTTGGATAATCCCCCCCATCGAATATAAACAATGCAAAAGGAGCTGTGGCGAAATGATTGCACATTTCGCCACAGCTCCTTCTTCCTTTATTATCTTTATCCCATATATTCTTTATACGCTTCGAGGACCCTGTCGCAGAATATGGGCGCGAGGCCTAAGTATTGTTCCGGATTCAGCATGGTGTCGATTTCTTCTTCGGTGAAATCATCCGTGACGACCTTGGTCTTCATGAGGACGTCCTTCAGGGGGATTTCCTTTTCGTAGGCTTCCATGCAGGCATCGTAGACGATGTGATGGGCGGTGAGGCGTCCGAGTTTTCTGGCGAGGTGCATCATGACACATTCGCTCATCATGAGGCCCTTCTGGAGGAAGAGGTTCTTTTTCATGTGGTCTTCGTAGACGATGAGATTCTCGAGGATGTACCTTGCTTTTTCAAGGGCGGTCGCCATGGTCCTGACGTTCCTAAGAAGCGCGAGGACGTTTTCAAGGACGGCCGGGTTTCTCTTGTGCGGCATGGTGGAGGAGCCGATCTTCCCTTTGAAGAAGGGTTCTTCAAGCTCGAGGATTTCCGTCCGCTGCAGAGTGAATATTTCATAGCAGATGCGGCCCATGGTGCCTGCAAGGAGAGCAAGGTCGCTCGCAAGTTCTGCCTGATTGTCTCTCGCCGTATGCCATGCGATGAGCGGCACGCGAAGGCCCAGGATTTCTGCCATTTTTTCCTGCGTCTCGAGGCCCTTTTCCGGCTGCGAGGCAAGCGTTCCGACAGCGCCGCCCATTTCCAGGACGAAGGCGCGCTTTTCCATTTCCTTGAAACGCTCGATTTCCCTTTTCAGCTCATCCGCCCAGCCGGCTGCCTTGAAACCGAAGGTGATCGGGATGGCATGGACGACGTGCGTCCTTCCTGCTTCCGGCGTATCCCTGTACTTCTTCACGAGCGCAAGGATCGCGGAAAGACAGGCCTTCGCATCGCGCAGGATGATGGAGCACGCTTCCCTCTCCATGAGGACGAGGCCCGTGTCATAGATATCCTGGCTCGTCGCGCCCCAGTGGACGTACTCGCCAGCATCGCCCGGAAGGCTCTTCTTGAACGCATTGAGAAGCGGCACGATCGTGATCGAGCTTCTGAAGCCCTCCGCCAGAGCATCCATGTCGATTTCCTCAGCGCGTGCGTGGCTGACGATTACATCCGCCGTTTCCCTGGGAATCACGCCCAGCTCTCCCTGCGCCCTTGCCAGCGCCGCTTCCGTGTCGAGCCACTTCTGCACCCAGTTCTTCTCACTCCACACCGCTCTCATTTCATCCGTTCCGAAAAGAAATTCCAGCACCCTGCTGTCTTCCATCATGCTAGCCATCACAGCCTCCTCCTGCGCGGAACCCCCGCGCCTCTCTTTCCTATATCCTACCCCCATTTCGCCCGCCCGTGAAATACCCGTTCCTTATCGCTTCATAAGCCGGATTTATGGCAAGTTATACAAAATTGATAAAGAAACAGCCGAATCCTCTCTTTTTCGTATATTTTTCAATAACATTCCCAACAGTTTACGTTCATACTTGTTATAATAATAAAAGAAACAGGAAAGGAGCAGCCTATGGAAATCCGCCAACTCGAGTACTTCCTCGCCGTCAAGAACGCAGGAAGCTTCACGCGCGCCGCCGAGCACCTCTACGTCTCCCAGCCCGCTGTGACCAGCGCCATCCGCTCGCAGAAAAGAAGAGCGCCTCATGGGACGACCTCGAAGGCATGGCCTTGTTCCTCCCCGAAGACTTCGGAAAAGGAATGAGACCCTGAGCCGCGTGCACCGCGTCCTCACAGCAGGAAGCGCCGACACCATCCGGGGACTCCTCCTTGCCATGGACAGCGCGGCCATTCTCCCCGCATCCATCTTCGAAGGAGACAGCCGCCTTGCAGAAATCCCGCTTGCGCCCGAGATCGTCATCAGTCCCGTCTATGCAGAAAACGCCAGACGGACGCCATCCAGAGCCGCGCGGGCATTCTCGGATTCCATCAACTGAAAGGAGACGGCCATGAAACCAGAACTCGTCGTATTCGGCACGAGCCCGCTCGTCTCCGCCGAACTCCATACAGCCATCAGGCGCCTCTTCGGAGATACTTATCCCGTCAGGGAAGCCCTCACCGAAGACGCCGCGAGGGAAGATCCGGAAAAAGACGCCTGCTGGATAGCGGCACCCATCCAGTACCCGCACGTTTCCCGTTTCCTTCCCAAGGAAAGGACCTTCCTTCTCGATATGCAGCCCGCCGCGGAATTCTTCCTCGCCATGACTGCCAGGGTCCCCGAAGGAGCACCCATTTCCGTCTTCAATAACCGCAAAGCCTACGCCGAGCGCTTCATCGGGCAGATGAAGGACCGCATCCGGGGAAATCACCCGTACACCGCGATTTCCTATGAAGACATGCCTGAAGAAACAGTCCTTTCCCTCCTTGGAAAGGCCAGGTACATCACCGGCGCCAGCTGCTTTACCGGAGAAGGTTCAATCCTCTGCGAGAGCCCCTACAAAGAATCCCTCCCAAAAGATGTGAGCATCCTTCCCGCCAGCCGCGTCCCCACCTTCGACTCCTCGCTCCGCCTCATCCTTGCCCTTGCTGCAAGAAGAGAGCGCGAGCTGAAAGAACTCCTCCGGAAATCGGAGAGCCCGGACGAAAAGGAAATAGCCAGGGAAGAAATGGCAAGCGCCATCCAGTGCTTTGAACGCGCCTGCAGGATAGCCCTCCTGGAAGGAGCCTCCCGCCTTCCCGCCAAGGAAAAGGAAACCTACAAACCACCTGTGAAAGAACTTGAAGAAAACGCAGAACTCATAAAAATCATCCGGGGCCGCCTGCGGCAGCAAGCAAGCGCTATAGAAAAAGCCATGCAGAACGCCCGGGAAGAGGCCATTTCCCCAGACAACAACCCGCATCCATAAGGATCCGGTCATATATAAGAAACCAAGGAAAAGAAAGGACATCATCATGAACCATCCCGTACTCATTGCCGCTGGAAGAACCCAGGCATCCAAAGACGAACTCCAATTCATCGTCACCAACCTCATCGGCACCTACTACCCCGTCGAGGCTGTCCTGACGGCAGACATCAAAGAAGCAAGGAAAGATGCACTCTACATCTGCGAAGACACAGAAGCATCCCAGCTCCTCACCGTCATCCCGGAAGAAAACCTCTTCCCCCTGCACCTCGAAGTCGTCTCTGAACACTTCTTCGTCCTGAACAAAGTCCCCGAAGGAGAGACACTCTACGTCTTCAACGACACCCGTCCCTTCTCCGACCACTTCCTCGAACAATGCGTCGACGCCCACCTGAACGCCTCTGCCTTCGAAAGAATCACCTTCGAAGACACCGACCCTACCATCGTGGAAAAAGCGCTGAAAGAAGCCAAGTACATCACAGGCACCGACTTCCTCACCAAGAAAGGCAGCATTCTCCAGACCACCTACAAACCGCTCCTCCGCGAAGACGTCACCATCTTCCCGGCAAGAAGAGCCCCGTCCATGGAAACCTCCGCTCCCCTCATCCACAGACTCCTCAGCGAAAGAATCGAAGAACTGAAACAGTCCCTCGCTGAAGTCAAGAAAGAAGGAAACGAAGAAAAAGCAGCAGCCCTCCTCGAAGAAGCCAACACAGCCAACCTCGAATTCCGCCTCGCTGCCCTCCAGAGCGTCACCATCGGAGTCCAGCCCTTCAGACTCAAAGAATCCGACCTCACCGAAGTAGACGAAGGCCCGATCCCCGAAGGCACCATCCCGCAGATCGAAATGAAAATCGGCATCCTCGAAAAAGCCAAAGCCGACATCATCAACCTCATCTCCAGCCCCATCATCGTCCCGGCTGACAAAGAAGAAGCAGAAAGAAAACTCGGGAAATAAAATAAAGAAAGTGAAACAGGAAAGTAGAAAGCGGTCTCGCAAGAGACCGCTTTTTGAGTGGAGAAACCAGACGGGCAGGTTAAAACCTTCCGCAATCATTCAATACCAATATTATCAATGGTGACTTAATACGTTTACCATAAATGAAAACCGTAAGATGCTCATTCGATACTATCAAATGACGCCGTAATGGAGGCCTTTGACCTGCCCCAGCGGGGAAGGCGTCTGGCTTATCTTCTTACTGTTGCCAGAGGAAGGGGTGCAGTATTCATTGGTTTTTATAAAAAGGTTTCTCGAGCGAAGCGAGGTCGTATGGTTTTAATCTTCCCTCATCCCCCACGCAAAAAGAGCTATGAAAAATGGTCCACATTTTTCATAGCTCTTCCCCTATTTATTCTTCTTCCTCGTTGAATTTCAGGAGTGAAATGACGCCGAGGATTTCTCTATTGATCGAACCGTCATCGTGGAGAAGACCCATGGTGACGATCACGGAGATATTTCTGGCCTGGCGGGCAGCGAGGGCGATGATTCTTCTATCCTCTTTGCCGTACTTGTTCCAGTCATACCCTTCCTGATCGACGATACGCTTCAGCGCTTTGACACGGGCATGGAAATTCTTCGTGTTGCTTTCCAGCACCTTCCTCTGACCCTCCGCCAGAGTGCAGAGCTGGACAGCGAGGCGGGCAACAACCTTGGATTCCGCTTCGAACTGTTCCGCTTCCTGCGGATACATCTTCGTGCGGAAGCTCGATGCTTTTTCCTCGCCCCTCGTATGAGACGGACCATCGCCGAAGCCGACGAAGACGGAATTATTCGCATCCGGTCCGAAGACATCGCCTTCCACCTTGCCCGTCATCAGCCATTTGACAGTCGCATTGATCGAAGAACTATAGGAAATTTCATTCTTCCCCGATGCCCTTTCAAAAAGTGTCTCCGCATCAGAAACACCCAGCGCACGGATGCGAAGTCCTCTTAAATCAGGATCGTCATTTCTCTCAAGTCTCCTGATCCTGGCAATTCCTGCCTGAAGCCTTCTGTTCTCATCCCCTCCCGGAACGAAATCAGCCATTTCAGCAGCCCTGCTGCCAGCTTCAAAATCCACATTTTCAATCTTGCTAAAAATCTCAGTAAACGTCGTGAGATCCCCGGTAATTACGGCAAGTTTCTCATTGCCCAGCTGACGGACGGTCAGATCAGCCGACTTCCTCGCTGCTTCCCTCTCCTCTGCTGCGCTGCGGACCTTCGTATCCGCCTTCTTCACGGCCTTAGCCGCCTGCTTCCTTCCCAGCCTGCCGAGCACGTAAAATGCTGTGCCAAAAGAAACCACGAAAATACCGGCATCCATTAACCAGGAACTATTCACCTTTTATCCTCCTGCCATAAAGCGGGCCTCGCCCATAACCAGCTGCTAATCAATTGCGCTTTATTTTACATTATTTTTCTATAAATTAATAGTACTTTTGCTAATAGTACTTTTGCGATGTTTAATAAAATTTAATAAAAGGATAGACATCTATCTATATTATAAAATTCCGTTAATCTTTACTCCTCCTCTCCACTGTAACCTGCTCTGACTATAATCCCGCATAAAACAAAAAGATATACTACTAAAGTATACCATTTGCAAAAAATATTCAATATCAGACAGAAAGCAAAAAGAGGATATCGAAAGGAAAGCGAAACGCATGGCTTTGATTTTCTTTCAGCCACAGGCTGATTTGCTTTTCTTTTCGAGCGCAGCGAGGTTTAAGGGTGTTAACCTTGCTCCGAAAGGAGAAGGTGTCGCCGGAGGCGACGGATACAGTAGTTCCCAGCCTGCAAGGCGGCTGTATGGTTTTATCATGTTGTACGGTTTCAATAATCCCCCTCAAAACCTGCTAATGCAGAAGTAATCCTCTCCTTCTTTTACGATATCAAAAGGAATGAGATCATTCTCATGGACACCATAGTCCTGGTCAGGTTCATTCAGGAGCTTTCCTATGCAGCGCCCCTCTTCGACTTCCATGCTCCTCACCCAGCAGCCCTCTGGTTTGTAATCGTCCTTCAGGAAGATGACGAGAATATCGTCAGGATGGTCAGGATGCCTGGAGTCGTCGATGAGGTCGACACTGCGGATGGCCGCCACATCTTCGGATGGCGCATACGCTTCGTTGATGACGGCGATTTTCCTCTCATACGGCGTCCTGTCCACCACCAGACCGAGACGGATGCTGCATTCATTCGCCTGTTCCTTGCGCAGCTTCACCATCATATCCGGAACTCCCGGAAGAGGAATGATCTTGTCCCCCTCTACCTTTGCAGGAGCGAGGATTTCAAAAGTGAAACCGCCCTCCGTATCGACATACCCGTACGCCAGCACACCGCCATCCTCCGGCGCATCCATGCCCCCTGCGTACAGCAAGCCCGAAATCGTCTGATTTATCCCAAGCAGGCAGATCTGGTGCTCCATCTCCCTGAAATTCAGCTGCGCGACCTGTATCATAAATTTCCCCTCCCCTTATTTCTTGACTTTCCTGCGGCCCTTCCTGCCGGACTTCTCCACGAGAGCATAACTCTCATCCAGCATCCGCTTCGCCGCATCCATATCCGTTTCCTTGTCCAGAAGAATGCTGATCCAGTGCACCTTGTCCATATGGTACGCCGGGAAATACCGGTCATGATCGATCAGCCGCTGGATTTCCTCCGGATCCGCCTTCACATTCAGGACCTCCGTCATGCCCTTCCTCTCCACATGGAGCGACGTCCACGGAATGCGCATGAAAAGCCCGTACCATTTCTTCGTCCCGTGCTCGCGGAGCGTGCAGTAATCCTTGTAAATCACCCGGAGATTCTCCTGCTCCGTCCCGTACCTTTCCTTCACGTACGAAAGAAGCCGGCTCCGCACATCCGAATCGAAGAAACAATTCTCCACCACATCGCGGACGAGATTCTCCGCCTCCTGGCGCACGCGGTCGACGAAAGCCCCTTCCGCCGACTCCACCTCGAAAAGCACATACGGCACACGGTCCGGCAGCTCCACCACCGACACCGTCATTTCCCTGCCATGGACAGTGACCACCGCCTCCAGCCCATCCGTCTCAGGAAGAGCACGTTCCAGCATGAAAGCGCCGCCCTTCTTCCTGAATCCATAAGAAATGGCCGCATCCTCCAGGAAATCATGCGTCCTGAACACACTGCTGAAGTCCATAAGACCTCCTTACTCCTCCAGATGAAGACGCATCGCCGTATGCGGGATTCCGTCCTCCAAGAACTCCTCCGAAGCCTTCACGAAACCCTCGCGCGCATAGAACCCCATCGCATACGTCTGCGCCTCAAGGAAAATTTCCTTCGGCGAATACCGCTTCTTGATTTCCTCAAGCCCTGCATGAAGAAGCTTGCCCCCAAGCCCCGTCCCGCGCTCACGCGTCAGCACACGGCCCACCTGGATCACCCCGGGCTCTCCCTCACGAGGAAACGCACGAAGATACGCAGCCACCGCTCCATCCTTCACACAGAACACATGAAGACTGTCATAATCCACCCCATCCAGCTCCGGATGCGGACAATGCTGCTCCACCACAAACACATCCACCCGTGCCCGAAGAATCTCATACAACTCCTCACGAGTCAGCTCATCAAACCCCTTGGCAATAAACATCCATCCCACTCCATTCCATATATGTATATATTAATTATACACTGTAAAAGACAATAAAAAACAACTCGCCAACCTCGCCTTGCTCGCCTTCCCAGACGGGGAAGGGGGACCGCTTCGCGGTGGATAGGGTTGATTACCACGAGCGCAGCGAGGTTGTACGGTTTTAATCTCCAAGCACACTCTCCCCGCTAATAAACCACATCCTCCCCATTTGACAATCCCCTCCCTCCGTCTTAGAGTGAAAGATAACAACACACGAAAGGAAGGATACATATGATAGGTGCCATTATAGGAGACATTGCCGGATCGCGGTTCGAATGGGACAACTACCGCGCCAAAGACTTTGACCTCCTCTCAGATAAATGCTTCTTCACCGACGACTCCATCATGAGCCTCGCCGTCTGCGACGCCCTCCTCAAGACCGTCCCGTCCTACAAAGGCCTCTCCAGACAAGCCGTCCTCTCCATGCAGAAAATAGGACGCCCCTATCCCCAGAGCGGCTACGGCGGATCCTTCTACCACTGGATCTACTCCGATGACCCCGAACCCTACGGCAGCTTTGGAAACGGCGCAGCTATGAGAGTCAGCGCCTGCGGCTGGGCAGGAGAATCCCTCTCCGAAGTCAGGAAACTCTCCAAAGAAGTCACCAAAGTCAGCCATAACCACACCGAAGGCATCAAAGGCGCCGAAGCTGCCGCCTCTGCCGTCTACCTTGCCAGAACCGGCGAAACAAAAGAAGACATCCGGAAATACATCGAAGAGAAATACTACAAACTGAACTTTACCATCGATGAAATCCGCCCCACCTACGAATTCAACGAAACCTGCCAGGACACCGTCCCCCAGGCCATCGAAGCCTTCCTCGAATCCGAATCCTTTGAAGACGCTATCCGCACCGCCGTCTCCGTAGGAGGCGACAGCGATACCCTCGCCGCCATCACAGGCGGCATGGCAGAAGCCTACTACGGCGTCCCCAAAGACATCCGCAAAAAAGCCGGACAATTCCTCGACCAAAGACTCACCAAAATCCTCAAAACCTTCGAGCAAAAATACCCGCCCAAAGTGACGGAATAATAAAAGAGGCAGAACAAACTTTACAGACGATCACTTTGATACATCGGAACCCTCAGAAAGGAATGACAGGTATGGATATAACAAATCTGCAATCTGACATGGATTATTTGTTTAACTGCAACTTTTTTGACGATTCCTTTGATCCCGAGGACCATGAAGATCACCAGGACTTTGCGGATAAGGTATTACAATCCTACAGCTGGGACGAGATCTATGGTTATTTTTTCAGGCACCTGACACAAGACTGTACGACAGCCGAGTCAGTCTACAATGCCACTAACCTATACTTTGTCTACTGCTTTGACAAAAACCCAGTTCCTAATCCCTATGAGCTTGTCGGATATGTTCTGTTCCGAATCGATTTGGATAAATACTGGGATGAATATGGTGATTTTATCGACAGCTTTGCAGTATCTGTTCTTGAGAGCAGCAAGAAAGTGAGTCTCATGACAGACCCATACTATGCACCCTGGGAAGACCCTAAAGTCATTAAGCAAATGGAAAAATGGAAAAAGCAACTTCAGAACAATGAATCAGATTAAATAGGGAACTCTGAGAAAATTTCACTAAATACAACCTTCACTTACCACGAGCGCAACGAGATTTAGCTGTCCCCGTCAGGGGAAGAATTGCCTTTGAACTTGCCCTGGAAGGGAAGGTGCCCGACCTCAAATTCTGATGTCGGGCGGATGAGTTGCATTTCCTCGGGCAGAGTCCGGTTGTATGGTTTTTAAAGGTGCATTCTCTAAAAAGTCAACGCATCATCGTCCAAGGTTTTCATAGGGTTCATTTTACAAAGGATCTCCTCACCCCATCAAAAACAGCGGTATCAAAATGCTCAGTCATTTTGATACCGCTGTTTTTTGCCCCGTTGCTTTCCTTATTTCACTCGTTCCACCTTCGGCGCATGAAGGCCAAAGGAAATTCTCTTGATCACCCGGATATAATCCTCCACCGGAAAATCTTCCTTCGTGCACAAGATAAGATACCTGTCGCCGCCGTCGATCAGGTTGTAATCCGTACTGACAAACCCATTCCTTCGATAAAACTCCAGCCTTCTCTCCCTCTGCTCGGAATTCGCCGCATGAGGATCCAGCGGCTCAATATTCAGGGCCACGCCCCTTCCCGAGGCCCTTGCCTTCAGATCCGTCAGAATCGCCGTCCCGTATCCTTTGGACCGGATTTCATCATTCACCGCCAGGTACAAGACGAAAACCATATCCTCATTCTCGACCGTATACGTGAAACCGCAGAAATCATCGCCATCATAATAAGCCAGGAAATGCACATAACTGCTCCAAGCCCGAAGACGCAGCAGGAACATCGGAAACTGCTCATTCTTTGGAAAAGCCCTCTCCAGAAGACCCTTCACCCGTGAAAGATCCCGAAGACTCCCATCCACCTTCCGCGCCGTCAGCCTCATCCCGATTCCCCTTTCCTGCGATAATGACTAGAAATAATGCTTTAAGACCTATGATAACACAGAAAGAAAAACGAACGGTACACCCACGCAAAAAGGAGCTGTAGCAAAATGATTGCACATTTTGTCACAGCTCCTTTTCAATTTCTATTCTTCTCCTATATATACGCAGACATAGTCTTCGCCGTCCTTGACGATGCCGAAGGGAATGGTGTCGCCTTCGTGGACGCCGAAGTCTTTGTAAGGCTCGTTCAGGAGTTTTCCGATGACATGGTCTCCCGCCACGTCCATGCTTCGTACCCAGCATATTTCGACGCCTTCCTGGCCTTCCTTCATGAAGAGGACGCGGAGGTCGTCGGGGAAATCGGGATGGCGGAGTTCGTCTATGACGTCCATTCCGCGGAAGAACTCAAGACCTTCATTTTTGAAATAGCCTTCATTGATGAACCGGATCGTTTCCTCAAACGGCGTCGTATCGACATCGGGATGAAGGATGATATTCCAGTGAGCGGCACTGCCCCTGCGGACCTTCAGGGAAACCGTTCCGTCATTCGGAAGAGGAATGAACCTGTCTCCCTCCCTCTTCGCAGAAGCGAGGATTTCAAACGTGAAGCCTGCTTCGTTATCAATATAGCCATACCCCAAAGCACCATCGGCCCCATCGGCGCCGATCTTCGCAGCTTCAAGTAACTCCGCCAGATAATCGTTCATAGCAAAGAAACAACCCCGGTGATACATGTCTCTGAAACTCAGCTGGCTGACAAGTGTCATAGAAAATCCTCCTTTTCTCCCCGTACTCGAAAAGTAAGCAGCAAGAGCCGTTCCGCACGGCCGAAGACCTTCCCTTAGCTTGATTGTAGCATAATGGGATGGGGGAACGGAGGAAAACATGGAAACCGCGTGGCTTTCCCTCTACTCCATGATTTCGTGTATCTTTTTGATGATGGTCTGGTCAGCAGGAAACCAACCAACGGTATCCAGACTGCTCTTAGTCAGCCATTTTGCAGCTTCCGCTTCTTTGAGAACAATGGTACCTTCCCTGACTTTGGCAAGGAAGGTATCCATGCTGAGGTGGAAGTTTGGATAGTCGTATTCGATAGTGCCAAGAAGTGGACCGACTTCTATTTCCACTTTGAGTTCTTCCCGAATTTCCCGGCGAATCGCTTCTTCAGGTGTTTCGCCTTTTTCTATTTTCCCTCCGGGGAATTCCCACTGCCCTTTAAATTCTCCGTATCCTCTTTCCGTGGCGAGGATTTTGGTGGGATGGTCGAGGTCATCAGCAATGACAGCGGCTACGACTCTGATCGTTTTCATAGAGCCTCCTTACTGTGCCAGAAGCTTTCCTGTCTGGCGAATGAATTTGGCCGGGATGGGGCGTTCAAGGTGCCAGATGATATTCATAGGACTGCTGCCTTGGTGGCTCACGTATTCGGCCTTGCCGAGGTAGACGAAAGGCGCAGTACCGGTCTGGTCTTTGTTGTATTCTCTGACGAAGAGGAGAATTTGGGATCCCATTTCCTTATGGTGGATGTAACGCTGTCCAGTATTGGATGCTTCGGATGTGGTGCTCTGGCTCTGCCAGTGGAAGAGATGCTCATTGATGGAGTAGTCGACATACATGGTCGTCGGGGAATAGTCTTTGTCGGCTTTGTTCAGCGTATTGATGAAAAAGTCGAGGTTTCTGTCTTTCAGGTAGAGGACGCCCTGACGCATGGATTTCGCTCTTTCTGGATGGCCGAGTGCGACGAGAATCTGGTCCTTGGTGTAGTGGCAATGGAGGTCGAGCGGACAGGTGAAGCCAAGATCGACATTCTCATCGACGAAGTCGAGGTGGTCGAGGTTGTATTGCAGAATATTGCAAATTTCCTGGCACATGACGGGATTTTCCCGGATAGAGGCCATGTCACCTTCCAGGTCGCTGTAATCGTGAGGATCTTTAGTGCTGTTTGTCGGCCAGACGGTATACTGGAACATTTCGAGCATGAGGCGTCTTTCTTCTTCTGTTGCATCACTGACGGTGCCCGGCATGAATTCTGAAAGGATGGTCTGGATCCATCTCCGGGAGTCGATGGCACAGATTTTACCCATCGCTTTGGTAATGGTATCCTCGAGCGGTTCTTCGAAGTCCTCCCGCTTGTCCGCCTTCACGCAGAGGCGGTAGAAGCCGGCAGCATTGGTCCCCTTCGTTTCTCTATCGGTGTAGAGGTCCTTGATGTCCATGCTGTAGTAGGAAAGGAAATTGTCCAGGGTAAGCGGTCTTCCGCTGTCTTCTTCAAAGGTGCTGATTCTCTGGATGAGCTTGCCCTGTGCGCCAAGAGATGCATTGATATTTCTAAGGATGTTTTTGGCTGCTTTTTTCTCGAGATGGATATAGCAGCCGCGCGGGACGGAGACGAAACCTCTCTTGATCTCATCCGCCAGACTTCCGTGAGCTTTATTCAGAAGGGCAGTGAATTTCGATTCAAAGTCGTATTTCTTATTGGCCTGTCCGATAAAATCGAGGACGGTGAGGCATTCTTTCCCTTCAGAGAGACGCAGTCCGCGTCCGAGCTGCTGGAGGAAAATGGTCAGGGATTCGGTTGGCCTCAGGAAAAGGATGGTGTTGACGGATTTGATGTCGACGCCTTCGTTGTAAAGGTCGACGACGAAGATGAATTTCACCTGACCGGAGACGAGTTTCTGCTTGGCGGATTTCCTGTCTGCATAGGCCGTATCGCTCGTCAGGTACATGGATGGCACGTCATGGTCATTGAAATAGTCAGACATGAACTTCGCATGGGCTTTGGAAACGCAGAACCCAAGTCCGGTAACGTCGTTCCAGTCGGTCACGTAACGATCCGTTTCCTCGAGGACCCATTCAGCTCTTTTCTTCGCGCCGTACTGTTCCATGGAGTAGACGTTGGAAAGCTCGGAAGTATCGTAGCCTCCCCTCGTCCACCGGATCTGGCTGAGGTCAGTCGTGTCGTTGACGCCGAAATATTGGAAGGGACAGAGGAGTTTCCTGTCAATGGCATCGGGCAGGCGGATTTCCACGGCGATACGTCCGTCAAAGTACGGCAGGACGCTCTTTCCATCCATTCGCTCCGGTGTCGCGGTCATGCCAAGAAGGATCTTCGGCTCGTAGTAGCTGAGGAGTAGCTGGTAAGAAGGCGCAGCCGCATGGTGGAATTCGTCGATGATGATGAAATCATAGTAATTTTTATCCGGGACATGTTTCGTGAAATCTTTGGACTGGAAGCTCTGGATGGAAACGAAAAGCTGGTCGATGGTTTCCGGCTGGTTCTCACGTCCGACGAGGAGACTGCCGAAGGTCGGATCTCTCATGACGCTGCGGAAGGTCGCAAGGCTCTGCTGCAGCAGCTCTTCTCTGTGCGCGACGAAAAGAAGTCTGGGCTTTCTCTCATGGCCGAACTTCTGGCAGAAACGACGGTAGTCGAGAGCAGCAACGACGGTCTTCCCCGTCCCTGTCGCTGCGACAAGGAGGTTCTTGTAGCGATGATGGATTTCCCTTTCCGCAGCAAGCTTATCGAGGATCGCCTGCTGGTAAGGGTACGGCTGGATTTCCATGATGTAAGGATTCGTGCCGAAGTTATTGAAATTCGGATCATCCTTATACCTTTCCCTGTAAATGGCCTCCTGCAGTTTCTTGCTGTCGCCTTCCTGGTACGTTTCAAACTCGCTGGAGTTCCAGTAACTTTCAAACGTCGCTTCCATCTTGTCCATCGTGGACGGCTGGTCCTGAGAGGTAATCTTCACATTCCATTCCAGCCCGCTCGAAATGGCCGCGCGGGAAAGATTTGACGAGCCGATATACGCCGTCGAGAAACCGCTCTCGCGGTAGAACATGTAGGACTTCGCATGGAGACGCGTCCTTGCTGTATCATAGGAAACTTTGATTTCCGTATTGCTGAGCTTGGCGAGCTCTTCAATAGCCTTCACATCCGTCGCGCCCATGTAAGACGTCGTGATAATGCGAAGATGACCCCGTTCAGTGAACTTCTTCAAAGGCTCGAGGATGAGACGGATTCCGCTCCATTTCACAAAGGAAACAAGAAGATCAATCCGGTCAGCGGACTCGATTTCCTTCGCGAGCTCCACAAACATCGGCGGTTCATGATCTGAACCCGTAAAGAGCGAACTCTGCGCCAAAGACGTGCCTGGACGCGGGAAACTCCCATGCTCCTGGAACGCAAACGCCGAATTCTTCGTATTCACGACCGACAAGAGCTGATCCACCCTGCGCTCCTCCGTGAGCGGAAGCAGATCCTTCCCGCTTTCACTGCCGAGCGTGCTGAGCATCTGATTGATCAGACGGACCTGCTCCTCTTCTGCCTCTTCCTTCCCGGACTCCTCTGCCACAGCCGTCAGCCGCTTCTCAAGAAGCTTTGCCACATACTCCGCCAGAACCCGCGCCGACTCAGCAGCATCCACAGCCCCGGTCTCCACCCGCTGCCGCTCCGCCGCCTCCGCCGAGCGAATCTCTTCCTTGAGCTCCTGATTGATCAGCTGCTCATACAACCCCTGCTTCAACATCAAACCACCAGACTCTCCCAGAAAACCGTAAAAATCTTACCTAGATCTAATTATACCAGGGAGTAATGAGTAACAGATGAGAAGTTCATGAGAATGCTGGAGAAAGATGAGGGAGTGTAAACCGTACAACCACACGCAAAAAGAGCAGCATCTTTATTTTCTGAGATGCTGCTCTTTCTTTTTATTATTCTTTTATTACTCTGTTGCTTCTTCCGATGCCTTTTCCTCGAGATCCCTAAGTGTAACTTTATCTTTGTTTCTCCAGCTTGTCAGTCCATTTGCATTCTTTCCAACAACAAACATGGCTGCAGCAGACGGGCGGGTGAAGAACTGGTCCTCTGTTATATTCCCGTTTTCATCAAGAGAGACTTTTTCTTTGCGTCTTTTAATGGATTCCAAAACTGTACCATCATTCACGAGCGAAATGTGGCTGCCTTTATAGACGATGAAGCCTTCATTCGTCTGCCGGCCCGTAGCATGTACTGATCCCACATCCGTAATCTTCCTGTCCAAATACAGCAACGGTTTTTCATCTGGTTTTGGTTCTGGATCTTCCTGTTCCTTCTCCTGTTTATCGTAAGGTTCGAATAATTTATACCCTAATGCACCCATGACAACCTTGGCATAATCGATAAATTCTTCCATTTCGCTTTCTTTTTCTTCGGTAGGATTGCCGATATTGGGATCATCTTTATTGATTAGTTCATACCGCTTTGCCTTGGTGGCAAGTTCGCAGAACCGATGCTCAAGGTAACTGATTTCTGTTGCTCCCAGTATATTGTTTGAAGTGGTAATAGCGACAGCTTCATTCCAGTAATCTTCCTTTGGATTACGCCGATGTTCCTGCAAACGATTGAGAAGTCCTTCCCCGGCTTTTCGTACTATCGCCTGGCCAACGTAAACCGCCTTTTCTTTATCTTCTTTCTCTGAGTCGCCAAACAAAAAATAGACGCCGCTCTGCTTGAGATCCTTGCGGTCTTTGCACTGCTCAAGCATGATTCTTGGAATCTTATATGCGATGCCAGTCCAGTTTGCCAGCGTACATTTAGTACGTCCTGTCGCTTCGCCGTCCATTAGAAATAATTGTATTGTTTTTCCATGAGCTGCCATTCTGATCACTCCCGATGCCATTCCACCAATAAAAGCACTCGATATCTCCGAAAGACTTATTCGTTCTCATTATAGCAGGAAATAAAGGATCACTATTACATTTCTATTTTGGACCACTTTGAAACTCTTATTCATCTGCTCTCTGCCAGATCGAAGAAATCTCTCCTGCTGATATCCAGGCCGCTCTTTGCCAGGCGTTCACTTCTCTCTCCATAAATCTGATCTAATATCTTTTCTCTGTCACTGATTCTTCCATAATGAAGGAGCCTGTGGCAGATTGGACAAAGGCAGATGACGTTGGCATAAATATCAAGGCTGTACTTGAATTGCTTTTGATGGCTCAGCGGAATTACATGATGGCCTTCCATGTACGCGTGATTTGTATTGTTTACGATGAATGTCTCATGATGATGATCGACTTCGCAAAGGTAGTGTTCTGCTTTAAGGACCTGATGCTTAATAATAGGGGATCTTCTGTACCTTTCGCTGGTTATCTCATAGTGATATTTTTCTCTTGGTATGGGCTCGTCAAGTTTTGAAAGCTCCACTTTTGTATCTTCATCTTTATGTGAATCAGACCATTGACCACGGGCAAAATCTATATAACTCTGGAGCCCGCTGATACATCCTATGACCTTTTTCATTAAGCGCTACAAAGTCAGGGGGAGTGTAAAATAGTTTGTGTAAATCGGTATTGCATGAATCTACTTTATGCCCC
>ERZ834722.782-NODE-782-length-33526-cov-8.044815_pt1 | contig 33526 bp, 38 predicted proteins | sample MGYA00519576_ERZ834722 | MGnify/ENA primary metagenome ERZ834722 (study PRJEB31850, sample SAMEA3708759) | human gut metagenome | biome: human gut; feature: human-associated habitat; material: faeces | place: China | collected 2014 ...
AATTCCCGTTTATTGGGAAGTCGCAGAGAACGAAAAATCGGAATTTTGCTTTCGATGACCAGAATGAAAATCGTTACCGTTGCGCCTGTTTTCACAAGCGTTGCGTGACATAAAAAGAATTCTATTTTAATATCAAAGTATCAAAAACAAAGGAGGTTCTTTTTATGTTGAAGGAATTAAAGAAAAACAAAATGAGTGTTGTTGCAACTGGAATTTTATTTGGTGTTATGGGGGTATTAATTATTCCTATGATAGCAGTAATTGTAAAAATATCGAATGCATTATCCAAAAAACATCCTAGGATATACAAGTATAGTATGATTGCTTTTATCGGTATGTTATTGGCAATTAGCCTATTTTGCGTTGTTATTAAACATCAGATGAGTTTTCTTGTAATAGTTGCTTGTTTAGCAATAACATTATGCGACACTATTAAAAACAGATAATAAATGGAGTACAACTATGGAAATATCAGATTTGATTAAATCAGCCAGAATTGAAAAGGGCTTAACCCAACAACAACTGGCTGATGTTGTCTTTGTTACGCGACAGACAATTTCGAAATGGGAATTGGGAAAAAGTGTTCCTGACCAAGCCTCTCTTATATTGCTATACCAGTATTTGGACATCAAGGATAATGAGAAAAAACAGTTATCAAAGCTTATTTTTAATAAGCAAAATATTATATTAATTTTGATTGCAATCTTATTTTCTCCTATGGTTATTGGAGTACGTTTTATCTGTTGTAAAATTGATAAGATTGAAAATCGAAAAATTAAAGCGGTAATCAAGGTTATTGGCTTTGTTGTATTCTCATCGTATCTAGTATCTTTAAAAGAAAATGTGGCGTATTTGTTAATTGGTATATTTTCTCTGGTGTATTTGTTATATCAATTCTATTTGAGTGGATTGGAAACTAAATGATTTGTGTCAGCAAGTTTAAGGCAAGCGATAATTCATGAAATTTCAGTTTATAGAATTAAGAAAATGAAATGTAAGGAGGAGTATGTAAATGAAATTAGCAGATTTAGCAACAGGCTCTGATTGGATAGTGTGGATTGTCTTTGCGATATTTGCTGTACTTTCTATTATTTTACTTTCTGGACATGGAAGCTGGTTCATTTCTGGATATAATACAGCTTCAAATGAAGAAAAGGAAAAATATGATGAAAAGAAGTTATGCAGAACAATGGGAATTGGAATGTCTATTATAGCAATTCTTGCATTAACTATGGGCTTGTTTGAAAATATTTTGCCTGCATTTTTTGTATATATTGCATTGGGGATTATTTTGGTTGATGTCGTGGTAATTATCATTTTAGGAAACACACTATGCAGAAAGTAATAACTTCAAGTTTGGAGAATTGAGAAAATCGGAATTTAGAGGAGTAAAATACTATGAATCCTGAAATAGATATAAGTAATGTTATCCTAAAAACAGAGCGTTTGTTGATTCGCCCGTGGCGGCAATCCGACCTTGATGACTTTTATTCCTACGCTTCAGTAGATGGAGTCGGACAAATGGCGGGTTGGAAGCCTCATGAAAGCAAGGAAGAATCTAAGATTATTCTTGATATGTTCATTAGCCATAAGAAAACATTTGCACTCGAATATCAGGGCAAAGTAATAGGTTCTGTTGGGATCGAAAAATACAATGAAACTCACTTCCCGGAATTTGAAAATAAGAAATGCCGTGAGATAGGCTATGTTCTGAGCAAAGAATATTGGGGACAAGGTTTGATGCCGGAAGCGTTGAAAGAAGTAATTCGTTTTCTCTTTGAGAACGCTAATCTTGATGTAATCTTCTGTGGTCACTTCTTGTGGAATGAGCAATCTCATAGAGTTCAGGAAAAAAGTGGTTTCAAACACTATGCATTTGATACCTATGAGACAGCATTCGGTACAACGGAAGAAAATGAGGTAACCATTCTAAAAAGAGAAGATTGGGTATTGCAGTAAATTCCCATTTGCCGAACTGATATCAGCTATAAAATCAACATATCCCTCGAATCATAAATAGAATCATCAGAAACACATCCACAGCGGATTGCACGGTCAAGAGCCATAATCATGGCAACTGCACCATCAATCTTCTCTGTGGATTTTTCTTTGTCCGGCTTGATGTTTCCGGCAGGGTCACGCCTTATGAAAATATTGTCCATCATCCACCTTAAAACAGGGTGTCCATTGTGGGCAAGCGTTTGTTCTAAGGTCAGCTTCATCAGTTCTTTGGTCGGCGGACTCATATCTTTGTAGCCTTGCCCGAATTGTACCATCGTGAATCCAAGTCCCTCCAGATTCTGTGACATCTGCACTGCACCCCAACGGTCAAAAGCAATCTCTTTGATATGAAATTTCTGCCCCAGTTCATCGATGAAGTTTTCGATAAAGCCATAGTGGACAAGGCAAAGATATGGATTATTTCAGATTATGTGGAGGAACTTTTTTTACATTGATTGTTGATGCTACACTACAGAAGCCGACTAATGGCAAACTTTACACAGGCACAGAAAATCTGATAACGGATGAAAATATACTTACTAATCTTCTTCGTATTGCTATGCCCAGCTTTTCTGATGTGTCTCGTGATGATGCCCAAAACTTTAAGCAGTGTAATGTTAAGCAGAGTAGAAACCTGAAAATGGTAAACTGTGAAATAGGAAAGGCACTGCGTGATAGAATGAAATCCAACTACTTCGATTGTCATCAGGAAATGACAAGTTTCATATCGGACTTTTTGGATGTATCTCAAAAAAAAGATCAGAAACTCGTGAGAGCTTTGCTGGAACTTATCGAACAAGATCAGGGAGTCCTTCCGGATCATCTTTTCTATGTGTGCCCAAATGGAAAAGCCATTACTAAACGTGATATGTTAAATATGGTTGTTATCAATACACCTGCGTTCCTTTTAGGAGTATTTCTCTTCACACTAACTGAAATCACAGATAATCGAATTGGACAGGATACATATAACGTGTGGTGTCCTTCCGGTGGTACTAAGCGAACGAGAAGGTACTATCAGGGACACATGGGCGAAGCAATTACCCGTACACTTTCTTTTGATGACAGTGTTAATCAGGAGATACCTATGAAGCCGTTGCAGAATTTGTCTTTTGCTGTAAAATTTGATAGTAAAAAGCACCCATTACCAAGAGAATCTGCACCAGAAAATGTTGTAGAAAGTGAGCGAAGATACGTCAGTGCACTCCTTGATGTATACCGAGAGAAAACAGGAAATTCTGATTTAACGGTGGATAGTCTAACATCTTATCCCAATCTCAAAAATCATCTTAAGCGTCAGCGTGATGACTATTACTATGCTGAAGAGTTGCGTAGAGGGACACGTGATATCTATAGCGAAGACGGTGAAGAATACTTCAATATCTTTTTGGATGAGGTTTTGACAGGTGTGGTAGATATCTATGAGGCTGATCACGACTCTGGTTATGTACGCCTATGTGCAGTACTGACGGCAGCAGCACAAACCAGCACAGAACAGTGTGTAATCAGTCGTGAAACACTTTGGATAACTGACAGTATTTCACCGCACAGTAATTCACAGTAACTCACTGCAATTCATTGTGATGAACCGAATACGGGATTTGAGCCGAGGTTGATCTCGGCTCATTTTTTTGCCCGCTGGTCTGGTTGGCGGTTACGATATACTCGACAATCTGTAGCATTTCGCTTTGTGGACAATCAATTTCAATTTAAGAAGGAAAAGTCAATTGTCAAAATGTATCAAAAATCTCCTGTTCGGCGACCTAATGCCATTTTTCCCTGCACACGTGGTTTTGCTCTAAAGTTCCGATGAGGTAAATATTTCAGCGCTTTTCTATCCTTTTTTAGTATAGCACCAATAATAAATATTTTCAAAAAGACATCCATTTGTCCTGAAACTGTGTTATAATAGTGATAACAACAGATTGGAGTGAAAACATGGAAAACAATAAAAATGATCGAATGCTTGAAATTTTTATGCGTTCCCTGCGCGGCGAATCAGTTTCGGTGAAAGCTCTTGCGGCGGAATATGAGGTGTCTACAAAAAGTATAAGTCGTGACATCAGCAGTATTCAGAATTTTCTTGCCGAGTACAGGGAACTGATGCAAAATGCGGAACTCACATATTCTCACAAGGAGAAAGCATATTATCTACATAGAAAGGATTGAGATTATGCGAAAAGTAAATTCTGTACAACAATTGGAGCTTGATGAAGTAGAGACACCACCGTCACCTGATGATGCTGTGCTGGTGGAAGATAACGTTTATGAGGTATTCGAGTATGATTTTTCAACATATAGTTATGATTATATTTATAAAATTTTATATAACAGATATACACTTGGAACAGCAACTTAAAGAAGTATTGGATAACGGAAAAGTAGATTATGATATAATTAACGATTTCCTTGATGAAAAAATACAGGAAATCGTATTAAGTGCAGATGAAGAACAAGGATATCTTCTTATTGGAGGAGATGTAGGACATACTCAAGAATTGGTGACATTATTTTATAATAAATTGAGAGATATATGGAAGGGAACAATTATTTCCGTGCTTGGAAATCATGAATTGTGGGATAAGCATATACCAATTAGTGAAGATGAAAATGATATAAGGTCAGTTACGGAAATACTTAACAGTTACCGTAAAAGAATAAGTTGTATGGGCTGGAGAAAACAAACATTTGTGCTTCAAAATGAAGTTTTAATAAATTATAAGGGGATAGAGGAACGTGTTATCTCTGAGAACCAGATACTTGATTTAACTGATGAATATTTAAGGGAGATATTTTCAAAATCAACGTTGATTTTATTAAGTGGGATAGGCTTTTCTGGATTAAATCAAAGATTCAATGCAGAAAATGGATTGTATAGTTTTACAGTAACTACAATAGAAGATGACAAGGCTTTATCAGATCAATTTAAGCTGATATATGATAAAATTATGCGTTGCGCTGGTGACATGCAAGTTATTGTTCTAACTCGTACTCCGGTATATGATTGGTTAGATGAGCCTACTAATCCTAAATGGATATATATAAATGGACATACTCATCAAAAATCTGTTATTCGTAAAAAAGACGGAACAACAATATTATCAGATAATCAAATAGGGTATAAACCTTCTATGTGGAAATTGAATTCGTTTGCTTACAGGGACAGGAAACTGCTGTCGCTTGCTGCCGAGAAATTCGTTTCATTTTGCGGTAATATTGATTTTTCGGGGGATAAGGGCATTGTTTTTAAAGCCGTCGAATGACCGTGTCCGGTGCATAAACAAAAAAATTCTCCTGCAAGCCGTGAGAGACTTACAGGAGATTTGTTTTATTAACATTAAAGAATTAGCCGGCAGCGTTGAGCTTCTTAGCGAGCTGAGACTTCTTTCTTGCAGCCTTATTCTTGTGCATAAGACCCTTTGAGCAAGCCTGATCTACCTTCTTGATAGCTACCTTGATAGCCTCGGGAGTTCTCTCTGCATCAGCATTCTTGATAACAGTCTTGAGATTTGACTTTCTTGCCTTGTTAGCAGCAGCCTTAGTTGTGTTGACCTTAACTCTCTTCTTAGCGGATTTAATGTTCGGCATTTCGTTACACCTCCTTGAAATTAATGCAGTATAAAAAACCGCATTTTACAAATAATAAGTACGCACGTTTCGCGTACTCCGACAAGTGCAACGCACACTTATCGTACTGAGACAAATATTATTATATCATTTTCTGCAAGTTATTTCAATGGGTAAAATGAAAAATAAAGGCGAAATTTGACTATTGAAATGAAGCAATTTGCACAATGGGAGGGAATTATGCAGATAAGAACTGATCTGGCTGTCGAAACTTTTCCCGACAGCGGCATTTCTGACAGCGTTCATATAAGCCGCAGGGGAAAGGCCTTCGGCATTACGGATATTATTATTGACGATGATAGCTGCCTTGATACACTCGGCAAGGGAAAGGGAAGATATATTACGCTTGAAAGCGACAGACTTAGCCGATATACCGACGACTATGAGGAAATGGCGCAGGAACTTGCCGCAGAGATAGGAAGCTTTATCCCCGAGGGAGATATCCTTGTGGCAGGACTTGGAAACAACGATATAACGCCTGATGCTCTCGGGCCGCAGGCTGCGGCAAAAGTTCTCGCGACCCGTCATCTGCGCGATGAGCTTGACAATGATGAGGAGCAGTTTCTGACTTCCCTGCGGCGGGTGAGTTCGTTTGCAGGCGGAGTTCTCGGTCAGACCGGCATTGAGTCCGCCGAGATGATACGCGCGATCTGCCGCGAACTGAAACCTGCCGCGGTCATCGCGGTCGATGCGCTCGCCTGTTCTGACGTGAGCCGTCTCGGCACGACCATACAGATCTCCGATTCGGGAATATCTCCCGGCAGCGGAGTTGCAAATACCCGCCGCGAACTGTCTCAGCGTGTGCTGGGAGTTCCCGTGATAGCCGTAGGAGTCCCGACAGTCGTTGATATGCATACTATCGTGCGCAGTTTTACAGATGCTGAAATAGGTGAGGAACTTCCGAACATGATGGTAACTCCGCGTGACATCGACCGTCTCACCGAGCGCGCCTCACAGCTTATCGCTTTCGGGATAAACCTCTCGCTCCAGCCGACAATGAGCTTTGAGGACGTAAGAGGACTGTTTTAGGGAGCGTTGACACTAAGATAATATGCAGATTTTCGAGCATAAATTTTACGTAGACAAGGCAAAAAGTCGCAGGCAGGCTGTCGCCTGTCAAGACTTTTTAACGCAGGATGCGTGAAATTTTGCCGAAAAGATGCGTTGTTAGGCTTGGTGTCAACACGACCTAAGAGACTGTTCTGAAAAATTAGAAAAATCTTTCACTTTTGAAAGCTTACGGCTGAGGCATAATAAAGCTGTCGGCGAACGCTGACAATTCTGAAAATGAGGTAAAGCTTATGAGATTTGCAAGTTCGGCGGCAGCTTTTCTTACTGCCGCATTGGTGCCGTGCAGTGCGGTCTATGCCACAGACAGCACCAAAATAGGCTACGGTCAGGGAACGACTCTCGATGAAAAGGGACGTCCTGCCGACGCTGTGAGCTTCAATCAGCGGTACAGCGACCTTGAGGCGTATGCTCTGACAAATGATGATGACCGCATTATTATAACGTTCGATCAGGGCTACGAGAACGGCTACACCGAAAAGATCCTTGATACACTGAAAGAGAAAAACGTAAAAGCGATATTCTTCCTTACGGGCGATTACGCAAAAAAGGAGACTGCTCTGGTGCAGAGAATGATCGACGAGGGGCATATCCTCGGAAATCACGGCATGACCCACGCGAGCCTTCCGGAGCTGTCTGACAGCGAGGCTGAGGAGGAGATAATGTCGCTCCACAAGTATGTTCTGGACAACTACGGTTATGAAATGCAGTATTTCCGCTGTCCGTGCGGAGAGTACTCCGAAAAGGCTCTTGAGACCGCGCAGAAGTGCGGCTACAAGACGCTTTTCTGGAGTTATGCCTATGTTGACTGGAAAACCGATGCACAGCCTGAGCCGGGAGCGTCCGTGCAGAAGCTTACGGATTCGGCTCACGGCGGAGAGATACTTCTCCTGCATTCGGTATCTTCAACAAATGCTGAGATACTTGGCGAAGTTATTGACAATTTCCGGGCCGAGGGATTCACGGTATAGCTGCCGATTTATAACTCAGGAAATATTTTAGAACCTGTCCGCATAGAAATTGTGTGCGGATTTTCGAGCATGATCTTGCCGGTGACAAGGAAAGATCCACGGACATACTGTCGTATGACAAGGATTTTTGACGCAGTCAACGGCAGGATCTGCCGAAAAGACGTGTGGAAAAAATACTGAACCGCCTCTTTTGATATTGACATATTCTGCTTATCATATTATAATAATTCTACAGGAAATTTCAGAAATGAAAGGAATTTATAATATATGGAGAAACTTTACAAGATCCAAATGGGCAAAGCTAAGTGCGCTGTTGATTTAGGCGACGGCAGCGAGCGCGGCGAGTATGTCGATCAGGACTACATACTCCGCAAGCTTGGCAGACCTCACCGCAGTATCAGCCTCATGTACTGTTACTACCCTCTCGATGAGCAGTGGCCTGCCCGTATTTCCGAGGCTATGAAGGACGCAAATGTCTCATTCCAGTGGGACTATCCCTATGACGACTACTTTACATACAAGGGCGGACTCGGCGGAACCCTCGACGATGAACCGTTTACCTGCATGAGAGATGTTCGCCGCCACGGTCAGGACGTTACGCTCACCCTCACTATCGACCCTCATGTTTCGGACGAACAGCTTGCAGCCATAGGCGACGACCTCAGAACATTCGGCAGGGTTTTCCTGCGCATCAACCACGAGGCTACGGGAAACTGGTTCTCGTTCAACAAGCGCGCTACATATCAGGAAGTTGCGGACTTTTACTGCCGCGCTTCAAGGATAATCAAGGAACACGCTCCGAACGTTCAGACTATCCTCTGTATCGGAGGAGTTGAAAATCCCGAGACAGGCGAGATAGAGAAGGAGAAGGAGTTTTCTCAGGCAGTCCGCGAGACTGACATCTGGTCTGTTGACAAGTATATGTCGCTCCACTGGGGCTGGCCCTACGATGTAGCCGAACCGGGCGGAACTTCACACAGCCGCAGTGCGGTAAAGGACGTTTACCGCGATACCAAGCTCAGCTACGAGCGCTTCAAACATATCAACGGTGGCATGGAAAAGCCAATGGTAATGTCAGAGTTTAATGCTGACGGCGATGTTACGGGCGTTTACGAGCAGGCTGAAATGGTAAAGCTTTTCTGCGACTTCATCAAGGAGGACAACGCCGAGTGGTTCAGCGGATTCACGTTCTATCAGTTCCGCGACAGGGGCAGACTCGGACTTGAAATAGAAGACCCGAACAACCGGAATGTCGGCGTGGAACAGCCTGTTATGAAAACATACAAGGAGATCATTCACGATGACTGGTTCAAGCCGTCCATGACTATCGGCGAGGAGATCAAGCTGCCCGTTACGCTCCGCTGGGGCAATTCCGAGGACGCTGAGGGTATCGCTGTTCCCGTTCACTTTGACGGAGATCCCTGCCTTTGCGAACTTGTTTTCGAGGATGACTCAAACCTCATGATAGAGGTCAACGGAACATGGTTCTACAAATCGCCCAAGGCAAAGACTATCGACCTTATTTCGGCATTCTATGAGAAACCTCTTGAGGGTGAAACGGATCTTACGATAAAGATATTTGCTCCCCCTGCAAGCGGCGAGAACGACCTTTCTGCGCCCGACGGAGCATTCAACAGCTACTACACTCTTGAAAAAATGCCGAAAATACGCATACGCACGACTCCTGTAGAACCGAGCCGCGACTGATCGGAGAATGACATGAATACATCGGTAATTATTGTTTGCGCAGGCAATTCTACGCGAATGGGCGGAGTAAACAAGATACTCATGCCGCTCGGCGACAGACTTGTTATCGGCGTTACAATGCAGGCGTTTCAGGCTTGCGGGAGCGTCAGCGAAATTGTGATCGTGGCGCGCGAGGCGGATATTCCGGCTATAAAAGCTGAGGCTGAGGCGGCAGGAATAACCAAACTCACAGCCTGCACGGTGGGCGGAGCTACCCGTCAGGAGAGTGTTATCAACGGAGTAAAGCAGATATCCAAGGAGGCAGAGCTCGTTGCAGTCCATGACGGCGCGCGTCCGCTCGTAAAGCCCGAGCACATTGAAAAGGTGATAAAGGACGCGTCTGTTTTTGGCGGAGCTACTCTCGGAGTTCCCGTAAAGGACACTATCAAGACGGTGAATGACGGACTTATTTCGGACACACCGCCGCGAAAGTTCCTATATATCACGCAGACTCCGCAGATATTCAAGAGACAGCTTTACTTCGAGGGAATAGATTTTGCACTTGAACACGGACTTGATTTCACCGATGACTGCCAACTGGTCGAAGCTATCGGCGGCAAGGTCGCAATGACGACAGGCGATTACACCAACATAAAGATAACGACTCCGGAGGATATAAAACTTGCGGAGGTACTGCTTGCAATGCAGGAGCGATAATGGCTTGCATTTTCTGTGAATACGGATCATAAAACAACAGGAGGATATCATGTTCAGAATTGGTCACGGATATGACGTACATAAGCTCGTTGAGGGCAGAAAGCTGATCCTCGGCGGAGTTGACGTTCCGCACACGGTCGGACTTCTCGGACACTCGGATGCGGACGTTCTTGCCCATGCGGTCATGGACGCAATGCTCGGAGCACTTGCGCTCGGCGATATAGGACATCTTTTTCCTGATACCGCAGACGAGTTCGAGGGCGCGGACAGCATGGTATTAATGGCGGAAGTAGTCCGCGTTTGCCGCGAAAAAGGCTATGAGATCGGCAATATTGACGCGACCGTCATAGCACAGGCTCCAAAGCTTGCGCCGCATATCGCTGCAATGCGCGGGAATATCGCAAAAGTCTGCGGCTGTGATGTGTCGCAGGTGAGCGTTAAGGCTACGACCGAGGAACACCTCGGCTTTACAGGTGAAAAGCTGGGGATCTCGGCACACGCAGTTGCGCTGATGAAGAAAATATGATCAAAAAGGCGGAGAATATCCGCCTTTTTGCTTTCGCTTTTATGCGTAAACCCGAGCTATCAGAACTTGATTTTCTGCTTATTTTATGATATAATTATATATTACATGATTTTGAATGAGAGGTTAGCTGCTTTGAAAGACAATACTGCCGCAATTAAAGAAATACTTGCGATTTTCGGTGACAGACCGAGAGCCGCCTATGTGAGGAGCTTTGGCTGTCAGCTAAATGTTTCCGACGGCGAAAAAATAAAGGGACTGCTGAGCGGCCTCGGTTACAGTTTTACTGAGGACGAGCACAAAGCCGACCTTATAATCCTCAACACCTGCGCGGTGCGCGAGAGTGCGGAGGACAGGGTTTTCGGAATTGTCGGCAGCATGAAAAAGCTCAAGGAGGAAAAGCCTGAGCTGATGATAGGCATAGCAGGCTGCATGACGGCGCAGAGTCAGGTTGCCGAGAAGATCAGGAGATCTTACCCGCAGGTCGATTTTGTTCTGGGAACTTCCGCTATCAGTGCGCTGCCCGAGCTTATGCTGGACTGTCTCAGAGGAGCAAAATTTGCAGCCGATATAAGCGAATATGACGACTTTTCCGAGGCTGCGGTCCAGGTTCGCGAGAGCAGTTTCAAGGCAAGCGTGCCGATAATGTTCGGGTGCAACAATTTCTGCACTTACTGTATCGTGCCATACGTCCGCGGACGCGAAAGAAGCCGCAAAATGGAGGATATCATCGCCGAAGTTCGCGGACTTGCTGCCGATGGCTACAAGGAGATAATGCTGCTCGGTCAGAATGTAAACTCGTATGGCAACGATCTCGGGGACGAGGTAAGTTTTCCGGGACTTCTGCGCGAGCTGAACAAAATAGAGGGCGATTTCATTATACGGTTCATGTCGTCCCACCCGAAGGACGCCTCACATGAGCTTATCGACACGATATTTGAGTGCGAAAAGGTCGCAAAGCACCTGCACCTGCCTGTTCAGAGCGGCAGCAGCGAGGTTCTCCGCCGTATGAACCGCCGCTACACTGCGGAAAAGTATCTTGAAACGGTCGATTACATCAGGAGCCGTGATCCGCAGTTTTCGCTGACAACAGATCTCATAGTCGGCTTTCCGAATGAGAGCGACGAGGAATTTCAGGCAACGCTCGACATTATCCGCCGCGTGAAGTATGATAACATCTATTCGTTCATTTACTCAAAGCGCTCTGGCACAAGAGCTGCCGAAATGGAGGATCTCACTCCCGAGGAGGTCAAGAGTCTCCGCATGAGGAAACTGCTGGAAGTCCAGCGAGAGATCTCCACCGAGAACTACAAGCGATTTATTGGCAGAAAAATGCGAGTGCTCGTTGACGGAAGGTCAAAAAAGCGCGAGGGCTGGCTCAACGGCAAGAGCAATGAATTTATCATAGTTGAATTCGAGGGCGATAGTTCGCTTATCGGACGGTTCGCAGACGTTGAGATAACCGATGCCATGAACTGGGCAGTCTCGGGAAAACTCATTACCAAATGAGAAAGTTTTAAAATTCGCAGGGAATTTGCCGCAGAGATGTGCAGCTTGCCCGATGAATACAGATCATTAGAGCCGAAAGGCAAGGAGGAAAATTTATGGATATTATTGAAATGACAAGAGAGCTTGGCAAAGCGCTCCAGCAGGACGACAGATACATTGCTTACAGTCTTGCAAAGCAGGTGAATGATGACGATACAGAGCTTCAGGCGGACATAAAGAAGTTCGAGAGCCTGAGACTTGAACTGAATACCGAGATGTCAAGATCGAACCTCAACGGCGAGAAACTCAAGCAGCTTGACGCAGATATCAAGGAGATATACGCCAAGATAATGGCAAACGAGAATATGAAAACTTTCACGGCTGCACAGACTGCTCTTGAGGGACTTGTTACAAATATCAATCAGATAATCTCGCTCTGTGCAAACGGAGAAGATCCTGCTACCTGTCAGCCGTCCCCGGGCTGCAGCGGTTCATGCGAGACCTGCGGAGGCTGCGGCTGATACAGGTCTGTTTGCGCCGGTACAACAAAAAGAAAAGGAGAATATAAATGGAGATCGACAGAAGTAAAATTTCCCCGATGATGAAGCAATATTTCGAGGTAAAGGACAAGTATCCCGACTGTGTTCTGTTCTTCAGGCTCGGGGATTTTTACGAGATGTTTTTCAATGACGCGATAACCGTATCAAAAGCTCTCGAACTCACTCTCACGGGACGCGACTGCGGTCTTGAGGAACGTGCGCCTATGTGCGGCGTTCCTTATCATGCTGCCGATATGTACATAAAGAGGCTCATTGAAATGGGCTTTAAGGTAGCGGTCTGCGAGCAGCTTACCGACCCTGCCGAGAGCAAGGGGATAGTTGTGCGCGACGTTATCCGCGTGGTAACGCCGGGTACTCTTACGGAGAGCAGTATGCTCGATGACGGCGAGAACAACTACATTTGCAGCATTTTCTATGACGAGCAGGCAAAGAGCTGCGCCGTGGCTTCTGCCGATGTTTCAACGGGAAAGGCGGCTCTCAGCGTTTTTGAGGGCAAGGATCTTGAAGCAGGCGTTATCAATGAGCTTTCGCGCTGCCGACCTGCCGAAGTCATATTTCCCGACAGCTTTTTGTCGCTGAAAAACGTTGCCGATTTCATAAAAGTGCGCCTCGACTGCGCTGTCACCATGCGCGACGCCGAGTGCTTTGACCCCTCCCGAAAGCGCACCATGGCGGCGGCTGTTTTCGGTGCGAAAAACGTTGCGGAGCTTGGACTCAGCGAGGACGGAGCGGACTGCGCGGCGGTGTGCGGACTTTTCGACTACATAAACGATACCCAGAAAACCTCGGTGTCGCGCTTTACTTCGCTTGAGATCCTCGGCGGAGACGCTTTCATGGGGCTCGACCTCAATGCAAGGCGAAACCTTGAACTTACCGAGACCTTGCGCAATAAGGAGAAAAAAGGCTCGCTTTTGTGGGTACTCGATTCCACCAAGACATCTATGGGCAGGCGAATGCTCAGAAGCTGGATAGAGCAGCCGCTGAAAAGTCCTGCGCGGATAATCGAGCGGCTTGACGCTGTAGAAACGCTCTACAAGAAAAGCGTTGTCCTCTCGGATCTGCGCGATCTTCTCGACCGCGTTTATGACCTTGAACGTCTCATGACAAAGGTGATGTACAAGAGCGCGAATCCACGCGATCTGAAATCGCTTTCGGCTACAGCAATGCAACTTCCGCTCATAAAGCAGGAACTTGCAAAGCTTGACGGCTCAAAGCTTATCACGCGCTATAACAGCGAGATCTCCGACCTGAGCGAGATAGTTAAGCTGGTCGAGAATGCGATCATGGACGAGCCGCCGATCTCCGCAAAGGATGGCGGAGTTATCAAGGACGGCTTTAACGATGAACTTGACAGACTGCGCCATATCATGGGCAACGGTAAAGAAATGATAGACGAGATAGAGCGCCGTGAAAAGGAAGCTACTGGCATTAAGGGACTGAAGATAGGCTTCAACCGCGTGTTCGGATACTATCTTGAAGTTACTCGCTCGTACTATGACCTTGTTCCCGAAAACTGGATACGCAAGCAGACACTTGCAAATGCCGAGCGCTTTATTACGGAGGAACTGAAAAACGCCGAGAACGAGATACTCGGCGCAAAGGACAAGGCTCTGTCGCTTGAGGCTGATATTTTTGCGGAAGTTCGCGACTTTCTTGCGACAAAGCTTGAACCCGTTCAGCAGACAGCCTCTGCGGTGGCTGCAATAGACGTTCTGTGCTCGTTTGCGGAGGTATCTCTGCGCAACCAGTATGTAAAGCCGGATATCGCGATAGACGGCGCAATTGACATTAAGGCAGGCCGCCACCCCGTTGTTGAACTTATGCTGACTGATGAGATGTTTGTTCCGAACGACATCTATATTGACAATAAGTCAAGCCGTATGTCGATAATCACCGGCCCGAATATGTCGGGTAAATCCACCTATATGCGCCAGACTGCGCTTATTGTTTTAATGGCTCAGACGGGCTGTTTCGTGCCTGCTGATTCTGCAAAGATATCGGTCGTTGACAAGATATTCACTCGTGTGGGAGCGTCCGACGACCTTACAGCAGGTCAGTCCACGTTCATGGTCGAGATGAGCGAGGTCTCGGATATTCTCAGGAACGCAACGCCGAACAGTCTGGTTATTCTTGACGAGGTCGGCAGGGGAACTTCCACCTTTGACGGAGTAAGTATTGCGCGCGCGGTCGCAGAGCACATCTGCACATCAAAGAAACTTGGCTGCAAGACTCTTTTCGCAACGCATTACCATGAGCTTATCGGTCTGGAAAACGAACTTGAGGGCGTGAAAAATTACAGCATTGCCGTTAACAAGCATGGCGGAAATATACGTTTCCTGCGAAAGATAGTCCGCGGCGGAGTTGATGAAAGCTACGGTATCGACGTTGCAAAGCTTGCGGGACTGCCTGCAAAGGTGGTCAGCCGCGCAAGGGAACTCCTTAGCGAAATGGAGCGCGCTCATGCCGAAAACAAGGTCGCTGAGAGCAATGACGGCGGACAGATAAGCTTTGCGGGTGCAAACCGTGAGGCGGCGCTTGATATGCTTGAAAAGACCAACATTGACGAGCTTACGGACAGCGAGTGCCGCGAGCTGCTTAAAGACATGGCAGAGGCTCTGAAATAGAGCCGTTATCTGCGGATAGGAGGAAAAATGGGAATTCTTACTATAAATCAGGACAACATGATTCGGGAGCTTGACAGTTTCGGTCTTGGCTACAGCTATCCTGTTTATGCAGGAATAAACAACATGAGCAGTTTTTTCAGTTCCTACAGGAGAGTGAAATACGGCTATGCGGCAATAGTCGGAAATGAAGCGTTGATACTGACGGAGGCAGGCATTATCGGAGTGGCTGAACACCACATTTTGCCGAGAATGGGTATCAACAAGCTTACGGTCAGGCGTTCGGCATTACTGCACAATTATGTAATAAAAATCGAGGGGATCTCTGAAGGCAGAAAGTACCGTTTCAGGCTTATGATAGCGCCGAAAGTTTACGGTTCAAATTTACCCGATCAGACTGAGAATTCCGCGGCTCTTGCGGAAACACTCGACAGGTGGATCCGGGAGATGTGATGACTGCTGCGAAAATGCCGCGGAAATGGGCGTGATGAAATGAATTTTTATGCAAAGACAATAGCAGCCGCCTCAGCTTTTATGTTTGTGGCTTCATGCGGAGTTACTGTCTCAAAAACGGACACCGTTCCTGCCGAGATAAACATTTCAATAGGCGAGGAAACAACGGAAGAAACGTTATCATCTGCCGCTGTCACTTCTCAGCCGCCGACCGAACCGCAGCTTTCCGAGGCGGAAAAGCTCCTGCAAACACTGAGCCTTCACGAAAGGGTCTGTCAGATGTTCATGGTAACTCCCGAGCAGGTGAACGGCTGCGACACGGTCACTTCTTCTGATGAGACGTACCGGAGCGGCTTGGCGGAGTTTCCCGTCGGCGGGATAGTGCTCTTTGAGAAAAATCTCGAAACGTCGGAGCAGACTTCGCAGCTTCTTGCTGATTCGCAGGATATTTCGCGAGAGTCCTGCGGAGTCGGTCTTTTTACTGCGATAGACGAGGAGGGCGGAACAGTCGCGAGGGCGGCGAACAAGCTCGGAACAACTTCATTTTACGGAATGAGCGCTTACGGCGACACCTGTGATACCGAGTCCGCGCGCAGTATCGGCAGGACTATTGGCGCTGATATAGGCGCGCTCGGATTCAACGTGGATTTTGCGCCCGTTGCAGATGTGAACATAAACGGCTTGAATGAACTTGGCAGCCGCATTTTCAGCAGCGACCCCGATGTTGTTTCGCAAATGGTCACGGCTTTTGTCGGCGGGATTCACGAGAGCGGAGTCTGCGCGACCCTGAAGCATTTTCCGGGGCTTGGCGCAGAGGACGGAAACACTCACTATGATCGCAGCGTAACCCTCGACCGCTCGGTTGACGACCTGCGTCAAACGGAGTTCGTTCCGTTTTCGGGAGGAATTGCGGCAGGCGCGGACTTTGTCATGGTCGGTCATCAGAAGATCACGGGAATAGGCGACGACCTGCCTTGCGACCTCTCCTACACAGCCGTGACAGTCCTGCTGCGCGGCGAGCTTGGATTTGAGGGGCTTGCGATAACGGATTCCCAGCAGATGAATACGATATCCGGAGTTTACGGCTCGGGTGATGCGGCGGTAAGAGCGATCAGCGCAGGGATAGATATAGTTCTCATGCCGCAGGATCTGCGCACGGCAGTCGATACTGTTGAGCAGGCTGTGCAGAGCGGGGAACTTCCGCAGTCGAGAATAGACGAAAGCGTGCTGCGGATACTTGAAAAGAAATACGAATTGGGACTTATATAACGGAGGTGCGGCAATGCCTGCATATTTTACTTTGATGATGGAATTCAGCCGATATGAGGTGGATCTCGATACGGTTGAAAAGCTTGACAAGGCATTTGAAATTGTCGGTCTGAAATTCAAATCGGGATTCTGGGGCAAGGCTGAGGACAGGACAAAAGAGGAGATAATCCTGCACAATCAGACGCTCCTTGAGGAAGATTTCATGCTCGGAGCGGCTCAGAACCATGATGAGGGCTATTGGCAGAGCGAGTATGAATACGAGGGATTTTCGTCTGTCAGGGGAATGTTCCTCAACAACGCTCCTGAAAAGGGAGAATTTGAGTATGTGCTGCTGATCCCCGAGGAGGAGGTTCTCGGCGGTGACGGAAAGACGTATCGTGCAGATCCTATTGAGAGACTCGGGGCGCTTGCAGAAAAGCTGTGGGCGATCCCGCAGATACGCTCTATCCAGACGGGCGTTGAGGGGAGCGATGACATGACTCCCGAAAGCGAATACCGCGAGGGCAAGCCAATGCAGACCGATCCCTTTGCGGTTATCTCCGAGAGATATTATCCCGAGCAGGATACAAAACTCTATGATGCCAAGCACATACAGCTTGGCGGAGTTATGATAACTTCCAAAAAGGCAAAGATAGAAGAAACGAACGTATAACGCCGCAGTGCGGACGGAAAGGTGAAAGAGGAGAGAAAATGCCGTCGATCAATATTCTTGATAAGGAAACAGCCGAACTCATTGCTGCCGGCGAGGTAATTGAACGCCCCTCATCGGTGATAAAGGAACTTGTGGAAAACTCAATAGACTCGGGAGCTTCACACATAACCGTTGAGATAAAAAACGGCGGAGCTACCTATATGCGCGTCACAGATGACGGCTGCGGAATGGCTTTTGATGATGTTCCGAAAGCTTTCCTGCGCCACGCTACGAGCAAGATCACCGAAAAGGCAGACCTTGACAATATCCTCACGCTCGGATTCCGCGGAGAGGCTCTGGCTTCTATCGCAGCCGTGTCAAGGGTGGAGCTTATGACGAAGCAGAAGGATGAGACTTACGGAACGCTCTACAATATCGAGGGCAGCTCCGAGACGCTCCATGACAAGGGAGGCTGTCCTGACGGAACTACCATAATTATCCGCGACCTTTTTTACAATGTTCCTGCAAGGCGAAAGTTCATGAAAAAGGACGTCACCGAGGCGAATGCCGTAAGTCAGATATTGCAGAAGATAACCCTCTCTCACCCGAGCGTCTCGTTTAAATTCATTCGCGACAATCGCATGGAGTTTAATTCGAGCGGTGACGGAGAGCTGTTTTCAGCCGTTTATGCAGTATATGGACGCGATTTTGCGCGCGACCTCATTGCCGTGGACTACACCTATGAGGGAATACACATTGGCGGCTATGTCATAAAGCCGCTTTACTCCAAGACAAACCGTGCGTTCCAGAATTTCTTCGTAAACGGCAGATACGTCCGCTCAAAGCTTTGCTCGGCGGCGCTCGAAAACTCCTATGAAAACATGATAATGACGGGAAAATTTCCGGCGTGTGTACTGTTTATAGACCTGCCGCCGAATGACATGGACGTTAACATTCATCCGGCAAAGGCAGAGGTTCGGTTCGTTAACGAGAAAAATGTTTCCGACGCTGTCTATTTCGCCGTAAAGAACGCTTTCATGAATGACGGACTTCTCTACAGCTTTGAGCTGAAACCCAAGACCGACTGGACGAAGTCTGTGCCGCAGGAAGAGGAGATCAGGCAGCAGGAGTTCATTTTTACGCCTGTTGACAAAATCGAGGAGACTGAGCGGAAAATGGCGGAAACTCCTGCCGCTGACCACGTTCCACAGTACAGTGCGCCTGCTGCTCCGACCATGGCGGCTCCCAAGCACGTTGATACAAAACTGCTGGCGGATATTGAGGAGGACGAGCGCGAGCAGGAGATCTCAACAGTTGAGAACGAGACTGTTGAAAAAGGCGGCAATTGCGCACAGGAAGAGCCTGTCTCTGAGGCAGATCCGCCTGAAGCGCCTGAGCCGATAGAGGGATTCAGCTACATCAGCAGCCGCTCGTTCGAGAGCGCTCCCGAGCCGAAAAAAGAACCCGAAAAGAAGCTCTCCGAGTGGACGGAAAAGCCGAAAATACGCGTGATAGGCGAGGCGTTCGGACTTTACATAGTAGCCGAACTCGGAGATGACACCTTTGTCATGATAGATAAGCACGCGGCTCACGAGAGGATAATTTTTGAACGCCTTAAAAGCCGCAACTGCCGTCAGTACAGTCAGACTTTGCTTACGGGAGTTAAGGTACTGCTCACGGCGGACGAGTTCGGCGCGCTTGAGGCTAACAGCGAAATGCTCGCGGACATGGGATTCACTTTCGATTTTTCTGAGCGCCCGTGCGTGACGGCGACCGCAGTTCCGACATTCCTGCCCGAGGAGGAAATGGAGAACGTTATCTCTGAGATAGCCGAGAATCTGCGCCTTTACAAACATCAGCCGCAGTCGCGGATACTTGACGATATGCTGCACACGGTAGCCTGCAAGTCCGCAATAAGGGGCAACGACAAGAACTCATTGGCGGAACTACAGTCGCTTGCCGAGCAGGTCTACCTTGACGAGAGGATCAGGCATTGTCCGCACGGCAGACCTGTTATGTTTACGATGAGCAAAAACAACATCGCCCACCAGTTCGGGCGCACATAAGCCGCGGAGGTGGTAAAATGACGAATAAAAAAAAGCCGTTCGTCCTTGCGGTAGCAGGGCCGACGGCATCGGGCAAGACATGGCTCGGAGCAGAACTTGCGAAAATGTACGGCGGAGAGGTCGTTTCCGCCGATTCCATGCAGATATACAAGGGCATGGATATCGCCTCTGCAAAGCCTACTGCCGAAGAAATGCAGGATATACCGCATCATCTTATCGGATTTCTCGACAGGGGAGTTTCTTTCAGTGCGGCTGATTATGTGAACCTTGCGCACCGCGAAATTGCGGGGATCCTTGACAGGGGAGCGCTTCCGATAATTGTCGGCGGAACGGGACTGTACATGGACAGCCTGCTTGAAAACGTGAGATTTTCCGAGGGCGGAAGTGACGAGGCATACCGTGCAGAACTCTACGAATTTGCCAAGGAAAACGGCAACGAGGCGCTCCATGCGCGGCTTGCGGAGGCAGATCCCGAGGCGGCTGCCGGAATACACCCGAACAACACCGTGAGAGTAGTGCGTGCCCTCGAAGTCCTGCACATAACGGGACGCCGTTTCAGCGAACTGAAAGCGGAGAGCCGTCTCGTGGAGTCACCATATGATCCGCTCATTTTCGGACTTACCTACGAGGACAGGCAGCTCCTCTACGACCGCATAAACCTGAGAGTGGACGACATGGTAAGGCGCGGACTCGTTGACGAGGCTCACGACCTCTGGGAAACCAGCGGCATGAAAACCGCCGCGAATGCTATCGGATACAAGGAGCTTATCCCGTATTTCGAGGGAACTATGACGCTTGACGACTGTATCGACAAAATCAAGCAGGAAACCCGAAGATACGCCAAAAGACAACTGACATGGTTTAGAAAAAACAGCCGCATAGAATGGATTGTTTTGGACAAAATTAATAAAAAATATGAAATTTTAGAAAAATGCCAAAAATGTATAGCAAATCGCGCAGATATGTGATATAATAAGTTGTGTGTATTCATATGCACATCAGAAAATTATAAAGATAGGAGAATGTGTATGAACAAAACAATTAATTTGCAGGATGTTTTTCTTAACCAGTGCAGAAAAGACAGAATAATGGTTACTATCATCCTCACAAACGGCTTTCAGTTCAAGGGTATGGTAAGAGGCTTCGACAGCTATGTTGCGATCTTTGACTGTGACGGAAAACAGCAGCTTGTTTACAAGCACGCTATCTCGACCATAATTCCGGCAAGACCAGTTTCGATACTTGACGCTTCCGAAAAGGCTGAGTAAAATGCCCCGTTTTCCCTTTTTGAAATCCGAGGCAAGCCTGATGGTAAGGCTTCTGCGAAACATTGTGCTTATCCTGCTGCTTGTGATCTTTGTGAGCAGTGTTTCAAATTTCCGCAGCAACGAAAGCGCAACGGTCACAGCGCTTATGGCTCAGGCGAGATTCTCCAAAGAATACAGAGGCGTTTTTATCAGGGACGAGCAGCCGGTAAAGTACGGCGGCGTTGGAGCACTCAGCTATCATGTCGCGGACGGAGGCAGACTCGGAAGCGGCAGCACCATAGCTACTGTTTATCCCAGTGACGAGCAGATAAGCGTTAACCGCGAGCTTGACAGCCTCAGAAACGACCTTGCAATACTCGAAAAAATACAGAACCCCGGAACTCTTGAATCGGCACAGCCTGCAACTCTCTCAGACAGCATAAGCGAAAGCTACCGCAGCCTTATCTACAGCAGAGATATGAAAAACTATCAGGAAGTTAAGGAAGCGGCTGAGACACTTGTTGTTCAGATGAGTACATATCAGATAATTACCAATGAGGTCGAAAGCTTCGATCAGGAGATAAGCGACATCAAGGCACAGATCGCAAGCCTTGAGGCAAGCTCTCAGCAGCCTGTCGAGGTCATAACGGCTGACCGTTCGGCTTACTTTGTAAGCTACTGCGACGGCTATGAGGAAATGCTTACCCCCGATATCCTGTCCGCTCTTACAGCAGATCAGGTTAATTCCGTGAGCGATACAAAACTCGACGATCCGACTATCGTCGGCAAGCTTGTCAACGGTTACGGCTGGTATCTGGCTGTTGTGGCAGATAACTCGAAAAAGCTGTATGCTATAGGCGATACGCTCAAGCTGAGGTTTGAAGCTTCTGCCGAGCTTTATGACGCCGAGATCACCGATATAAACGATGACGCAGGCGCGGCACAGAGCGTTATAATCCTTTCGTGCAACAGCATAAACTACGACCTCGTTCAGCACAGAGCGGAGGAAGTAGAGCTTGTCAGAGGCGAGTATGAGGGACTGAAAGTTCCGCGTGAGGCTATACGCTTTGCCGATGTCGAGGAGGAAACAACAGATGAAAGCGGCAGTGAGATCGTGAAAACGGTCAACTATAAGGGCGTTTACATCATGAAAGGCGAGCAGAAAGAGTTCAGAAAGATTGATGTTATCTACGAGGGCGGAGATTACGTTCTCTCGGCTGTTCACACAGGCGACGGCGAGTATCTTGCGCTCTATGATGATATAATGACCGAAGGTGAGTAAAAGTTGGAAAGCAATTACAGCTATGTTGATGAAAATTTGAAGCTCATACGCGAAAACGTGGGCGAGGCTGCCGAGAAATGCGGCAGAAAGGCGGAGGATATCCGCATTATGGCGGTCACCAAGACCGTTGCTCCCGAGATAGTGAATCACGCGATAGAGCTCGGGCTTGATCTCCTCGGAGAAAACCGCGTTCAGGAATATCTCTCGAAAGCGGAGGCTTATTCGCCGGCAGAGATCCATTTCATCGGCGGACTTCAGACAAACAAGGTAAAGTACATTATCGAGTCGGTAAGCATGATACAGTCCGTGGACAGCCTTAAACTCGGCACGGAGATAGACCGCCTTGCCGCAAAGCACGGCAGGGTGATGGACATTCTGTGCGAGGTGAATATAGGCGGCGAGGAGTCCAAGGGCGGAGTTGCTCCCGATAAGCTCCGCGAGCTCATTGCTCAGCTTGCTCAGCTTAAAAATATACGGATAAAGGGACTCATGACCATTCCGCCTCCTTCGCAGAGCGATGTATTCCTCGGCAGGATGCAGGAACTGTACAATGATCTGCGCGATAATAAGATAGAAGGCGCGGATATGCAGGTGCTCTCAATGGGCATGACCCACGATTACGCAGAAGCCGTAAAGTACGGCTCAACACTTGTGAGAATAGGCACGGGGCTTTTTGGCGCAAGGGATTACAGCAGGAAGTAGGAGACCTTACCTGCGGATACCGCAAGCGGTTTTTCGGCAAATTCTGACGGCTGCTGATTTTTCTCTGCCGTCTGCAATTAAAGCACGCAAAACTGCATACTCTATCCTATGAGAACACTATTGGAAAAAATGCAGCCCCATGCAAATATCAGATAAAAGACAAGCCCTTGACGGCGTTCCGCATACGGCGAATGGGCAATAACTATAAAATGCGGAGAATGGAGTAAAAAAATGAAACTTTTTGAAAACATTAAGGAATTTTTCTTCTCTGCTGATGATGACGATCTCGATCAGGATGATGTACCTGTACGTCACGAGCGCAGCTATCAGCCTTCCGACAATGACGAGAGTACTTCAAACGACTCTGGAAACAGCAATGGAAGAAGAAATAAAGTTGTAAATATCCAGACAACAGCACAGCTTCAGGTAGTTCTCGTAAAGCCCTCTGCTTTCACAGACGCTAAGCAGATCGCTGACCACCTTATCGCTAAAAAGACGGTCGTGCTCAACCTTGAGACAGCTTCTCCCGAGAACAAGAGAAGAATAATCGACTTCCTCGTTGGCGTAGCTTACGCAAACGGCGGAAGCCTCAAGCCCGTTGCAAATCTCACCTACATCATCACCCCCTACAATGTAGGCTTTATCGGTGAGGATCTCGTGGGCGAGCTTGAAAACAACGGCGTGTTCATCTGATGAACGAACAGACGGATAAGCTTTTCATTGCGAGACTGGGCGACATGGTAAGTGGCTGTGAGAAGAACGGCTGCCCCGTGTTTTCCAGATTTCTCGATGAACGGCAGTGTGCTCAGTCGGAACTGTGGTGCAGAGCAAATGCAGGCGGACTGATGTACAGGCTGTGGGGAGGATTTCCCGACGCAAGACGGAAAATGCTCGCCGTATATCCGGATTACTGCGAGGAGTACATCCTCGAAGAATTCCCGATGAAGTGCCTTACCTTTACCTACCGCAGAGAGGATGACCTTACGCACAGGGATTTCCTCGGCTCCCTTATGGGGCAGAAGCTGAAACGTGAGGTCGTGGGCGATATTGTTATTGACGAAGGCATTGCGCAGGTCTTTGTCACTGAAACTGCCGCAGGAGCGATACTCGGTTCTGTATCGAAGATCGGCAGGGTCGGCGTAAAGGTATCAGATACGCGTCCGTTTGAGCTGGAAGTAAGGCAGGAATTTCGGGACATGAGCGGGACGGTCGCTTCGCTCAGGCTTGACTGTATTGTCAGTCTCGCCGCAAAGCTCAGCCGTGAAAAGGCGGCTGTGCTCATACGGTCGGAACGGGTCGAGGTCAACCATTTCCCCGTTTCATCGGTTTCGCACGAGCTTTCCGAGGGTGATATCATCTCGGTGAGAGGGTGCGGAAGATTCGTACTGAGGGGTATAGACGGCTCGACCAGAAAAGGCCGTATACACATAAATCTGCAAAAATATATATGAGGTGAATGAGAATGATTACTTCAAAAGATGTTAGAAATAAGAGATTTGAAAAAGCTGCATTCGGCTATAAGCAGGAGGAGATAGACGAATTTCTCTCTCAGCTTGAGGCTGAGCTTGACGAAATGGAAAGAGAGCGCGCAGAGGCAAACAACAAGATCCAGATACTTGCCGACAAGGTAAGAGAATACATGAAGGACGAGGACGCTCTCAAGGACGCACTTCTCGGAGCACAGAGACAGGGTCATCAGGTAATTGACGAGGCTAACGAAAAGGCTAAGAAGATACTCGATGAGGCTAAGGAAAAGGCTGACGCTCTTGAGGACGAAGCTGTTCGCCAGCACGAGATCGCTATGGAAAAGAACAGACAGGAGATCGCCCGCGAAAAGGATGCTCTTGTTCAGGCTCAGCAGCAGGTAGCTGACTTCAAAAAGACTCTTTTTGATATGTATAAGAGCCACCTTGAACTGATCTCATCAATGCCTGAGAACTTTGAGGAGACCGAGGAAGGTCACGAGCCTGAGACAGCCGAGGAGATCGCAGCAGCAGTTGTAGCAGCCGAAGGCGGACAGGACGAGGAATAATCACGGAATAACCAATAAAATACCTTGAAAGGAGGATTCCCCGCAAGTCCGCAGGGAATCATAGAAAAATGGCACAGGATTACAATTCAACCCTTAATTTACCGAAAACAGATTTCCCAATGAGAGGCAATCTGCCTAAGAGAGAGCCTGAGATGCTTCAGAAGTGGGAAGACGAAAGACTCTATTACAAGATGATAGAGAAGAACAAGGGAAAGCCCTCGTATATTCTCCATGACGGCCCTCCCTATGCAAACGGCGAGATCCACCTCGGCACCGCGCTTAATAAGACTCTCAAGGACTTCATTGTCAAGTACAAGAACATGAGCGGATTCTGTGCCCCCTACGTTCCGGGTTGGGATACCCACGGACTTCCGATCGAGCTTAAAGCTATGAAGGCTATCGGTGTTGAGAACGGAGCTATTCCTGCTGTTGACCTCAGAAAGCACTGCCACGACTATGCTATGAAGCACGTTGAGAATCAGATGAAGCAGTTCAAGAGACTCGGTTCTCTCGGCGACTACGACTATCCCTATCTCACGCTCCGTCCGGCTTTCGAGGCAAAGCAGGTCGAGGTGTTCGGCGAAATGGCAAAGCGCGGCTATATGTACAAGGGACTCAAGCCGGTTTACTGGTGCCCTGACTGTAATACAGCTCTTGCCGAGGCTGAGATCGAGTACGAGAACGACCCCTGCCGCTCTATCTATGTAAAGTTCAACGTTACAGACGATAAGGGAATTTTCGCAGGAATGGGTCTTGACCTTTCAAAGGTTTACTTCGTTATCTGGACGACCACAACATGGACTATCCCCGGCAACCTTGCTATCTGTCTCGGCCCTGACTACAACTACACTCTCGTTCATGTCGGCGATGAGTACTATGTAATGGCTGAGGAGCTTGTCCGCACCACTATGGAGACAGCAGGCATTACAGATTACACGACAGAGGGCATTTTCACAGGTGCTGAACTTGAGGGAATTAAGACCAAACACCCGCTTTATGACAGACTGTCACCCATTATCGTAGGCGACCATGTTACTCTTGAAAGTGGTACAGGCTGCGTACATACAGCTCCCGGCTACGGTGTTGAGGACTTTGAGGTATGCAAGAACTACGACGATATCGGAATCATCGTATGCGTTGACGCAAAGGGCAGACAGACTGCCGAGGCAGGCGAGTTCGAGGGCATGGATACTACCGAGGCTAATAAGGCTATTGCCGAAAAGCTCACGGAAGTCGGCGCAATGCTCGCTACACAGAAGATCGTCCACCAGTATCCGCATTGCTGGAGATGTCACCAGCCGATCATCTACAGAGCAACAGAGCAGTGGTTCTGCTCAGTAAAGGGATTCAAGGACGAGGCGATCAAGGCTATCGAGTCAGTCAAGTGGATTCCCGAGTGGGGCGAGGACAGGATCAAGGGCATGGTTCGCGACAGAAGCGACTGGTGCATTTCCCGTCAGAGAACATGGGGCGTTCCGATACCTGTTATCTACTGTAAGGACTGTGGCAAGCCTATCTGCAATGACGAGACTATCAAGGCGATTTCCGACCTTTTCCGCAAGGAGGGTTCAGACGCTTGGTGGACAAGAGAGGTTTCCGAGTTCATTCCTGCTTCTGTGAAGTGCGAGTGCGGCTGCGGCGAATTCACCAAGGAATACGATATCATGGACGTTTGGTTCGACAGCGGTGTTTCCCACACAGCAGTTATGGAGGGAGAAGATTTCCCGAGCCTTACATGGCCTGCTGATCTCTACCTTGAGGGCGCTGACCAGTACAGAGGCTGGTTCCAGTCGTCGCTCCTCACATCAGTTGTTTACAAGGGTTCGGCTCCTTACAAGGCTGTCTGCACTCACGGCTGGGTAGTTGACGGCGAGGGCAAGACCATGCACAAGTCGCTCGGCAACGGTATCGACCCGAGCGAGATAACCGAGCAGTACGGCGCGGATATCCTCCGTCTCTGGGTAGCTTCTTCGGACTACCACAGCGACATCAGAATCTCCAAGCCTATCCTCAGCCAGCTTTCTGACGCTTATAAGAAGATCAGAAACACTGCAAGATATATTCTCGGAAATCTTGGCGGATTCAACCCCGATACAGATATGGTTTCCGACAGCGAGCTTACAGAGCTTGACAAGTGGGCTATCATGAAGCTTGATACCCTCATTGACAAGGTAAACGAGGGCTACAACGCATTTGATTTCCATGTAGCATTCCACGCTATCCACAACTTCTGCGTAATTGATATGTCGAATTTCTACCTCGACATCATCAAGGACAGACTCTACTGCGAAAAGAGCGACTCGGTTCTCCGCCGCTCGGCTCAGACCGCTATGTATCGCATTCTCAGCGCAGTTGCAAGACTTGCTGCTCCTATCATTTCCTTCACGGCTGAGGAGATATGGCAGTTCATGCCGCATACCTCTGCTGATGACAAGGAGAGCGTTTTCCTCAACCAGATGCCTGAAAAGAGCGGAATCGGGTTCAGCGATGAATTCGTTGAAAAGTGGAACTTCATCTACGCTGCGCGCGAGTCCTCGAACAAGGTTCTTGAAGAAGCAAGAAACGCTAAGACTATCGGTAAGTCACTTGAGGCTAAGATCGTCATCAAGAGCAGCGAGGCTGATTACGCACGTTACAGCGAATTTGCTGACAGCCTGACAGATATCCTCATTGTTTCGGCAGTTGAGGTCGAAAAGGCAGACGGCGAGACCGTATTTGAGGTAGCAAAGGCAGACGGCGAAAAGTGCGAGCGTTGCTGGTGCTATTCAAAGTATGTCGGAACAAATGCAAAGCACCCGACTCTCTGCAAGCGCTGTGCTGAAGTAATTGAATTATAATTAGGATAATATTGCCTGCTGTCTTGATGGCGGCAGGCGTATTTGTTGAAAGGATATTGATGTGGCAGTTTTTCTCATTGTGATGATCGCGGCTCTCGTAGGAGCTGACCAGGCTGTGAAATACTGGGCGGTAAATTCGCTCAGACCCAAGGGCAGTATTGACTTCATACACTTTGGCGATTTCAAAGTGATAGACCTTACATATCTCGAAAATGACGGCGCTATCTTCGGCAGTATGTCGGGGCAGAAATGGTTTCTGATAGGGTTCACCTCAATAGTGCTCATCGGTTGCGCGGTTCTGCTCGTCAAGGAATTCAAGCGCTCGAAACTGCTTGATATAGCGCTTTCGCTCTTTATTGCCGGCGGAATCGGAAACCTCATCGACCGTATTCGCTTTTCCTATGTTGTGGATATGTTTGAGATAAAGCTGTTCCATTTTGCGATTTTCAATGTTGCGGATATATGCGTCACAGTAGCCTTTGTACTGCTCATCTGCTACGGTATTTTCATAGATCCGAAAATCGAAAAGGCAAAGAAAGTTGTTGCGGATGAAGCCGAAAAAGAGGGTTCGGGCAATGAGTGAAGTAATTGAACTTATTGCTGCGAAAGAGGACAGCGGAAGTCGTGCTGACAAGTATATTTCGGATAATATTGCTCAGCTAACGCGTTCAGCAGTCCAGAACCTTATTCTACAGGGGAGCGTTCTCGCGGACGGAAAACCTATCGCGAAGAACTGCAAACTCAGAGGTGGTGAAAAGCTGATTGTTGAGATCCCCGACCCTCAGCCGCTCGATGCGCAGCCCGAAAATATTCCGCTTGATATCGTGTATGAAGATGACGATCTGCTCGTGGTCAACAAGCCGAAAGGAATGGTGGTTCACCCGGCTCACGGAAACCACAACGGAACTCTCGTGAACGCGCTGTTGTATCACTGCGGCGAAAGTCTTTCCGGAATCAACGGCGTGATCCGTCCCGGAATCGTCCACAGGATCGATAAAAACACGAGCGGGTTGCTGATAGTTGCGAAAAATGACGCGGCTCACCTCGGACTTGCGGAACAGATAAAGGCGCACAGCTTTACGCGCGAGTATGAAGCGGTCGCGGTCGGATACTTCAAGGAGACTGAGGGAACGATCGACGCGCCGATAGGCAGACACAAGACCGACCGCAAGAAAATGTGCGTAACGACCGAAAATTCGCGGAATGCGGTCACCCACTACTCGGTGATAAAGCAGTATGGCGGCTATGCTCATCTGCGGCTGAGGCTTGAAACGGGACGGACTCACCAGATCCGCGTTCATCTTGCGTATCTCGGACACCCCGTGCTTGGCGATGATGTTTACGGAAAGCCTTACAAGGGTCTTGACGGACAGTGTCTCCATGCGCGAAAAGTAGGTTTTATCCACCCTAAAACGAAAAAATACATGGAGTTTTCGAGCGAGCTGCCCGAGTATTTTCAGGCGGTTCTGAGAAAACTGGAAAAGATGTGAGATTTTGTTTGAAGATATATCAAAAGTAATGCTGCTGAGCGATATGGACGGAACTCTGCTAAACTCAAAAAAGCAGATAACGGCTGTAGACAGAGCAGCGATAGAGCGCTTTACGCGTCTCGGAGGAAGATTCACGGTAGCCACGGGGCGCACGATACAGTCTTTTGAGCAATATCGTGCAATGATCGAGCTTAAATACCCTGTTATCATGTATAATGGAGCGGCTATCCATGATTTTACAAGCGAAAAAACGCTCTATACCTGTCCGCTGCCAAGTGAGGCAAGAGCCATAACGAAGGAAATTCTTGACCTTATGCCTGACGTTGGCGGAGAAGTTCTCAAGGTCGAAGGTACATATGTGTACCGCAACAACGATTATCAGAAACTTCACACGAAACTGTGCAATATAGTTCCGAATTATACCGAGCTTGCTGAAATTCCCGAGGGAGGCTGGCTCAAGGTGCTGTTTGCGATGTCGCCCGAGGACATGGATTACATACAGGTTCTGGTTCGGCAGAAAGGCTATGACACGGTAGATTTCGTGAAGTCGTCGGAGATGTTTTACGAAATGCTCCCCAAGGGAGTCAGCAAAGGCTCGGCGCTGAGCGAGTTCAGAAAGCTGCCCGGCATGGAGGGATTCACTTTTGTCTCGATCGGCGACTTTGACAACGATATCGAGATGATAAAGGCTGCCGATCTGGGAGCTTGTCCTGCAAATGCCGAAGAATCGGTGAAAAACGTTGCCGATCTCGTTCTTTCGCATTCAAACGAGGACGGAGCTGTCGCAGAGCTGATAGATGATATCATAGCAAGGTGCGGAGCAGTCGGGGAATAAAAGGTTAGTGCGGCGAATGCCGTTTATATACACCGTCCTTTCCGCTCGGAAAGGGAAATAACTTTATAACGGAGGTTATCATGGACGAAAAAATCAAAAAGGATCTGCAAAAGATCGCCTGTAAAGTAAGAATGGGCGTAATCGAGGGTACCTACAACGCAAAGTCGGGTCACCCGGGCGGCTCGCTCTCGATAAGCGATACGCTGACATACCTTTACTTCAATAAAATGAACGTTGACGCTTCAAATCCCGAAGATCCCGACAGAGACAGATTTGTGCTCTCAAAGGGTCATACAGCACCTGCACTCTATGCGGTTCTTGCTCAGAAAGGATATTTTGCCGAGGAGGAACTTAAATCGCTCCGCCATATCGGTGCGCTTCTTCAGGGACACCCTTGTATTCAAATTCCCGGCGTTGATATGTCAAGCGGTTCGCTCGGACAGGGAATCTCCGCAGCTTGCGGAATGGCTCTTGCAGGAAAGCTTGACGGCAAGTCCTACAAGGTATACACTATCCTCGGCGACGGCGAAATAGAAGAAGGACAGGTCTGGGAGGCAGCAATGTTTGCGGCTCACAAGAAGCTCACCAACCTTGTTGCGATAGTTGATAACAACGGTCTCCAGATAGACGGCCCGATCTCCGAGGTATGCTCTCCCGAGCCTATCACAGATAAGTTTGCAGCATTCGGCTGGCACGTTATAACAATGGACGCTCATGATTTTGACAGCATAGACAGGGCTTTTGAGGCTGCCGAAAAGGTTACTGACAAGCCCGTTGCTATCATTCAGAAGTCCGTAAAGGGCAAAGGCGTTTCATTCATGGAAAATCAGGTCGGCTGGCACGGTACAGCTCCCAACAAGGAGCAGTATGACCTTGCGATGGCAGAGCTCAGCGCGCAGTTAAAGGAATTGGAGGACTAATGATATGGCAGACGTTATTAAAAAGGCTACCAGAGAAAGCTACGGTGAGGCTTTGAGAGACCTTGCCGATGAATACAAGGATCTTGTTGTCCTCGATGCAGACCTTGCTGCTGCTACAAAGACAGCTATTTTCAAGAAGGCTCACCCCGACCGCTTTTTCGACTGCGGCATTGCTGAGGCGAACATGATGGGCGTTGCGGCAGGTCTCGCAGCCTGCGGAAAGATCCCCTTTGCCTCTACATTTGCAATGTTCGCGGCAGGCAGAGCTTTTGAAATTGTCCGCAACTCGATCGGCTATCCTCATCTCAACGTTAAGATCGGCGCAACTCACGCAGGAATTTCCGTTGGCGAGGACGGTGCAACTCACCAGTGCAACGAGGATATCGCGCTTATGAGAACTATTCCGGGCATGACTATCATCAACCCTGCTGATGACGTTGAGGCAAAGGCTGCTGTAAAGGCTGCTCTTGACTTCAACGGGCCGGTTTATATGCGTTTCGGACGTCTTGCAGTTCCGGTTATCAACGATTCTGCAACATACAAGTTCGAGCTTGGCAAGGGAATCGTTCTCCGTGACGGAAGTGACGTTACGATCGTGGCAACAGGCCTCATGGTAAACGAGGCTCTCCAGTCGGCAGAAGTACTTGCAGCCGAGGGTATTTCCGCAAGAGTAGTAAATATCCACACGATAAAGCCTCTCGATAAGGAGCTTGTCTGCAAGTGCGCAAAGGAGACCGGCGTTATAGTAACTGCTGAGGAGCACAGTATCATCGGCGGTCTTGGCTCAGCCGTTGCAGAAGCAGTAACAGAGTGCTGTCCCGTGCCCGTTATCAAGGTCGGCGTAAACGACGTGTTCGGACACTCAGGCCCTGCGGTTGATCTTCTCAAGGAGTTTGGGCTCTCGGCTGAAAACATTGCAGTTAACGCAAGAAAAGCAGTTTCACTTAAATAAAGACTAATGGCGCTCTATACAGAGCGCCCATAATATTTGGATTCTAAAGGGTTGATAACCCCTTAGCGGATTCCAAAGGCACTGCCTTTGGTGGGGTGTGGGGCAAAGCCCTGCAAATAACTTCAAAGCGCTTTGTCTATATAATAAAACGGCTGCCATTTGGCAGCCGTTTGTTTTACAGGGCATTGGAGGATTTTACAGATAAAATTTTCATTGACTTTATGCAGAAAGTGCCGTCATCGTTCTGAGTCAGACCAAACTCGACCGTTTTTGCAACGCTTTTTTCCATCCATGAGGGAAGTTCGTCAATATAATCAACGGTAAGAGTGTAGTTGCTGCCGCTTTTGACAATGCTCTTGATTTCGGGGGAATATGTAAAAATGATCGGTCGCAGGCGGACATTGTATGCTCCGTCCGAGTAGTAGAATCTTGATTCAACAGGGCCGACTGTGCAGTGTTCAAAAGTCGGAAGATCCTCGCCGAAAAGCTCAACAGCGTACTTTTCAACATCAACATCGGGAATTGAAACCGTATCGCCGAGCGAACTTTCATACTTTGAGGACTTGCTGTCGTCCATGATGATTGACCAGAGCGTAGCGGTTATCACCTGTTCCGAGGTAAGCTCCTCGGGGGAGTTGAACGACTCGATATCCATGATAACAGCAGGGTATATCATCTGCGTGAAACTGTCCTTTTTAACTTCGCCCGAGGTGAAGCTTTTGAGAAGTCCTGCGCATTTTGTGACGGTCGCAACGATTCCGATAACTGCAAAAATTGAGAAAACCACGCCGAGAACAGTATAAAGTTTCTTTTTGAAATGGCGCTTTTTCGGAGTTTTTACATCGTCCTCAGTTTTTTCGCTGCGCTCGCTGATTATCTCATCGGGGTTTTCATCGAGAATTCCCTCAAGTGCAGAAGTAACGCGGCTTTTGCGCTTTTTAGCAGGTTCTTCGGGAACTTCCGCAGGTGTTTCGGGAGTCTCCTCCTTTTCGACCGCAGGAGCTTCAAGATCAGCGATAGCCGCCGCCGTATTCTCGCGGATATTGTCAAGCAGGCTGTCTACGGAATCGGTGCTGTCATCGTCCTCAGCGGTTTCGTCCAAAATCGGAGGTGTGGCAATTTCGCTCTCGGTTTCCGTGAGATCAGTTGGCGGTTCGCTTTCGTCAGCCGTTTCAAGCCCATTGTTCATGTTACCGAAAAGTTCCTCAGCAAGTTCTGAAACAGGATTTTCTTCTGTGTCGGTTTCGCCGTCAGCTTCGGGTTCTTCCTTGTCGGAGGAGAAAATGTTCTTTAACTTGGAGAAAATTCCGCTTTTGTCATCGGTTTCCTCGCCGTGAACTTCGTCGGATCCCTCCTCGGCAGTTACTTCATGAGCGGTATTTTCGGCTTCAAGTCGAGCTTTTTCCTCAGCCTCGCGAGCGGATCTCTCGGCTTCAAGTCGAGCTTTTTCCTCAGCCTCACGGGCAACTCTTTCGGCTTCAAGTCGAGCCTTCTCCTCAGCCTCACGGGCAACTCTTTCGGCTTCAAGTCGAGCCTTCTCCTCAGCCT
>ERZ834722.801-NODE-801-length-33260-cov-5.222376_pt1 | contig 33260 bp, 22 predicted proteins | sample MGYA00519576_ERZ834722 | MGnify/ENA primary metagenome ERZ834722 (study PRJEB31850, sample SAMEA3708759) | human gut metagenome | biome: human gut; feature: human-associated habitat; material: faeces | place: China | collected 2014 ...
AGCGTCAACACATCAATCTCGTCCCGATCCAATTGATCCAAGGCATATTTCAAGGCTATCATGGTAGCCTGATCTGATTCGGGTGTCTCTTTTCCAAGATCAACCTTCACGTTATCATCCACGCAATTGATGATATTGGATCGTTTCCCGTTGGCCTCACCCGGCTCACGAATCGTGTTTAAACTGAAGTTCTCAATATTTAATACCTTCCGGTAGTAGGCTGCCACTTTAGGCGACCCGTATAGGATAGGAACACACAACTCACAAATCCGATTCTCGGCCAACAATTTTATGATCAACTCATAAGATATTCCGTTTACATCCCCATGCGTGATTCCTACATTTAATCTGTTTTCCATAGTTCATTTCATTTCATACTATGGACAAAGATAACGAAAAAAATCATGTTATAAACAAAAAAAGAGGGCATTGCCCTCTTTTACTTTATTCTTGATTTTCTTTTCTTTCCGGTCTCGGCCCCCTGTCACGATGAGGACGATCTCCACGACGCCCAAGTTTCCGAGAAAGAGGATTTTTGCCATATTCGTCAGTTTTTATCCGGTTATCCGGCCGTTTCGAACGTCGCTGCGACCCGTTTCAGATCGTCGACGATCGGCAGGTGTTGCGGGCAGCTGCGTTCGCATTTGCGGCAGCCGATGCATTCCGAGGCGCGTCCGTGCGTCTGGGCCAGGTTGTCGTAGTAGGTCTGCTGGATCGAAAAGAGGTGGTTCACCGACTGGCGGTCGGCGTCGTCGAGCGGTCGGAAGTCGTGCATGTAGTCCGTGTTGTCGAGCAGCTGCGCCATCGACGACATGCCGCTGAGAACGGTTATTACGCCGTCCAGACTCGCGGCATAGCGGATCGCCCACGAGGCGGGCGAGAGGTCGGGATGCACGGTGCGGAAGAGTCGTTCGGCGGCGGGCGGAACCGTCGCCAGCGAACCTCCCTTGACCGGTTCCATCACCACGATCGGCTTGCCGTGACGGCGCGCCACGTCGTAGCAGCGGTGCGACTGGATGCTGGGATTGTCCCAGTCGAGGTAGTTGATCTGCAACTGCACGAACTCCGTTTCGGGGTGCGCCGCGAGGATCTCGTCGAGCAGCTCCGCGCTGTCGTGGAACGAGAATCCGACGTGGCGGATACGCCCCTCGGCTTTCATGCGGGCGGCGAAGGCGAAGCTGTCGAAGCGCTCGACGGTGCGGTAGTTCGCGGTGTTGAGGTTGTGCAGCAGGTAGTAGTCGAAGTAGTCGACGCCGCATTTCGAGAGCTGTTCGGCGAAGATCCGCTCCTGATCCCCTTCGGATTTGAGGAACATCGTCGGGAGCTTGGTGGCCAGTGTGAAGCTGCTGCGGGGATGACGCTCGACGAGCGCCTCGCGCACGACGCACTCGCTGTGGAAATCGTGGTACATGTAGGCCGTGTCGAAGTAGGTGAAGCCCCGTTCGAGGAAGGTGTCGACCATGCGTTCGACCTCGGCGATGTCCACGGCCTTGAAGTTGCCGGCCTCTGCGAGCGGCAGCCGCATACAGCCGAATCCCAGTTTGCGCATCGTCTTACTTGCGGATTATGAAATTGATGAATGCCCAGCCGCCGAAGATTTGCAGCAACATGCCCGGCAGGCCGATGCGGAAGTCCTGCACGGCGGCGTGGAACGAACCCGTGAGGGCCCATTCGCCCAATGTGCCGGCCGCCTGGTAGAAGAGTACGACGGCTGCCAGCAGTGCGAGCGACGCACGGCGGAAGCGTGCGGCGGCATAGCCTGCGGCGCCGGCCAGCAGCACCGATTTGAGTACGATCGCGGGCAGTGCCGCCGCGGCGGGCATCCCGAAGAGCAGTGCGTTGGCTACGGGCGACGCAAGTGCCGTGAGCAGCCCCGCGCGCCAGCCGTACTTGTAGGCGCCCACGAGCGTGAAGAAGTAGATCGGCAGCATCGTGGGACCTCCCAGCTGCACGAGGTGGCACAACTGCGGCAGGACGATGTTGCCCGCCGCGAACAGGGCTGCCGCGAGGTATGTACGCGTCTCCCGGTAGCCGGTCGAATAGAGTGTTACAGAGGATGTTTTCATGGTTATTTCAATTAAAGGTTTAACTTTAGTCCGCCGAAGACCGTCGCCCGGGGCATCGGGTATCCGGCATTGATCTCATAACGTTCGGCCAGCAGGTTTTCGCCCCGGACGAAGATCGTCAGCAAACGGTTTACGCGCAGCGACGCGCGCAGGTTCCAGAGCACGAATCCCGCTTCCCGGACTTCCGGATCGGGAGCCGCCGCCGTGTAAAGCCCTGCGATGTACTGCACGCCCGTCGACACCGACCAGCGGCCCTTCCCGAAATCGCCTCCGGCGTAGAGTTTGTGTTCGGGGGACGCCGGCACGGGATACTCCATCCGGAGCCAGCTGTAATTGGCATTGACGCTCCATCCCCCGCCGATGCGCCATGCGGCGTCGGCCTCTGCGCCCCAGTTTTCGATCCGGGCCTGGTTGAGCAGGATGTTGCGGCCGTCTGCCCTGCCGCGCCGGATGATGTCCTCGCCCTCGATATAAAAGAGGTTGACGCCGTACGACACGCTTCCTCCGGCCAGCCGCTGGGTCCACGAAAGTTCGTAGTTCCACAGCCGTTCGGGCTTCAGATCGGGATTCTTCACCCCGAACATGTAGAGTTCGCGGAGCACCGGGTTGCGGAAGCCCTTGCTCACCATCGCCTTCAGCGCTCCGTCGCGTGCGGCCCGCAGCGAGATGCCCGCCTGCGGAACCCACTCCGTGCCGGTGCGGGTGTGGTGGTCGATACGCACCCCGGCGTCGACGGTGAGGCGTCCCAGCGACTGCCGGAAATCGGCGTATCCGGCGATTTCGTCCTCCGTCTGGTCCACGATCGGCTCCTCGCGGCCGTCTGCCGTGAACCGGTTCCACGCCCGGCCCCCGAAGCGCTGCCAGTCGATGCCCGCCGTCAGGCGGCTGCCGCGCCACAGTCCGGCGCTCTGATACCACGAGACGCCCAGCATCCGGTCCTTCGAGTTGAAACGGTAGTCGCGCGGCTCCTCGCCTGCGCCGTAGCCGTCATTGATCCGGTGACGGCCCCAGTTGTAGAAGAACTTCAACGCGCCCGAAGTCCGGTCGTACGAGTTTTCCAGTGAGACGGATGCCATGCCGCGCGTGATGCGGGAGTCGTTGTCGAAGACGGGCGCGGTGATTTCGCCCGGATTCGAGGCGTTGAAGTGTGTTAGGTTCACATCGGCGTAAGCGTTCCAGCGGCGGCTGATCTCGTAGCCGACCTTGGCATATCCGCCGTACTGCTCGAAACCCATGTCGGCGCGGTGGCCGTCCGTGCGGTTGTACGAGCCGGTCACGACGCTCGTGAAGCGGCCTTTGCGGATGCGGTTGGCTGCTTCGGTCTGCAAGGTGTTCCACGAGCCGTAGCCCACGTTCAGGTCGGTTTTCACGCCTTCCTCGCGCTGCCGGCGGGTGACGATGTTGATCACCCCGCCCATGGCGTTCGAGCCGTAGAGCACCGACGCCGGTCCGCGCACCACCTCGACCCGCTCGGCGAGCATCGACTGGTAGGCGTCGGCGATCGGATGGCCGAACAGCCCCATGTATTGCGGATGCCCGTCGATCAGCACGAGCATCTGGGCCGCCGACCCTCCGCCGATGCCGCGCAGGCTGATGCCTCCGGCCGCGCCGTCCGAGACGCCGTAACCCATCACGCCGCGTCCCGTGACGAACAGCCCCGGAACCTGTTCCGTGAGCAGCGGAAGCACCGATGCCTCCTGCCGGCGGACGATTTCGTCGCGGTCCACGACCGCCACCGACATCGGCAGGTGGCGGATGTCCGAGGCGTAGCGCGCCCCCGTCACCACCACCGAGTCGATCGCGACGTTCTTCGCCGCCTGCCCGGTCTCCTGCGCGGTCTCCTGTGCGCCGTATGCGGCGCCGGCAGCCGTGCAGGCCAGTAAAATCGAAAGAATCTTGTTCATTGTTCCGTATTTGATTTGTTTTTCGGTCTCCCCCGCCGCAGGCTTGCGGACGAAGGCTGTGGACGGTTCTTTCCGCCCTTCGCCGGAATCAGGGCGCGCCCTTGCTGGCCGTCAGAAACCCTTCGATCAGCGGCAGGCACTCCGCGGCGGTCCGCGCTCCGGCGCAGAGCCGCTCCACGGGACAGATGCCGTCTCCGGCGCGGTTGATGATGTGGGGCACGGCGACCGTGTAACTTACCGGAATCCCGGCTCCGTTCAGCAGTTCCAGCGCCGCGTGGCTCACCACGTCGGCGAAGAGTTCCCTCACACGGCCCGCGGCCATCAGCGCCGCGGCGCCCTTTCCGACCACCTTGTCGGCCACGAACGCGCCGTCGAGCAGTTCCGGCTCCTCGTGCAGCAGCCTCCAGAGGTCCCGGACGCCCCGTTCGCGGAATATCCGGATCGTGTCGCCGTTGCGCACGACGCACGAGCATCTCTCGGCGAAGAGCAGGTCTATGGCCTGCCGGTCCTTGTTTGCGTTGTCTGTTCCCATTTTTTCCGAATTTGCGGTCAATAGCCGAATCGTTCCGCCGCGCGGCGCATCGACGCTACGATCTCCACGCCGAACGGGCAGCGCGTTTCGCATGCGCCGCACCCGATGCACTCCGATGCGTGGTGCGTGAGCGCGGCGTAATGTTCACGCACGGTTTCCGGGATTTCGCCCTGCGCCACGGCGAGGTTGTGGAATTTATGGACCGTCGCGATGTCTATTCCCGCCGAACAGGGGGCGCAATGGCCGCAGTACATGCAATGCCCTTCCCAGGTAAACCGCTCCATGCCGGCCATTGCGGAGGCATAGTCCCTTTCGGCGGGCGATGCGCCGCACCAGTCGAGTGCGGCCCGGATTTCGTCCTGCGTCCTGCATCCGACCATCACGGAAGCCACGCCCGGCCGCGTCAGGGCGTATTCGATACACTGCACCGGCGTCATGGCCTTCCCGAACGGGGAATTCTCCGCATTCAGCAGGTCGCCGCCGCCGTAGACCTTCATGGCGTCGATGCCCACGCCCGTCCTTTCGCACAGTTCGTAGAGCCGTTCGCGGTCGGGGTCGATGTTGCGCAGCGCGCCGGCGTAACTCTCCTCGGCCCACAGGGCCTCGACGTCGTCGCCGGCCGGTTGCAGGTCGTAGCAGGGGTTTACCGAGAACATCAGCACGTCCACCAGTCCCGTTTCGACGGCCATCCGGGCCACCGCGGGATTGTGGCTGCTGATGCCGATATGGCGGATTCGCCCCTCCTCCCGGAGCCTTTGCGCGATTCGGATGATCTCCCCGCCGAAGACGCGGTGAAAATCCGCCTCGGCGTCGACGTAGTGGATCATGCCGATGTCGAGACAGTCCGTCCGCAGCTGTTGCAGCTGAAGGTCGAACGACGCGAGGGTTTTCTCCGGGTCGCGGGTGCGCAGGTACTGCCCGTTCTCCCAGGTCGTGCAGAGGTGTCCCTGAATGATGAAGTCCCCGCGGCGGCCTTCGAGCGCCGCGCCGATGTTCGTCCGCAGTTCGGGATTCGGCGAGTAGATGTCGATGAAGTTGACGCCGTGCCCGATAGCGAAGTCGAAATCGGCGCACACCTCTTCCGGCGTTTTGTGGATGAAGCCCTCGCAGCCGAGTGCGACGGCGCTCACGCGCAGGCCCGTTCTGCCCAAAATTCTGTATTCCATGATCGTCCTCGATTTTCCGTTTCGCCGGGTTCCGGATTCCGGAACCTTCCGTTCACGATGCAAAGATAGTCCGAAAACAGGATTCCCGAAGTAACCGGATTACGGATGTTTCTACCTGAATTACTGATTCGGCGCTCCGGAAACGACCCGCCCGCCGGTCTCTCGACGGCGGGCGGCTTTGTCTTGCGCGGATGCGGTTATCGGTATATCTCGTTCAGCAGGCGGGCCAGGCGGTGTCCGCCGCGCAGGAACTGCCGTTCGACGACGGGCGTGTACTTGAAGAGGTAGTCGTACGAAATATCGGTCCCTTCGGGGGTGAAGCCGTAAATCTCCTTGCAGATTTCGTGCGTCTCCTTCACCCAGTCGGCCGGCTCTCCGGCGGCGATCTGCGCAGCCTCTTCGTCCGTCAGCCGGTCGATCTGCTGCTGCCACTCGCTGTAACTCCATTTGTGGACCGCCTCGGGAATGTTCGTATCCCAGACCGAATGCAGGTTCGTGTCGCGTCCGAAGAAACGCACGGGCCGCTTGTTGCCGCCCAGGTCGCTCAACCGTCCGAGGTGCATCGGGCAGTGCATGTCCCCGACCAGGTGAATCAGCATCTTGAGCGAGAGCGTCTCCTCCTCGGGCGTGAGGCGTCCCGACTTGAGTTTCTCCGTGAGTCGGGTCACCGCCGTCAGCACGTCGCCCCCGGGATTCCGGGACATGCTCTCCAGCGTCTCGCCTTCGTCGATATTGAGGTAGTGCCAGGTTTTCGAATAGGCGTATTCGGGCCAGTAGCTGGCGAAGTCGAGCCAGTTGGCGATATACACGGGCGAGTAGCCGTCGAGCGCCTTGCGGACCTTCTCTGCCGCTTCGGGCGTCAGACGGCATTCGGCGATATACGCCGTCACGTCGTGCCCCTTCTGTCCCCATGCGAACGCCCCGCGGGCGAAAAGAAGACATAAACTCGTCAGAATCAGCCTTTTCATCTGTACCCGGTGTTTGCGCTCCGTGTGGTTAGTGGTTCATCGTGGCGAGGAACTCCTCGTTGGTGTCGGTGAGTCCCATCTGTTTCTGGAGGAACTCCATGGCTTCGACGGGCGTCATGTCCGAGAGGTACTTGCGCAGCACCCACGTGCGGTTCATCACGTCGCGCGGCAGCAGCAGGTCTTCGCGGCGGGTTCCCGAGGCGATCACGTCCACGGCCGGGTATACGCGCTTGTTGGCCAGCTTGCGGTCCAGCTGCAACTCCATGTTGCCCGTACCCTTGAACTCCTCGAAGATCACTTCGTCCATCTTCGAACCGGTGTCGATCAGCGCCGTGGCGATGATCGTCAGCGAACCTTTCTCCTCCGTGTTGCGGGCTGCGCCGAAGAAACGCTTGGGCTTGTGCAGGGCGTTGGCGTCGACACCTCCCGAAAGCACCTTGCCCGAGGCGGGCTGCACGGAGTTGTAGGCGCGGGCCAGACGGGTGATCGAGTCGAGGAAGATCACCACGTCGTGGCCGCTCTCGACCATGCGTTTGGCCTTGTCGAGCACCATTTCGGCCACTTTCACGTGGCGCGAAGCCTGCTCGTCGAAAGTCGAGGCCACGACCTCGGCCTTCGAGTTGCGGGCCATTTCGGTCACCTCCTCGGGGCGTTCGTCGATCAGCAGTACGATGATGTACACCTCGGGATGGTTGTCGGCGATGGCGTTGATGATCGACTGCATGAGCACCGTCTTACCCGTCTTGGGCTGGGCCACGATCAGTGCGCGCTGGCCCTTGCCGATGGGGGAAAAGAGGTCCACGATGCGCGTGGACATGTTGTTGTGGCCGTTGCCCGTGAGGCAGAATTTCTCGCTGGGGAACAGCGGCGTCATAAATTCGAACTGCACGCGGTCGCGGATGTACTCCGGGGCCAGACCGTTGATTTCGTTCACGCGCACCAGCGGGAAGTATTTCTCACCCTCCTTCGGGGGGCGGATCGCGCCGTTCACCGTGTCGCCGGGCTTCAGTCCGAAGAGTTTGATCTGCGAGGGCGAAACGTAGATGTCGTCGGGGGAATTGAGGTAGTTGTAGTCGGCCGAGCGGAGGAATCCGTAGCCGTCGGGCATGATCTCCAGCACGCCTTCGCCTTCGATCTCCCCTGCGAAGTCGTCCTTGGTGATGACCTCCTCTTCGATGTATCGGGGAGCCTGTTCCGTGTGGGTCTCCTGCGCGGCGGCAGGGACCGCCGTTTCCTGCACTGCCTGCACCGCCTGCACCTCCGGCGCCGCCTGCGCTTTGGGCTTGCGGCCCCGGCGTTTGGGTTCGGCCTTCGCCGGCTCTGCCGCGGGCGTTTCGGCCTGCGGAGGAGCCGCTGCGGCTTCCGGTTCGGCAGCCGTCGCCGGCTTCGTCTCCATCGGGAGTTCCGGCTCTGCCGCGGCCTCCGGCTGCGGGGCTGCGTTTTCGTTTTTCGCCAGCCGCGGACGGCGTCCGCGCGGGGCCTTGGCCTTCGGCGCGGCGGTCTGCGGGGCTGCTTCCTGCGCCGGCTCTGCGGCGGTTTCCGAAACCTCCCCTTTCGCTCCGGCCTCATTTTCCGCAGGAGCCTCCTCCGGGGTGTCCGTCCCGGCTATTTTCTCTATCAGTTCGCGCTTTTTAATCATAACGTTCTTGATACCCAATGCTTTGGCTATCTCACGCAACTCGGCAAGGCTTTTCCCTTCCAGCGCTTTCAGATCTTGCATAGTTTATTTCCGTTGAATGTGATTTTCAGAAACAGGACGGTCGTCCTGTTCGTTGGAATTCGCATGCAAAGATAGTGCATTATTTTGAATTACAAAATAAAAAAGCGCCTTTACTTCCCTGAACGGCAGGGTGAAGAGCATTGTCCGGGGCCGAAATACCTACTAATGGCGATTGCGGGTCCCGGAATTTTGCGCGACCTTTGTCCCGAAAACAATGAAACGGGGATTTTCGGCCATTGCATTGTTTGTATTGTTAATGTTTGTGTGTGAAAAACCCTTCCGCGCCGCGGAAGGGTTTTTTGTGTCAGTTTGCGGTCCGGTATTCGTTGGGCGAACACCCCACCACCTTCTTGAACAGACGCGTGAAGTGCTGCGGGTAGCGGAATCCCAGCGAGTAGGCGATTTCGCTGATCGAGCGTCCGGGGTCGAAGATGCGTTCCTTGGCGATGTCGATCACCTTGAGCTGGATGTACTCCTGGGCCGATTTCCCGGTCTCCTTCTTCACCAGGTCGCCGAAATAGTTCGCCGACAGGTGCAGCTGCTCGGCGCACCAGCGCACCGACGGCACGCCGTCCCGCTCGGGGCGGTCTCCTGCGAAATAGTCGCCCAGCAGACGCTCGAATCCGGCCAGCACGTCGCGGTTGACGTTGTTGCGCGTGATGAACTGCCGTTCGTAAAACCGTGTGCTGTAATTCAACAGCAGCTCGATGTTCGAGACGATCAGCGTGCGGCTGTGTTTGTCGATCGCATGTTTCAGCTCCGATTGGATGTTTTGCAGGCAGTCCATCACGACCTGGCGCTCCTGCTCCGAAAGGTGCAGGGCCTCGTTCACCTCGTAGGAGAAGAACGTGTAGCCCGCGATGTTGCGCCCGAGCGAGGTGCCGCGCAGCAGGTCGGGATGGAACAGCAGCGCCCGGCCTTTGGGCGGAACCTGCGGCTTATCCTTCACCTCCACCTCGACCACCTGCCCCGGAGCCATGAATACGAGCGTTCCCTCCTGATAGTCGTAGTAGTTACGTCCGTAGCGCAAATCGCCGCACTTCACGTCCTTGAGGAAAACGGCGTAAAATCCGAAGCAGTGGCGGTAATGGCCGGGAGGAATGGGTTCCGCCTTCGAAAAGTCGATGACGCTCACCAGCGGATGCAGCGTCTCCACGCCGCGCGATTCGTTGTACTGGAAGATGTTGTCGTATTTGACCACCGTGCCCATATGCTGAAATAGTTTTGTTTGTCGCAAAATTAGCGGATTTTTCGATACCTGCTCCGCCTTCCGCCCCGAATCGGTAATTATGGTACGACGAACCGTAATCGGGGTATGCCCGGCTCCCGGCGTCCGCCCTACTTTTGCGGTGTGAAACCGTGTAAATGGATCGAACGATGAAAAAGAGACTTATTTTGGCGACGATGGCGGCATTCGCCGTTTCGGGAGCCGGGGCGCAGCAGCCCTCCGGAAAAGTGCTGGTGGCCTATTTCTCCCACAGCGGCAACACCCGTGAGGTGGCGCGGCAGATCAGCGAGGCCACGGGCGGAGATCTGTTCGAGATCGTTCCCGCGACGCCCTACCCCACGGAATACCGGGCTGTGGTCGACCAGGGCAAAAAGGAGATCGAAGCCGGGGTGCGCCCCGCGCTGAAAAACCCCGTCGGCGACCTTTCGCAGTACGACGTGATTTTCGTCGGCTCGCCCTGCTGGTGGGCGACCATAGCGCCTCCCGTGGTGACGTTCCTCACCTCCTGCGACTTGGCGGGCAAGACCGTCGTGCCGTTTATGACCCACGAGGGCAGCGGCATGGGACACAGCGAGGCCGACATCCGCAGACTCTGCCCGCGGTCGACCGTCCCCGACGGACTCGCCGTCCGCGGCAGCGCGGTGCGCAACTCGAAGGATGAGGTCGGCAGGTGGGTCCGCGCCCGCTTGAAAAACGGATTTTAGAAAGCGGCCGGTTGCTTCAGCGCGCCTTCCTTCCGTTTCGCGCCCGGATAACCCGAACGATTCGGGTTTCCGGGCGTCTTTATCCGCAGAAATAGACGCAGCCGTAGATCAGTCCGGCCGCCAGGGCGCCCAGCAGCGGTCCCGCCACGGGAACCCAGCTGTAATCCCATCCGCTGCCTCCTTTGCCCCGGATCGGCAGGAGGGCGTGCGCCAGCCGCGGCGGCAGGTCGCGCGCGGGGTTGATCGCGTAGCCCGTCGTGCCGCCCAGCGACATGCCGATGGCCATGATGAGCATCGTCACCGGAAGGCTTCCCAGACTTCCCATCCCGATTTCGGGGGTGTTCTGCTCGTTGCCGATGGCCAGGATCACGAACACCAGCAGGAACGTGCCGACCACCTCGCAGAAGAGGTTGCGCGGTTTGTCCATGATGGCGGGCATCGTGCAGAAGACACCCAGCTTCGCCGCGGGGTCGTCCGTCGCGTCGAAATGGTCCTTATAATAAAGGTAGACCACGACGGCGCCGCAGAATCCGCCCAGCAGCTGCGCGGCGACGTATCCCGGGACGTACGCCCACGGGAACGACCCCGCCACGGCCAGTCCCACCGAGACCGCAGGATTGAGGTGCGCGCCCGAATAAGGCCCTGCGATCAGCACGCCGCACATCACGGCCAGTCCCCAGGCGATCGTAATCACGATCCAGCCGCCGTCGAAACCTTTCGATCGTTTGAGGACGGTCGATGCGACCACCCCGTCGCCCAGCAGTACGAGCACCAGCGTTCCGATGAACTCGAACAGGCATTTGGTGAACAAGCTAATTTCCATATCCGCTTTCGTTTTAGTCGTTTTTCTCGCGCAAAACCCGCCGCACGGCGTCTTCCCAGCCGGCGACGGCCTTTGCGATCTGCGTGCGGTCGGCCGTGGGTTCGAAAATATGCTCCGCCTGCCACTGCTTCCTGATCTCCCCGACGCTTTCCCAATACCCCACGGCCAGCCCCGCCAGGTAGGCGGCGCCCAGCGCCGTGGTCTCCGTCACGCGGGGACGGATGACCTTCGTCGCGAGCAGGTCGGCCTGGAACTGCATCAGCAGGTCGTTGCGCGCCGCCCCGCCGTCGACCTTCAGTTCCACCAGCGAGACTCCGGCGTCGCGCTGCATCGCGCCCACGATGTCCAGCGTCTGGTAGGCGATGCCCTCCAGCGCCGCGCGGGCTATGTGCGCAGCCGTCGTTCCGCGGCTGATGCCGCTGATCGCGCCCCGGGCGTACTGGTCCCAGTGCGGGGCCGCCAGTCCCGTCAGCGCGGGCACGAAGTAGACGCCTCCGGTGTCGGGAACCGACGCCGCCAGCGCCTCCACCTCCGACGAGGAGCGGATGATCCCCAGCCCGTCGCGCAGCCACTGCACCACCGATCCGCCGACGAAGATGCTCCCTTCGAGGGCGTAGTTGACCTTGTCGCCGATCTTCCAGGCGATGGTCGTCAGCAGGTTGTTTTTCGAGGCGATGGGCTTTTCGCCGCTGTTCATCAGCAGGAAGCAGCCCGTGCCGTAGGTGTTTTTCACCGATCCCGGCTCGACGCACATCTGTCCGAACAGGGCCGCCTGCTGGTCGCCGGCGATGCCCGCGATGGGGACTTTGTGGGCGAAGATCGTGGTTTTCGTCGCTCCGTAAACCTCGCTCGACGAGCGCACCTCGGGCATCATCGACGCCGGGATGTCGAACAGCTTCAGCAACTCCTCGTCCCATTGCAGCGTGCGGATGTTGAACAGCATCGTGCGTGAGGCGTTGCTCGGGTCGGTCACGTGCACTTCGCCGCGCGTCAGCCGCCAGATCAGCCATGTGTCGACCGTTCCGAACATCAGCTTGCCCTTCTCGGCCCGCTCCCGCGCGCCCGGCACGTTGTCCAGAATCCATTTGATCTTCGTGGCGCTGAAATAGGCGTCGATGATCAGGCCCGTCTTTTCGCGGATCCACTCGGTTTTTCCTTCGGCCTTCAGCGAGTCGCAGTACTCCGAGGTCCGGCGGTCCTGCCATACGATGGCGTTGTAGACCGGTTCCTCCGTTTCGCGGTCCCACACGATCGTCGTCTCGCGCTGGTTGGTGATGCCTATTCCGGCTATGTTCAGCCCGTTGATGTCGATGGCCGCGATGGCTTCGGCGATCACCGACGCCTGCGACGACCAGATTTCGTGCGGATTGTGCTCCACCCATCCCGGTTTGGGGAAATACTGGGTGAACTCCCGCTGGGCCATCGAGCAAATCTGCCCCTTGCGGTCGAAAACGATCGCGCGGGAACTGCTCGTTCCCTGATCCAATGACAAAATGTACTGCTCCATATTTTTTCGGTTTAATCGTTGCGCCGGAATCCGGCCGGGCGGTCCCCGGGCCGTCCGATTACAAATCTATGAAAAAATTCCGGGATTCGAAACGAAACCGGCGGGTTTTTTATCGAAACTTTTCGGGAGGCTGTTTTCGGGAATATTCCGCCTGACGGGTCCGCCGACCCGCTGCCCCGATCCATCGGTCCGTTCCCCGGCCTGCTCCGCTCCTTCGGGAAAGACGTTCGCCGGGTCCCGGTTGAAGAAGCCTGCCGCTCCCCTCTGCCGTACCGAACAAGGGGTTGCCTCCGGAAAGGCAACCCCTTGCAGGCATATTGATATTTCGCAAATTACAGCACCGTCACATTTTCCGCCGGGGTGTACATATCGGGCAGGTCGCTGCAAAAGAAAGAGTTCTCCTGATTGTACATCTTCACGAAATCACGCTCCGAAGGGTGCCCGGGGAACACCGAGAAATAGTGCGTCCCGCTCTCCATCGGGTCGTACTTGTTGCGCCACGTCACCACCATGCTCACACGGCGTCCCGTCAGCGGAACATGGATGTTCGTGGTCCAGTAGTCGGTCGCCGTGAAGCCTTCGACGCCCGTCTCGGTTACGCCGCACGGCTTGAGTTTGGCCAGCGAAACCTTCGAAATGGCTTTCAGATTCGTCACGAAAACCGCATTGTTGATACCCTGATAGCAGTCCATGCCTACGAAATCGACCCATTCGTCGCCCGGCCAGCGGAAGTAGAAGTCATCGACGGTCTTCGCGCTGTCCATCTGCGGGGAGATGGCGTAGATGAAATTATGCACGCCCTTCGTGTCGCGCAGATACTTCACCGTGAATTTCCACAGGTTGACGAACTCTTCGGTCGTCGTGCACGACGCGCCCCACCAGGACCAGGTCTGCGTATGTTCGTGGAACGGGCGGAAAATCACGGGAATCAGCTTGCCGTCGCTGCCCCGCAGGTTGTGTGCGATGTCGGCCAGGCGGTCGAGCCACTCCTTGAAAGTCCTATTCGTGGCGCTGCCCTCCGTCAGAATCTCTGCGGCCACCCGATTGCTGGAGTTGTCCCACGAATCGCCGCCGGTAAGCGGATTGTTGATGTGAATGCACGATGTGAGCACCATGCCGCGGTCGTAAGCCTCCCGGCAGCAGCGCAGCCGCAGCGCCTGGGCATCCGGGTCCGAAGCGTGGCGATCGTCGATATGCTCCGCAAAATCGAAACTGTATACGGCGGGATAGTCGCCGCAGACGGCCTTCGTGTCGGAACCGCCTTCGGTGCCGTACCACGTGCGGCCGTACATCAGGTCATCGTGGTGACCGAACATGAACCCCTTGCTCTGGATGGCCCAGAGGTTCGAATAGAGCGCTTTGGTCTCTTCGGTGGCATTCGGGTCCGACAGCGTGAGGGTCACGGGATCGCTCTCCCCCTCCTTTTTCGGCCCTTCGCTGTCATCGCTGCACGCCACGCCGGAAAGCAGCAGCGCCAATAACACAAACGGAATTCTTTTCATGGTTTCAGGTATTTGATTATTCGACATTGGTCAACAGAACGAAGCTTTCGGCGGGAACCGTCGTGCGGAAACGCTTCCCCGCAATGCCGCGTTCGCACGGCGCGGGAAATCCGTTTGCGTCGCACGCCCGGTCGCTCTCCGTATAACGGTAAAGAACGCCTCCGGCAAAGTCTCCGGGCAGGACAATCTCAAGGGTGCACGGCTCCTGCGAGAAGTTGACCGCAGCGACGCTGTATGCCGCATCCTTGCGGGCTGCCGCCACGCGCAGCCCCTCGCGCTGCGGGACCTCGCAGGCGAGGATGTCGCACCCGGCGGGAAAATGACGGCACATCAGCGACCAGGTGTAGTACCAGGGCCGCAGTTCCTCCTGCGAAGCGTCGCCGAAGACCTCCTCGCCGAGGATGTTCCACATTCCCCAGATCTTCACGTCCTCCGTGCGGCCCGAATCGCCGTTCGAATGCATGGCGTCGTCGAGCATCCACGCCGCCACCCCCGAAAGGCCGTTGTTCATCACCTCCATCGCCAGCAGCGGCATATCCAGCCCGTAGAAATAGTCGTAGCAGAGCATGTTGCAGTCCGAGCCTTTGGTGAAGGGATGCCCGGCGACCCGACGGTCGTACTCGGCTTTCAGCAGCGAATCCTCCGGCGCCGAGTACTTGTACCCGGCCTCGCCGAGAATCAGTTTTTTCCCGGCCGGAACTTCGGCGCGGATGCGGCGCAGCTTTTCGGCGTAAGCCCCGCTGCGCACCTCGTGCTGGCCGGGATAGGCATGCACGTCGTAGATGCCGATCTGCGCGCCGAGGTCCTGCGCGCTCCGGGCCACCCATCCCGCCGTGTCGTACTCCGACGCCGGGTTTTTGTAACTCATCACCACGTCGGGCGCCGCAAGCGACACCTTTCGTTTCAGGTCCGGATACCGGGCCATTTCGGCGTCGAAACGCTGCGCCATCGAGCGCCACAGGTCGTAATCGCCGTCGGTCGAGGCCCAGTTGCCGTCGGGTTCGTTGAAGATGATGAAATGGCGGATGCAGTCGAACCCGAGGTCGCAGACCAGAAAATTCAGGTAATCGACCGACATCTCCACCCATTGCTGCGAATCCTTCATCGCCCACGTCGGCGGATTGTATTCACCGTAGGCCACCGTGATGCCGTTGTCCTGACAATATTGCAGCAGGCGGCGGAGCGACGCGAGGTTGCGCATGCGGTCGTAACGGCCCGTCGCGGCATCGTAATAGCGGTAGGGGCTGTTGATCATGCAGCGCACATAACCCGGGCGCATGAAATCGAGGCGTTCGGAGAGCTTCGCCCAATCGGCGTCGCTCACCTCCGCGCCCCACGCTTCGGCTTCGTCGTAAGGGTCCCACTCGACGCCGTTGCCGACGTAATCCGAACTGAAGACCCGGTCGGTCACTTCGACCCGGAGGGCCTGCCCCGCATCGCAGGCGGAGAACAGTACGGCCGCGGCAAGCGCGGGTGTCAGAAATCTTTTCATAATCAATCGTTTTGTTCGGTCAGTAAAATCATCGACTCTCCGGGCATATCGTACTCCGCGCCGGAGCGGAAATCAATCCGCAGGCCGGTGGCGTCGGGCAACAGCGTGTGGTCGCCCTCCGTGCGCATCAGCCCCTCGCCGTAGCGATAGCGGGTTGCCTGCCTGAACCGCTCCCAGCCCGGACACTCGATCCGCACGCGGCGCGGTTCGCGCGACACGTTCACGACGGCGACGGTGCGCCGTCCGTCTTTCACGGCGGCGACGGCCTTGACCCCTGCGGCACCCCGCACGTCGGCTGCGAAGAAGTCGCTTCCCGGCCGCAGCGTGCGGCACAGCAGCGACCAGGCATAATACCACGGGCGCACCCGTTCCTCGCCGGCTCCGAAAATCTCGTCGCCGAAGATGTTCCAGAAACCCCATATCTTGAGTTTGTCGGGCGCCTCCTTGAAGTGCATCGCATCGTCGAGCATCCACGCGATGCAGCCCGAATAGCCCGCATGAATCGTCTGGAACAACGCATCGGCCATGTCCGTGCCGTACATAGGGTCGTATACGAACATCTGCGAATCGTCCGTCGAGGCGTTCGGATGCGCTGCGGCCCGGCGCAGGTTCTCGGCCTGCAAAAGCGAATCGGCCGGCTCGACGAACTTGAAGCCGATCTCCCCCATCACGATCTTCTTCCCGGCGGGAACCTCCCTGCGGTAAGCCTCCAGGATACGGGCGTACTCCCCCGAGTTGACCGTGCATTTCGACGGATAGGTGTGGATGTCGTACAGGCCGATCCTGTCGCCCAGCTCATCGCGGCTGCGGCTCACCCACCACGCCTCTTCGGGTCCCCAGATCGCGGCGTCGGGACCGACCAGCTCCACTTTCCCGGCAAGCCCCTCGGCGTCGAGCCGCCCGCGGAAATAACTCACGGCTTTCGCCCACAGGTCGAAATCGCCGTCGGCCGCCGACCAGAAGCCGTTGGGTTCGTTGACGAGGTTGTAGTAACGGATGCAGTCATAGCCCTTTTCGCCGACCAGCCAGGCGACATAGGCCGCGGCGTGGTCCAGCAGCGTGCGGTTGACCGTCCCGGCCCGGGCGTACATGAGCGATCCGCCCCAGTCGCCGAACATCACCGTCACGCCGCGCGACTGGCAGTAGCCGAGTATGTGCGAGAGGTGTTCGAATCCGCGCATGCGATCGAGCCGTCCGTTGCGCACGACCGAGGTCGTGTTGGTCATCACGCGGATAAAGGCCGGCCGCATGAAATCGAGCCGGGCATAGAGTTTCGCCCAGTCAGCATCGCTGATTTCGACGCGCCCCTGTCCGTAATCGAGGGCATAAGGGTCCCACTGGACCCCGTTGCCGATATAGCCGCGATTGACGACGCTGTCGGCGTCGATACGCACCACGGCGTCGCATTTCCCGGCGGATTCTCCCGCACAGGCCCCCAGCAGCGCCGCCATGCATGCGAGCAGAAGGTTTCCGAAGTTTTTCATAGGCATCGGTTATAAGTCCGCATGCAGGCCGGACCTGCATGCGGACGTTATCGGATCATTCGCCGGCTTCCGCCTGCTTGTTGAAGAGCATCACGTAGTTGCGCGGCCCGACGGCGAACCGGTCGTAATCGGTCCAGGGATAGGCCCCCTGCGTCGTCTGCCCGGGCAGAGCGAAGTCGAAGGCGATTCCGGGAACGCTGAGCGTCGAGGAGCCGTAGCTGTAATCCCCCTCCCGCAGGAGCTTCGCCGTGATGGAGACGATTCCCGAGGTGAACACCACGGTTCCGGCTTCGGCGTCATATACGTAGGCGCTTTTGCCGTGGGGCAGCAGGCCGTAATATTTGGTCAGGTCGAGAGCGCCCGTTCCCTCCTTGTTATAGTCGGCTTTGAGGATGTAATTCCAGTATCCGCCGTCCTCACCGGGCAGATATTCGCACTCTCCCGTCTCGCGGCCGGCGTCGTCGGTGCCCGTGGCGGTCATTGCCAGGATGTTGTCGGACTCCTTCCCGATCGAATCGTCCCACACCCAGCTCTTGCCGCCGGGTTGACGAACGCGGGGTCGGCCGAACCGCCGTAGACCGTCAGACGGCCTACGGAGTAGGTTCCGGCGAGCGAGGTCTCCTCCGGATCTGGCTCCGGTTCCGGTTCGGGATCGACCGGCTCCTCGATCGTCTTCGACGCCTCGGGAACCTCGAAACCGGCCGGCTGCTTCACGATCTCGATGTAATACGTCACCGGATTGCGGGCGAAGACCCCGTAATCGTTGTAGGTGTTGTTCCAGTCCTCCGTGCCTTTCAGGTTGAATTTGAAGGCCTCGGATTCGAGCGTCAGCGGAATCGGCGGCACATTGGGCATCTGGTAGGTGCCCTTCGGCACGAGCGTGCAGGAGGTCTTGTTCCCGTCGGCATCGGTGAAGGTGATCGTCCCGTCGGAATAGTTGCGCAGCCAGGTGCTTTCGCCCTTGGGAATCTGACGGTAGAACTGCGTCAGGTCCACCGGCTTTCCGGTGTCGGGGTTCGACGCTCCGGCAAAGACGCAGTCCCAGTTTTTGGCGTCCTCGCCGGCCCAGTTCATGCAGGTTCCGGTCGTATTGCCGTCGGCGAGAATCTCTCCGAGCGTGAACACCAGATAGTTGTCCATCTCGGCGGCGGGTCCCCGGCCTTCGCCGTTCCAGCACCACGACTTGTCGGCGGGTTTGTAGAGCTTCGTACAGTCGTAAGCGGCGCCCGTGCCTCCGTAGACCCAGAGGTTGCTGATCGTATACGTCCCGGTCAGCGTCTCCGTGAACTCGGTCATTTCGAGCGTATAGGTGCGCGATTCGCCGTTGGGAGAGGTCACGACGATCTGCGGATCGCCCTTCGTGAAGTCGATCGTCCCGCCCGAGGCGACATTGGCCGTGGCCTTATAGGAGAGCGTCAGCGTTTCGACCCGGACCTTCGACATGTCCGCGACCATGTCCGACGCCAGTTGCAGCTCGATGACGCCCGTTTCGGAATCGGTCTCCGTGATGGTCGGCGTTCCGGCCTGACCCTCGAACTTGACGTCGATGATCGACCGCTCGTGGTTCCAGCCGCCGTCGGCGACATCTTCCCACGGATCGTCCTTGCAGGATGCGAAGCACAGCAGGACGAAAGCGCTCAGCAAATATTTCAGCTTGTTCATAATTCTGCGTTTTCTTAAAAGGTTAAAGATTCGGGTTCAGGTCGGACTCGACGGACGGGATCGGATAGAACACCATCTGCTCGGCGCTCAGCCCCTGTCCCTTGGCTTCGGCGATGTCCGTGTGCAGGCGGTTCCAGCGGCGCAGGTCATAGCAGCGGTTCCCTTCGAAAGCCAGTTCGAAACGGCGCTCGTCCATCACGCGCTCCCGGAACGTCTCCTTGTCCAGCCCCGGCTCCAGATCGCCCAGCCCGGCGCGGTTGCGGATGAAGTTCACCAGTTCATACGCCTTGACCGTAGGTCCGGCGGCTTCGGCATAGGTCAATGCGACGTCCGAATAGCGGAGCAGGTAGGGACGCGTGGAGGTTTTGTCTCCCGAGAAATTCGGGTCGATGAATTTGCGGCAGAACGGATAGTTCAGTTTGCCGTCGGCCGTCGAAGCCACCACATTGCCCGCGGCGTCGTACACCTTGTCGACGATCAGCCAGTCGTGACGGCGGTCGCCCGAGGCGAACGCATCGTAGAACGACAGCGCGGTCCGGTACTCGCCCCAGCCGTCGTGGGTCGGGACCATCTGGTCGGAATCGCCCTGCTTGAGATAGATCGTGGCTCCCGAAACATAGGGCAGGTACATCTTCGAGATCTTCGAATACTGCCCCTCCGATTCTCCCGTGCGGTCCATCGACATGATGAAGATATGCTCGGGTCCGGCCGGCCGCTCGACGTCGTAAATATCGAGCAGGTTGTCGTCGAAACGGAAGACCGTCTGCTCGGGATTGTCGACCACCAGCCCGGCGTATTTCACCGCCTCGGCATAGTATTCGTCCACGTCGTGCGACATGGCGGCGTACTGGGGCACGCCGTGCTCCTTGGCCGACGCGATGTAGAGATAAGCCTTGGCCAGCATTCCGTAGGCCGCGGCGCGGTCCGCACGGCCCGTTTCGGGCGCCGCGAAGAACGGCAGCAGCGTACCGGCGGTCTTGAAGTCCTCGATGACGAGCTTCCACATGGCGTCGAGCGACTCGGCGGCGGGGACGGCCGTATCTTCGAGCGTCTCGACAGGCGTCGTGTGGACGGGCACGCAGCCGAAGTTGCGCGCGAGGTTGAAATACGAATAGGCGCGCATGAAATAGGCCTCGCCGAGGAAGCGGTTCCTGCGGCCCTCGTCGATGTTCATTCCCGGCACCTTCTTGATCACGGCGTTGGCACGGTTGATCGTGATGTAGGAGTACTTGTAGAAATTGCCGAGCGTGGTGTTGGTCTTGAAATTGTTGATCTTCCATCCGTCCAGCTCCTTGTTGGCCGCCGCGGCGTCGCCTTTCGGCTCCATGTCGTCGGTGTTCATGTCGCCCAGGAAGACGATCGAACGCGAATATTCGATGTAATTGATCGCGTCGTAGATATAGTTCACGGCCGACTCGGCGTCCGCCTCCGTCTTGTAGAAGTTGTCCTCGGAGTAGAAGCCGTAGGGATACTCGTCCAGATTGCAGGCCGCCAGGAGAGAGGCTCCCCCGAACGCAAGTATAAGGTGTTTGATTTTCATGGTTGGCAATGTTTAGAAGGTGAAGTCGGCTCCGAACGTCCATTTGCGCAGGCGCGGATAGCCGCCCGAATAGATACCCGTCATCCCCACTTCGGGATCGTAGCCCTCGAAGCCGGTGAAGGTGTAGAGATTGTCGGCACTGACGTAGAGGCGTATCTTGCGTGCCGCATCCTTCTTCGAGAAGGGGATCGAATATCCCAGCGTCATGGTCTGGATGCGCACGAACGAACCGTCCTCGACCCACCAGTCGGAGAGCTTGGTCTGGCGGTTGGCGTTCAGCCGCGGGTAGGAATTGGTCGGATTGTCGGCCGTCCAGCGCATCGGCATATTGCTCGGCTGGTCGAAACGCTTGGTGTTCAGCACGTCGTTGCCGAAGACGCCGTTGAAGAAGATGCTGAAGTCGAAACGACGCCACGAAACGTCGATGCCCAGCGAGGCCATCCAGTCGGGATTCGGGTCGCCGATGATGCACATGTCGTTCTCGTCGACGGTCTCCAATCCGTCGCCGTCGTAAATATCCACATACTTGAACTCACCCGGCTGGGCGTCGTCGCCCGAAAGACCGGCGCTCAGGCCCTCGGCCAGCGACTGCACGATGCCGTCGGTCCTGTATCCGTAAAAGACGTACATCGGCTGCCCTACGGCGAGGATATTCGTATAGGCGCGGAACTGTTCGCTCTGGTTGCCGTAATATTCATACTGCATGCCGGTGCGCAGGTCGGTTTTCAGACCGGTCTGCACGGCGTTTCCGAGGCTGAGCACCTTGTTGCGGTTGCGCGAGAAGACGAAGGTGCCGCCCACGCGCCAGTCGCGGTTCTGGAACGCCACGCCGTCGATCGTCAGTTCGATGCCGCGGTTGCGGATCTCGCCGTCGTTGACCCACATCTTGTCGTAACCCGACGAAGGCGCGATGTTGCGCTCGCGCAGCAGGTCCGAGGTGCGCTTGTCGTACCAGTCGAAAGTCACGTTCAGACGGTTGCCGAAGAACGACATGTCCAGTCCGAGGTCGACCTGCGCGGTGGTCTCCCATTTCAGCCCCTTGTTCGGGATGCCGCTCCAAAGCGCATAGATGCCGTCCTGCCCCGTGGTGCCCGACTGATAGCCGGGTCCGATGGCCGTCACCCACTTGCCTCCGTTGAAATACTTGTGCTGTCCGTAGCGGCTCAGCGTCTGGTAGGCCGAAATACCCTGGTTGCCCGAAATACCGTAGGAGGCGCGGATCTTCAGCACGTCGAAAACGTTCAGGTTCCGGATGAACCGCTCCTCGTGCATCTTCCAGCTGAACGCCCCCGAGGGGAAGAAGGCCCACTTGTTGTTGGAGCCGAATTTCGAAGAACCGTCGGCGCGGGTCGTGAAGGTGAAGAGGAACCGGTTGTCGAACGTGTAGTTGATACGCGTGAGGGCCGAGACCAGCTCGGTCTTGTAGGAGCCGTTGCCGATCGAATAGGTCTCCGAATCGCCCGCGGCGAGGTTCTCGTTGCCCAGCGATTCGTTGATGAAGCCCTTGGCGGCCAGCGACGAACTGCGCGACTGGTAGTTCTCGTAAGAGTAACCGCCCATCACCGTCAGCCGGTGCTTTTCAGCAAAGGTCCGATCGAACGTGGCGTAAGCCTCGAAAACGATGTTGTCGTCCTTCCAGTTGTCGATCGACCCGTAACCGTCGTTGAACACGCCCGTCTCGGAATACTTCTTCGGGAAATATTTGTCGGTGATCTGTTCGCCGTGCTTGTAGTTGAACTGCGCCATGACGTTCAGGCAGGGAAGCACGTCCCAGTTCACCGAAGCGAACGAGATGATGTCTAACCCCTTCGAATCGTTCTTCTGCAAATTGGTCAGGGCCAGCGGATGCGAATAGTCCTGGGCGCCGTACAGCCAGTAATCGCCGTTGTCGTCGTAGACCGGGAAGATCGGGTTGCGCCAGTAGGCCAGTCCGCCGTTGTTGTGACGCTTGTTGCTGGTGATGTTGGCGCTGGCCTTCATGCGCAGGTTGTCCAGCAGCTTGTGCTCGACCGAGAAATTACCGCCGTATTTGCGGTAGGTGTCCTCGATGTACATGCCGTTGTCGAGGTAGTAGTTGGCGCTGGCCTGGAACATCGTGCGGTCGTTGCTGCTCTGCACCTGTACGGTGGTGTTGTTCGACACGGGCGTCGGGCGGAAGACCAGGTCGTCCCAGCGCGTGTTGGTCGTCCAGGTCGTCTGCAACTCCGCAATCGAGGGATAATAGACGCCGTTGGCATTGGTCGCACCGATGTAGGTCGGCGTCAGTCCGGCGTTGATGCTGCTTTCGTTCGAGAGCATCGCCATCAGCACGGGATCGCGCCAGAGGTTCAGCTCGGAGCTGAATCCCGAAACGGTCGTCTGCTGGCGCAGCGTGATGCGCGTCACGTTCTCCTGCGCCTTGCGCGTGGTGATGAGGATCACGCCGTTGGCGCCGCGCGAACCGTAGATGGCCGATGCCGAGGCATCCTTGAGCACCTCCATCGAAACGATGTCCTGCGGGTTGATTTGTTTCAGGTCGCCGGCATCGCCCCAGGGGAATCCGTCGATGACCACCAGCGGAGCGTTCGAACCGTTGAGCGACGAGTTGCCGCGGATGCGGACCGTCGACGAGGCGCCGGGGTCCTGCGAGGAGTTGACCACCTGCACGCCGGCCACGCGGCCCTGCAACAGCCCGTCGATCGAGTTGGCCGGGATGTCGGTGAGTTTCTCGGCCTTGACCGAGGCCACGGAACCCGTCAGGTCGCTCTTCTTGACCTGTCCGTAACCCACGACCACCACTTCGTCCACGGCCGTGGCCTCCTCGACCAGCACGATGTTGAAAGAGGTGCGGCCGCCGACCTCCACCGTCTGCGTTTTATAGCCGATGAAATTGACGGCAAGGCGGGCGTCCGAAGCCACTCCGGTCAATGAAAAGGCTCCGTCGGCCCCGGTTGTGGTTCCTTTCGTCGTGCCGACGACGACAACCGACGCGCCCGTTACGGCGGCGCCGTTCTGATCCACGACCTTGCCCGTCACGGTCATGCTCCGTGATGCGGACTGGGCGCGGACGTCTCCCGTCCCCCACAGGCAGACCGCCAGCAGGGAGAGAACGATCAGGTAAAATTTCATTTTCATAAGTTTTAGATTAGAGTAGTTTATTGATACGGTCCGGGGCGGTTCCGGGAACTGCACCGGACACTGCAAAGTAACATGCTGCTACGGAAGAACTGTTTTAGAAAATCGCTGATTGATTATACTTTTATGAAAACAAAGCGCAAATGGGCTATTCGCAACGGCATTTCTCCGTCAAATAATTTAATAATTCCTCCAGCCGGCAGGTTGCAACGCCTACATATTTGTCCGCTCCGCCGTAATAGACGTACAGCACGCCGTCGACGACCACATTGCCGGTCGGGAAGACGCAATGGCTGTAAAAACCTTCGGTTTCATAGAAAAATTCGGGTTCGAGGATCGGTTCCGGCGTCCGGGCCAGCACCCGCAGTGGATTCTCCCGGTCGAGCAGCAGCGCCCCGACGCGGTATTCGGCCGTGCCGCCGTCGGCAACTCCGTGGTAGAGCGTCAGCCACCCTGCCTCGGTCAGGATCGGCGGCGTGCTTCCGCCGATCTTCTCCTCCCAGGTTCCTTCGCGGCCGGCGATAAGCAGATGGCTGGGCTTGTCCTCCCATGCCAGCAGGTCGTCGGAGAACTTCAGCCAGATCGAAGGGTATTTCACCCCGTAACGTTCGCCCACGAACTGTTTGGGACGGTGCATCATGGCGAACTTCCCGCCGATTTTCTCCGGGAAAAGGATTACGTCCCGATCGTCGAGCACGGGCGACGTAAGCCGCCCCAGCCGGCGGAAATTCCGGAAGTCGGTCGTCACGGCAAGCCCCGTATTTCCCAGGTTCTGCGCCATGGCGGCCGGCGCATAAGCTCCGCATCGGGGCAGACGCACCACGTCGTGCGCGAAAGTCCAGTACTGCCCGGGGGCATGGGCGCGGTAGGCGTAGGTAATGTAAAACTCGTTGTCGAACTTCACGATGCGCGGATCTTCGACGCACCCTCCGTCGGGACCGTCCGCGCTGGGACCGAATACCGGCGAATCGCCGACACGGCGGAAGTCGAAGCCGTTCTCGCTGACGGCCAGCCCCAAACGGATGACATGTTCCTTGTCGTCGCCGGCGGCGCGGTAGAGCATGTAAAACCGGCCGTCGTCGTAGATGACCCCCGGGTTGCAGGTTACGAGATTCTCCCAGGCATTGGCCGGATTGGGAGCGATGATCGGATTTTTTTCGTATTTCTTCAGTTTCATATCAACGGAATATTATGAGAATAAGCATACACAGAACCAGCAGCACTCCGCCCCATACGCGGTAGTTGCGCCACCAGGAAACCTCCGCGAGCGAGCGGGTTTCAGCCCGGAAATCCGCCGCCGAAAAGGTCGTGTCGATCAGTTTGTCGGGCCGGGGCGCGGGAGCCGTACGGCTTACGGCCCAGATCACCGACAGGCTGAAGACCAGCAGGAACGGCACGATCAGCAGAAAGTGCATCCCGCCGAAGATCTCCGTGCGCCAGAGGAGCATCGCCGCCGCGACGACCAGTCCGGCGATCAGCCCCGCAAAGGCTCCCCGCCCGTTGGCGCGGCGCGAGAAAACGCCCATCAGGAAAGCCGCCACGACGGGAGGCGCAATGTAGGAGAGCATCTCCTGGTAATATTTGAGCAGCGAACCGAAACGTCCGATCTGCGGAGCCCAGAGGGCGGCGATCACGATGATGACCAGCGAAGCCAGCTTGCCGACGCGCACCAGCTTGCGTTCGTCGGCCCGCTTGTCGATCTTGGCGTAGAAATCCATCGTGAAGAGCGTCGACGTGGAGTTCAGAATGGCGCTCAACGTCGACGTCAGCGCGGCGAGCAGCGCCGAAAGCATGATCCCCAGCAACCCTGTGGGCAGCAGGCGCAGCACCATCGTCGGATAGATTATGTCGGGTTTCTCGATGCCCGGGAAGAGATGGCGGGCGATAACGCCCGGAAAGACGATGATGAACAGGGTGGCCAGCGTCAGCGCTCCGGCGAACATCACCCCTTTGCGGCCCTCGTCGACGCTCCGCGCGCTCAGCACGCGCTGTACGAGCGTCTGGTTGTTGGCCCAGAAATAGATGCCCAGCACCGGCATGCCGACGATCAGCCCCAGCCAGGGCGTGGCCGTATCGGTCAGCGGGCGAATCAGTCTGACGCTCATGTCGCCGCTTTCGAACAGCGACGCGAGGTAGTCGAACCCGCCGTTGGCGAAGCAGGCTCCCGTCAGGATCACCGACCCGACGATCAGAATCACCGCCTGGATCAGCTCGGCGTTGATCGCCGACGAAAGACCGCCCGGAATGGTGTACGAAGCCGCCAGCACGGCGAAGATGATGATGATGAGCTGCAAGTCCGCCTCCGGGAACAACAACTTGATGATCAGCGCGGCGGCATACAGCGCCCCGGCCGCATCGAGAAAGATGTTGCCCACGATGCAGATTCCGGAAAAGTAGTAGCGCGACCGCTTGTCGAAGCGTCGTTCGAGAAACTCGGGAATCGTGAATATCCCCGAACGGATGTAGAGCGGCAGCAGGAACGTGGCGAAAAACACCATCACCACGACACCTGTGAGGTTGTAGTTGAACACGGCCACTCCGGTGTGGTAGGCGTCGCCCGACTGGCCGATGAGCGTCGTGCTGGAGATGCTCGCGGCGAAAAGCGACAGACCCACGATCCACCACGGCATCGTGCGGCCGGCCAGAAAATAGGACCCGGCGTCGGAACTCTTGCCGTTGCGCAATCCCCACCATATTATAAATATAAGGTAAAGGACGATAATCGCGCAGTCGACAAAATTAATCGCAATCGAATTCATGTAAGTCGTTTTAGGATTTTTTTACTAATGCAAAGATATGTACCCGAAAATTTACCGGATTGTATAAGTCGGTTAAACAAGTATACTTTTTTGAATTATTCATGGAGCTTTCTGAATTATTCCTATTTTTGTACCGGACCTGAAACCCTTACCGGACATGAAAGAGATACAGCAGGAGATCACCCCGATCACGAACGAGGACCTTTTCATCATCCTCAACCACCCCAACGCGCATTTCGACTATCCGATCCACTGCCATCCGGAATACGAGATCAATCTGGTGATGAACACCCGGGGATCGCGCATCGTGGGCGATTCCACCGAGGATTTCGGCCCGCTGGACCTGGTGATGACCGGTCCCTATGTGCCGCACGTGTGGAAATCGCCCCTGAAAACCAACCACGTCATCACCATCCAGTTCTCGGGCGACCTGATCGACTTCCCGATCGTCAACAAACGCCTGTTTCTCCCCATCCGGCAACTGCTGCTCGACTCCCGGCAGGGGCTTTCGTTCACAGGTCCCGAACAGTTGAGCGTCCGGGACCGGATTCTTGAACTCACGCGCATGCAGGGATTCCAGTCGGCGACCGCTTTTCTGGACATTCTCAACGCGCTGGCCACGGCCAACCGCAAGGTGCTTATGAGCAATCTCTGCGACTCGAAGAACATTGTCCACACCTCCAAATCGCGCCGCATCGCCAAAGTCTGCGACTACATCGAGAAAAACCTCTGCCAGAACATCCGGCTCACCGACGTGGCCGGGTTGGTCAACATGTCGGAATCGGCCTTTTCGCACTTTTTCAAGAAGCGCACGAACATCTCCTACATCACCTTCGTCAACAACATGCGCATCTCCAAGGCCTGCCAGTTGCTTGCCAACACGACGCTCAGCGCCTCGGAGATCTGCTACGCCTGCGGCTTCAACAACAAGTCGAATTTCATCCGCATCTTCACCAAAAAGAAAAACATGACCCCGATCGAATACCGCGAATACATCTCCCAGATGCTCATCAAATACTGATCTACCCTTCATCTTATGAAAAACTTCAAACCAATCCTTACCGCTATGTCCCTCTGCATGGCCCTCGCCGCAGCCGCAGCCCCCGTCCGTCAACACCTGCACGACGACTGGCAGTTCCGTCAGGCGCGGCTCAACAACTGGTATCCGGCCACGGTCCCCGGCACGGTGCACACCGACCTGATGGCCAACCGGATCATCGAAGACCCCTATTTCCGCCTCAACGAGCGCGGCGTACAGTGGGTCGACAAGGAAGACTGGATCTACGAAACGCATTTCGAGGCCGACGCCGGCCTGCTCGCCCGCGAGCGGATCGAACTGGTCTTCGAAGGGCTCGACACCTATGCCGACGTCTACCTCAACGACGAGAAGGTGCTCGCCGCCGACAACATGTTCCGCCGCTGGCGCACGGAGGTCAAACGGCTGCTCCGTCCGGGCGAAAACACCCTGAAAGTCTATTTCCACTCGCCGATCAAGGTCGACCTGCCCAAATACGACTCGCTGCCCTACCGTTACGAGGCCGTCAACGATCAGTCGGCCAACGGCGGGCTTTTCGACAAACGCGTCAGCGTCTTCGCCCGCAAGGCGGGTTACCACTACGGCTGGGACTGGGGTCCGCGCCTGGTGACCTCGGGCATCTGGCGTCCGGTCTATCTGGAGGGCTGGAGTGGCGCCCGCATCAGCGATGTCTTCTACCGCCAGCAGGAGGTTACGGCCAGGCGCGCCCGGGTCGAGGTCGAGGTGGAAATCGCCTCCGCCCGTGACCTGGCGGAAGCCGTAGTCACCGTTGCATCCCCCGGCGAAGGCATCGAAGCCTCGGTCACGGCGCCGCTGCGCTCCGGAATCAACAAGGTAACCGTCCCGCTCGACATTGCCTCTCCGAAACTCTGGTGGACCCGCGAACTGGGCGAACCTCATCTCTACGAATTCCGGGCTTCGGTCGCGGCGGGCGACGCCTCCGACAGCCGGACCACCCGCATCGGGCTGCGCTCGCTGCGCCTCGTGCGCGACAAGGTCGCCGACGGCACGACCTTCTACTTCGAACTCAACGGCGAGCCGCTCTTCGCCAAAGGAGCCAACTACATCCCCTGCGACGTCTTCCTGCCGCGCGTCACGCGCGCCGTCTACGAGAAGACGATCGACGACGCCGCGGCCGTGAACATGAACATGCTGCGCGTCTGGGGCGGAGGCGTCTATGAAGACGATGTTTTCTACGAACTGTGCGATGAACGGGGCATCCTCGTATGGCAGGATTTCATGTTCGCATGCAGCGTCTATCCCGCCGAGGGGGCATGGCTCGAAAACGTCCGGCTCGAAGCCGAAGACAACATCCGCCGTCTGCGCAACCACCCCTCGATCGCCGTATGGTGCGGCAACAACGAGTGCAACGAAGCGTGGTTCGGCTGGGGATGGAACACCCGGTACGCCAAGCAGGGGCATCCCGAATGGGACCGGATCATCGGCGACCAGCTCCGCCGCCAATACTACGAAGTGCTGCCCGAAGCCGTCGCCGCCTGCTCGCCCGGCACGCCTTACCACCCCTCGTCGCCCTGGTCGCGTCACGAAGGCACGAGCGAAAACAGCGAAGGCGATACGCATTTCTGGAAAGTGTGGCACAGCCGCGCACCGATCGCCGACTACAACGCCACGCGCAGCCGCTTCTTCAGCGAATACGGCTTCCAGTCGTTCCCCGAATACGCCTCCGTCCTGCGTTTCGCCCCCGAAGAGCGCGACTGGGACATTGAATCGGAGGTGATGATGGCCCACCAGCGCGGCGGCGATTTCGCCAACATGCGCATCCGCCAATACCTCGAAGACGAATACTGGCCCGCACGCGATTTCCGCACGTTCCTCTACATGAGCCACGTTTTGCAGGGCGACGCCATCAAGACCGCCATCGAGGCGCACCGGCGCGACAAACCCTACTGCTGGGGATCGCTCTTCTGGCAGCACAACGACTGCTGGCCCGTGGCTTCGTGGGCCAGCCGCGACTGGTACGGCCGCTGGAAGGCGCAACATTATTTCGCCCGCCCGGCCTTCGACGACATCCTCGTATCGCCCCTTGCCGAGGGAAACACGCTGAATGTCCGCCTTGTGTCGGACCGCCGCAAAACGGTCCGGGGCAAACTCCGGATAACGGTCATGGACATGGACGGCGCCCTCCTCTCGGAAAACACCCGCAGCCTAACCGTCGCACCCAATGCCAGTCGGAACGTCTATTCGGCCGACATTTCCGGACTTTTGCACGGTTGCGCCCGCAATCGGGCGATCGTCGTCGCGGAATTCACGACCGACGGACGCCGCTACGCCAACATCGGATATTTCGTCTCTCAAAAAGAGCTTGAGCTGCCCGAAGCCGACATCCGCTGGAGCGTCGGACCTGCGGCGGACGGTTATGAAATTACGCTCTCGAGCGACCGTTTCGTCCGCGCCGTCTGGCTCGCTCTCGACGGCAACGAACATTTCGAGGACAACTATTTCGACCTCGTACCGGGCGTCAGCAAAACGGTGCGGGTCGCAACGACGCTGTCCCGGTCCGAATTCGACCGGCTGCTGCGCATCACCCATCTGCAACAAACCCGATAAACCGACCATACGATTATGAAACGCACATTGCGCCTTTTGCTGACCGTAGGGCTGTCGCTCGTCTGCGTCAGCCTGTTCGCCCAAAAGTTCCCCAACTACCCCATCCCGCAGCAGCCCGACACGCTGCGCATCCTCGGCATCGGCAACAGTTTCACCGATGACGGCATGATGTATCTGCCCGAGCTGCTGGAGGCTGCCGGCATCCGGAACGTCGTGCTGGGGCGTCTCTACATAGCCGGGTGTTCGCTCGAACGCCATTGCCGGGAATATGCCGGCAACGCCCCTGCGTATATCTATTACAAGTCGACGTCCAACCGCTGGGAGACCGTTTCGAAGAAAGCGACCCTGTTGGACGGAATCGCCGACGAACGGTGGGACGTCGTGGTACTGCAACAGGCGTCGGGCAAATCGGGCATCTATCCGACCTATCAGCCCTGGTTCGGCCGGCTGGTCGAGATCGTGCGATGGTGTTGCCCCAATGCCGGAGCCTGCATCGCCTGGCAACAGACATGGGCCTATGCCCGCAATTCGCAGCACCGGGATTTCGGACGATACGAGAAGAACCAGCAACTGATGTACCGGGGAATCGTCTCTTCGGTTGAACAACTCATGCGGGAGACCTCCGTCGAAGTGGTCGTCCCGTCGGGCACGGCGATTCAGGACCTGCGCAACACGGCGCTGTGCGACTCGCTGGACCTGACGCGCGACGGATACCACCTGAATCCCGGGACCGGACGTTACACTGCGGCCTGCGCATGGTTCCAGACGCTCGTGGCCCCGGCCTTCGGGACGAACGTCGCCGGGAACGGCTGCCGTCTGGCGGGAACCCCTCACGAGCTGACGCCCCAGGAGGCCGAAGCCTGTCAGGAGGCGGCCCGCAGAGCCTGCGTCCGGCGGTTCTCCGTTTGGACGGAGCCTGTCACCGGCGAGGGCGGGACGGCAGTCCGGTAGCGGTCGGGCTTGGTCGGGCATCCCGCCATGCAGATATAGGTATCCTGCCATTCGCCGGAGCATTCCCGTTATCTGCCGGATGTGGGTTCGAAACCCGCCCTGCCCCCTCCCTACCACCACCAACGAAAAAAGAGGTCTGCAAAGACCTCTTCGAGCGGAAAACGGGATTCGAACCCGCGACCCTCAGCTTGGGAAGCTGATGCTCTACCGACTGAGCTATTTCCGCATTACGGAGTACAAAGTTACTCCGTTTTTTTTATTTGTCAAGTTTTCGGCGGCTGAAAAATGCGCCTACCCCACGATTTTTTTCAGCGACGCGAGGTTTTCGGGGTTTTTCAGGCTACGGCCCTCGGCCGAATAGAGGTAGTCGAGCCGGTTTCGGAAATGCTCCTCGACCTTCCCGCGCACGACCTTCATTGTGCTGTTCACCAATCCGTTCTGCTCCGTGAAAGCCTCGTCGACAATGGCCAGTCCCGCAGGCAGCCACCGTTCCGGAAACTCCCCGGCATAGGTTCCTCCGGCGCGGTAACGGTCGATCTCGGCGCCGAGAATCTCCGCTGCGACGTTCACGCGCTCCGCTTCGGGCGTCCTGCGGGCCTCCAGCTCGCGGCGCAGCGCCTCGCGGTTGGGAACCACGATCGCCCCCGTAAACGGGCTTTGGTTGTTGTGCACGATGATCTGGTCGATGTAGGGCGATTTATCCACGATCGCCTCCTCCATTCCTTCGGGGCTGTATTTTTCGCCGTCCGAAGCGATCAGCAGGCTCTTGAAACGTCCCAGCACATAGAGGAAATCATCCTCCGAGACGTAACCCATGTCGCCCGTGTGGAGCCACCCGTCGCGCACGGTTTCGGCCGTGGCCCCGGGATTCTTCCAGTAGCCGGCCATGACGTTCTCGCCGCGGACGACGATTTCGCCCTTCTGCCCGCGGGGAACCTCGCGGCCCTCCTCGTCGAGGATCTTCAGGTCCAGCGGAATGAGTATCTTGCCCGACGATCCGAACCGGTGCCAGTGATGTTTGGGCGAGTTGGTCGAAATCACGGGCGTCGCCTCCGAAAGTCCGTATCCCTGGAACATCGGGATTCCGATGGCGTAGAAAAACCGCTGCAACTCCGCGTCGAGCAGCGCACCGCCCCCGACGAAGAACTCGAGGTGGCCACCGAACGCCTGCCGCACCTTGCGGAACAGCAGCGCGTCGAAAATCCCGACGACGGGGGCCAGCACGATGCGCCATCCGCTGCCCCTGCCGTACCCGTCGCTGTTGTATGCGTATGCCGTGCGGAGCGCGAGGTTGAAAAGCGCCTCGGTGAATCTCCCCTTGGCCCGTATGGAGCTTTCGATGTTTTTCCGGAAGTTCTTGGCCAGCGCCGGGACCGACAGCAGGAAGTGCGGCTGCACCTCGCGGATGTTCTGCGGGATGTTCTTGAGCGTCTCCATCGGCGTCGCTCCGATCTGCACCGTGGCCACCGAGGCTCCGCAGGCGATCATGATGTAGAAACCCACGACGTGGGCGAAACAGTGGTCGAGCGGCAGGATGATCAGCGTGCGGAAATGCGGCGGAATGTCGACCCGCGACAACGCCTGCTCGACGTTGGCCGTGTAGTTGCGGTGGGTCAGGATCACGCCTTTGGGGTCCGACGTCGTGCCCGAGGTGTAGGTGATCGTGGCGTAATCGTCATTCCGGATCGCCTGCCCGATCTCCATGAACTTCTCCTTGTTCTTGGCGAGGTATTCGCGGCCCAGACGCTTGAGCGTCCCGTAGGCCGTCTCCCCGGATTCCAGCGGAATGTGTCCGAGGACGATCACCTGCTCCAGCTGCGGCAGTCCGGCGCGGATGCGGCGGATCTTGGGCAGCTGGTGTTTGGAGACGAAGAGCGCTTTGACTTCGGCGTGCCGCAGCCGGAAGAGCAGGTCGTTCGACTCTTCGAGCTTGACCGAGAGGGGGACGCTGACGGCTCCGGCGTAGAAAAGGCCCAGTTCGGAGATGATCCATGCGTTGCTGCCCTCGGCCAGGATGGCTACCTTGTCGCCCGGGCGGATGCCCGAGGCGGCCAGTCCCGCACCCACTTCGAGTGCCAGTTCGCGGGTTTCGGCATAGGTCGTCGGCTCGAACCTGTGGTGGCGTTTTTCGAGCAGAAATGTTTTCCCGCCGTATTTCCCGACGGAATCCTCGAAGAGATCGATGATGGTCTTTTTCATAGCGAAGGCGTGTTATGGTATCGCGCCGGCCGCGGCGGCCGGAGACGCCGGTTAGTCCATTTTCAGCACGGCGAGGAAGGCCGACTGCGGCACCTGCACCTGTCCGATCTGCCGCATCCGCTTCTTGCCCGCCTTCTGTTTTTCGAGCAGCTTGCGTTTGCGCGAGATGTCGCCGCCGTAGCACTTGGCCGTCACGTCCTTGCGCACGGCCTTCACCGTTTCGCGGGCGATGATCTTGGCGCCGATAGCCGCCTGAATGGCGATGTCGAACTGCTGGCGCGGGATCAGCTCCTTGAGCTTTTCGCACATCTTGCGTCCGAAATCGTAGGCGTGGT
>ERZ834722.805-NODE-805-length-33239-cov-3.967123_pt1 | contig 33239 bp, 38 predicted proteins | sample MGYA00519576_ERZ834722 | MGnify/ENA primary metagenome ERZ834722 (study PRJEB31850, sample SAMEA3708759) | human gut metagenome | biome: human gut; feature: human-associated habitat; material: faeces | place: China | collected 2014 ...
GTTCATTGCTGAAAATAATACATGGTACTTTATGTTCCAGAAGCTTCTGATAAATCTCCAATCGTCTTTCTTCTGTCAAAGTCTCCAGATAGGCGCACTCTACATTCCCTATAATCTGTACACGATTCAGATCAAAATGATCGAAAAATCCTGCCAGTTGAAGTGCTGGTCTGTTCACATCCGGAACAAGAACTTCACGTTCTGTGATATCTACTTCCGGAGTGAGATTTTTCAGATTCATCTTTTCTACAATCTCAGTTAATCTTACACCATCCATAACGTTTCTCCTTCCTTATACTTGCGTACTGGTCTATTATACCATATTAATGTAAAAACTCATAGACCGATCTGGCACTTCTTGCATCCATGCTGTCTATTCCTGCAAGGGTCTCCTCCGAGGCATTTCTGACTTCTTCTATCGAATCAAAATATTTCATCAACGCTTTTCGTCTGGTCGCCCCGATCCCCGGAATGTCATCTAAGATTGAATGTACCTGACTCTTACTTCGCAGGGAGCGGTGGTATTCAATGGCAAATCGATGGGCTTCATCCTGAATTCTTGTGATGAGTTTGAAGCCTTCACTGTCCCTTGCGATCGGGATCTCTTTATTTTGAAAATACAGACCTCTGGTGCGGTGGTGGTCATCTTTTACCATTCCGCAGACCGGAATGGACAGCCCCAGTTCCTCTAACACCGTCAGGGCAATATTGACCTGTCCTTTTCCACCGTCCATCATCAAAAGATCCGGAAAACGGCTGAATTTTCCAAGTTCCTGTTGATTGGAAGTTGGTTTCGTATGTTCCTTGTCGAGTTCCACCGCCTGAACCCAATCCGCCACCCTCAATCAAAAATCTATTGGAACATATCCTCGAATTGAAACAGTTGCGGAATTCTCGATTGTCAAAGTTACTGTCACTTCTCCCAGACAATGCCAACCAGGAATAACTATTCCAGTATCATCTGTGGCGAGATACCAGTCTTCTGGCCATACCTTGAAAGTCCACGTATTGTTTCCGGTAGAGACAGGCTCGGAATTCCCAGCGTTGCCAATTTGATGTTTTGGACCATTATCAAGTTCTTCTTCCATCGTAATCGATACAGTTGGTTTGGTAGGGCAATTCGAAACAGTAATAGTCGTGGCATAAGATTGACCTATATCTGGTTTGGTCATATTTGAGAAAACAGCTGTCGGAGATACTGTGATTGGGGCTGCTGCAGCTTGCGACAGTACGTGTCATTCCTCCGCCAGCCCACTGACAGGTTCACACTGCGTGCGGATTCTGTCTGGTTAACAGACGCTGCGGCAGTCACGGTTGTGCTACCACTTCCTCCGGAATCCGGAGTAGCTGTAATGAAATCTTTCTGCATAATTTTCAAAAATTAGTTATAACTAAATGAATTAAATTCACCGCAAAATTTAGCGGTTTATATCTCGAAATCAAAATCCTTTGTCGATATCCTACAAAATGAGCCTTCCGGAGATAGGCATATAACCTCTGTATGGTCGTCAAAATACGATACAGTTAGGACAGGGAGATAAGTGTATCCATCAATATAGAACATTCCCTTAGAAGCTCCGTTAAGACCGTCAAACGTGGGAACCTGTATCCTGGGGGATACGACCTGTTTACCACCACCAAAAACTCCGAAGTCCCTAACAGTCTGTTTCACCGTGACGAGTACCTGTTCGAGCTCGTGAATATACTTGCGTTTCATGTTCAAGTAGGAATTAAGAATCATGCTGACCTCAATCTTCCCTTCAATTCCGTACAGTTTCCTCGTTTCATTGCGGAGAACCTGAAGTTCTCCTGCGGAGAGTTCTTCAAAATCCTTTTCAAGAATGTCGAGCAACTGCCGGTTTTGTTTATCTTTTTTCTTCATGTCTTCATTCTTTTTATATGTAAAACGTTCTTTTTCCCAGCAATCGATTAATTTTACGCCAGAATCCCTTTTGCTTTTCGAAGAAAAACAAAGAGCACTCCTGAAAGAAGTGCTCCTCGCAAATAGTAATGAAATGATTAACCCAGTAGAGTCCAGGCTTCCCGTACTTTGTTGAACTTTCCGTATGGCAGGGTAACATAACCACCCCGACCAAAACCTGTCCCCCAGGAGTTCTTGATGATTAAGCCTGTTTCATCGTAACCAACGACAGCCACAGCATGACCACCCCTGAACTCATCACCATCCCAAAAGTCGTCATTATACGAAAATACATTCATTGCTATAAGTGCTGCGCCATTAACAAGAACGCTCTTTTTGAGAGCGTCAAGAGACGTCACACGAGCGAATAAATCAATACGAGATTCCCGTTTAAGAATTTCGAAAGCCTCGCGAGGCATCATTCCGTCAATAGTCTTGTCAGAACGGTTGTCGTAAATATATTCGAAGCCGATACCCGATTCACGACCTTTCGATTTACAATAGAAGTTGAACATCTCCGCAACGGTACAGGAAACGCAGCTTCCCTTGTTTCCTTGGTCATAGACACGGAGTTGCTCTTTCAGTTCATAGCTCTTCGGGAGTTCAATCTTTGGAGCTGCATAAATGGCGTCATTCGGATTGACGCCACTTTCAATAAATCCAAGTCCTCTTGTAATCATTCTTGCCTAAATTTGAATAGAACATCATCCTTTCCAGCCGTTTGTGTGACTGAAAAGATGTATAGAACTTTATCCTTCTTTTCAGTAAGGACATACACAGTGGTCATCACGGAGTCGCTCCCGATGAAGTACGTTTTACCCCATGAATCTAAATTCGTAGGGACGCTCAAGCCGTGAACGGTGTTCAGGCTGTCAATCACCGAAAGAGGCTGTGGGGTTACTCGTTCAAAGAACACGGTCTTTCGAGTCGTCCCACAGCCTACAATCAGCAACGTCAAGAATAGGAATACAAGTTTCTTCATCAGCCACCTACATTAAACCAATTCCCCAGCAAGAAACATAGCCAAATTATCAAGCCACCTATCAGGGGTGGAAGACCACCGTTTAGAATAGCCTGTCCGACAGGAAGATTTTTCTTCATGTTTTGATAGGCGAACAAACCAATCACCACGAATGACACCGGAATCAGGCAAGTGATACCCATCCCAAGGGAAATTCCAAAGAACGCAGCCACCATCATTCCGATGATAACATACAAGTAATGAAAAGGCTTCATTTGTACCATTGTAATTGAAATTTAAGTTAAATCGAACTCTTTGCACACTTCCTCCATTTCCTCGCAAGTCAATGGTCGAACTTTCAGGATATTATAGCGGTCGAGGTCTTCTTGTAGAATAGGGAAGGGCAACCGAGTGTTCCCCGTTGGGGTGACAAAGCAATTATCGGCACTGTCACGATAGAAAAGTACATCAGGTTGGTCAGCCTCAATGAAGATTTCATCTGTATAAGCATACATGAAGTCTTTCCACTTTTCTTCGAAGCCTTTCTTGCCCACTCGGTTCAGCCCAGTTCCAGTATCTACTTTTGGATGAAGAAAATCCTCTACAGATTCCACAGGTTGCGTGGGTGTATATTTAGGACGCTGTTCACGGGTAATCTCACGAAGTTCCGATTCGAGCGTTTCAATCTCTCCTAACAGTTGTTCTTCTCGCTTGGCATAGTCGGACAACTCTTTGCGCTGTTCACGGTTCTCCTTCTCAAGAAAGAGAATCTTTTTATTCAGACGGTCGCATTCCGCCTGAAGATTCAGTACTGTTAAAGTTTCTTCTTTGCCCATATTAGATAGCATTTATTCTGTTGCTCCATGAGTCTGTTAGGAACTCTTCCATTTGAGCCTCAGAAAGTTTATCATACACTTTAAACGTGACAGTATCGAATCCTCGTTTTCCTTTCCCGACTTTTGTACCTGTATAGGAAAGGGAGTATTTGAACTGAAGAACCGAGTTCGGGTTCCTAATCATTTCCCGGAAAGCGGTCTTTAAAACATATTTTTCAAAATCTTTAACAGCATATTCTGGAGTTTGCAGTTCATTCATAAGTTCAGATATCTTCATTGAGAAGACACGTTTATCCTTCCAGCGACTCAACATCATGAAAATACGCTTGGCATAGACACCATTCATAGACACGACAGATTTCTTGTCGTAGATTGTGCCTCCTATTCCTTTACCGTAATATAGAAGCCAGCGCAAACTTGTAACAGGCATCCCCAGTACGATGTTGTCATCCTCGTCAATATCCATCGTAGAGATAAGATAGCACTCTCTCCGAACCAATTTACCCTGTTCGTTGGTAAAGTTGTATTTAATCGTCTGTTTGAACATCTTCTTTATTTCGTTGAGAACGATAGAGCCGTGATGGTGTTTGTCAATCTCATTCATTTGTATAGGGATGAGAAGATTACCGTTCTTATCCAGGGGAAGAGTTTCTTGAAAAACTTTCAAGTCAGCGTTCAGCCAGTCAACATCACGGGACATAGCAGGTTGCAACTGTTCGACAAGATGAACCAAACAGTTCATTTGCCAAGATGTGAACTTATAAACGCCAAAGGTCGCCAAGTTCGATTGAATGATTCCTTTATTTCTTTTCATATCGTATAATGTTTAATTTTCACACAAATATAACGGGAAAATTTATAAAAGGGGTAGAATCATTTCCACCACCTTAAAAACAGGCTTGGCTTCAAATTAAGACTGTAAATTAACTGCGCTCAAAAGCCTGTTTATAAATTTGTCGACGCGCTCAAACCACCTTTTATTGCGCTCAAACCACCTTTTATAACCCCTTAGACCACCTTTTATACTGCGCTCAAACCACCTTTTATAAAACAAAATTTGTGGGTGAAGACTCCCCATGAAATAGGGAAGACTCACGGACTCGAAAATTTGTGTATCAATATATGAGTACAATAGAAGTTTCAATAGAATACAAGTTAGAGTCCCGAACGGAAATTTTAAGAAGTCATTTTCACGTCGAAAACACACCTCACTACGTTCGGAATTTACAGGCTCCGCCATCTCCGATGGACTTCGCCCTGAGAGGCTGCTGTCGCAGCCGATGTTGTTAGGAAATATGGAAATGAGAAAAACTTTTGTGTATTGACAGCGTTATATTTGTGTTCGGTCTGGTTCGCCTAATCGAACATCGTCTAAAGTTTAATTTGATTTACATTGTTTGATTGACATCTAAGAAGTTTTGAAGAAGATTCTTTTTGTTCATTAAAGAAAAGTTTAGGTTTTTAAGTATTTGACAGAAATCTGGGGCATGAGAGGATGTGAATCTTCTCACTGCCCGTTTCTATTTTAGAGCCATACCGTTGAACTCACTCCTACCATATTAAAATTTTATGAATAACTTTGCTCATAAAGAATTTTTAATTTTACAAGTCGTATGGAAAATAAAGGAAAGAAAGTTTCCCTCCAGTTGTTTGAGGAAACTGCTCGTAACAATGGATACGAGGTATTCACACCCGATGAGGTGGCTTCCTATTACAAGGAAGGAATCATGAAGAGTCGTGCCAACGAACTTACAGCCGAGGAGAAAGAGGCTTTCGTGGCTGACGTAATGTATCTTCAGAAAGCCGTATGCGCTGATGAAGAGGGTAAAGACGTCATTCGCTTCTATCGTCCTAAACAGGTTGAGTGGGAAACGGCTGCTGACGGAACTGTCATGAAAGGTTTGGAAGGTGTATATCGTGACACCCCCGACAATCGTCGCTTGAACCGTGTTGGACAGGCTTATTCTCCTACATTGGAGTTCCTGAAATCGCTGAACGGTGAAACAGAGGGCGACATCATGAAGTCGTTGGGAACAGGTGTTTATGCTGATACCCCTGACAATCAGCGTTTGGGTCGTGTGGGTCAGCCGTACAAAAACCAAATTCCTACTGAATAATGGAAACGCTGCTTGAGAAATCATTGAACAAACACGATTTTCCGGAAAAGGAAAGACGTGAATTGGCGAAAGAGGGAGAAGCCATGAAAGATGGCTCTTTCCCTATTCGTAACACTCAGGATTTGAAAGACGCCATTCGTAGTGTTGGTCGGGCGAAAGACCCTGCCGCTGCGAGACGGTGGATTAAAAAGCGTGCTAAAGAACTCGGGAAAGAGTCGCTTCTTCCTGAGTCCTGGGAATAATTTAGGAGTTTTCTTCGGGAAACTCTTTGATTATTCAAGATAACATAATATATTTGCGTAATCAAATTAACTGTAAGGAATATGACGACACTAATAGAAAAATCAATTTTGAATGAAAGATTAGAAAAATCTCGTTCAGGCACATATGCTGATACTTCTGAGAATAGACGTAAACATCGCGTGGGGCAGAAGTACGGTTCCGAAAAGAAAGAGGAAGAGAAGCCTGAAAAGACTGACCCCAATAAGATGAGTCCGGAACAGCAACTTGAGGCTATCAATAAGGTCATCGCTGCTGTCAACGAAGGAAAGTTGAAACTTCCCCCTGAGGAAATCAACACTCTCGTAGCGAAGAAGACTATGGCGGAAGAGGCTGTTAAGCAAGCCAAAGGCGAAAAGAAACCTGAGAAGAAGGAAGAACCCAAGAAAGGAGCCACCAAGCCAGAGGAAAAATCTGAGGGGAAACAGTATGCGTCAATGGACATTAAAGAAGCCAAGAAGGAATTGGTTGGAAAGAAAATAACTATCAAGAAATATTTCTTCGATGGAATTGACTCCTATAAAGATGCTGAAGGCGAAATCAAGAAAGTTCGTCTTTATGGGAAAGAAAAACAACCAATTGCAGAAATTGACTTCCCTAATGGTGATGGCATTGCTATTTCGCTTGAACAACTTGATAAACGAAAAGCCATGAAGTATGAGATTGAGTTTAACGATTCAAAATCAGAAGAACCCAAACAAGAAGCGTCTGGACAGGCTTCCGAAACCGATAAAGAGGATTTGCGTGCGGCTCGTGAAAAACTGGGTTATCTACAAGACAACGAAGAACGCTTAATCAAACGGGACGGGAAGGAGAAGTACGAGGAACGCTTGAAACAGGCGAAAGACGAGGTTGCTAAATTGAAAGGCGAGAAGCCGAAAGAGGAAAACAAGCCTGAATCCAAGAAAGAAGAAGTAAATAATCTTCAGAGACGGAAAGAACTTTCTGAAAAAGTTGAAAGACTCATTTCCGAAAAGAAAAAGAAGTTCCCCAATCCTGATATTGAATCCCCAATGTCTGATGAAGAAAAACGTCTTACAAAAGAAATTGCGGATACATGGAGTGAAATAAACAAGCTCATTCAAGAAAATCGCAAATCAAAGGAAGAATCGAAGTCTGAGCCAAAACAAGGTGAAACCGAAGAGTCATACACCCGTGTCAAGTTTGAGGATGTTCCTAACAGCGGAAAGGTCAATCTGAAGAAATATTTGTCAGAGAAAGTTCGAAAGGGGGTTGATGAAAAGTGGTCAAACATCAAGAATATCCCTACCGACAATCTTAAGAAGATGGAGAAAGGACTTGTGAACGATTTAAATAAGAACTTTGAAGCCATCAAGAAGTCTCAAAGAGCGGAGTTGCTTTACTCTATAATGAAAGTTAAGGGAGAATTGGAAAGCCGTGGTAAGGAGACTCAAAAGAAGGAATAAGGATATCATGCTTTAATCTCGGTATTTTTATTTGTAAATTTGTATCGGTTAAATAAATTGGTAAGAATTAAAACATAAAGGAAATGAAGAAATATGTTTATTCGAAAGGTGCGGAAGCTGTAACGGTTGAGACCGATGGTCTTGGAACCATTAACAACTTCATGATAACAGGACTAATTGGAAAGAATTATTCCGGTCTTGTTTCGGCTGGTTTGAATTTCAAAATGGGAGACGAAGTAACTATCCCGATGATGCTGAATGCTGCTAAGACCTGTGAATGTAAAGTAGAATGCTACGAGGGCAATGAACTTATCATTGATGAGTCTGCTGACTTCACAAGTGGCGTTCCTGCTGAAGTAGGTACAATCTTCGGGTTGCAACTGGGTGTGGCTTTTAACGAAGCGACCTATTATGCTGTGGTTCCCAAATCATATACAGACCAGTACGATTACGCTGCTTCTAAGGCATCGCTGCCTTGGTTGGTTGCGAAGTTCAAGAAAATCGCTGCTGACGCTGATGAACAGGAAACATCAGAGTATCAAGTGCAGGTATTTGCCGACGAAAGACAACTTGAGTTCCGTGGAAATTCTGCTGACTTGGGCAAGTTGAGCGAAGACAAGAAAACGCTGACCGCAAAGGCTTCCAATTCACTGATGTTTGAAATCGTGAAAGACTTGGGTATTTTGCGTCCGGAAATGGTAACTTGGTTCACTATCCGTTTCATTTACGGTGGTCGTACCTATGAAGCCAAAACATACGTCACTCCTGGAACTATTTAATTATGGGAAGTAAGAAGAACCGTTCATCAAAAAACAGGAGTTCAGTGGGAGCCAATAATGTGGCTCCCATAGACGGTCTTGATGGACTGTCTCTTCAGGAACTCCAAATCATGGCTCAGGCTGCTCCGATAGCGTTGAGGAACCGTCTTCAGAAGTCCCTAAACTCAGAGAATTTTGAAGAGGTGATGAAGGCACAAGCGTTTATCGCTGAGCAACAGAAGCACGGCAGGAGAGCACCCCAGCCGGAAATTAAATCAATCCTTTGGAACCCGTCGGAGATAGGCTTCAATGGTAAGGGATATCGCGACCCGAACAACGGTATAGCATTTGGGACTCTAAACCGAATGGGCGATATCTTCATCATTAAGGCTATCATCAACACACGTATTGAACAGGTTCAGAACTTTTTGAAATACAGCGTTGACGACCAGAAGCCAGGATACCAAATTCGTTACAAGCGAAGTCCAGGTTCTGAGGGTTCCGACGAAAAGGAACTGTCAACAAAAGACAAGAAGATTGTCGATTACATAGTTCGTTTTCTTGAAGACGGTGGAGAGAATGACAAATGGGAATGCGAGGATAACTTTCAAGAGTTTACCCGTAAAGTATTGAGGGACTCTCTTGTGCTTGACCAGATGACATTTGAACTCGTTCGCGCAAGGAACATGAACCTCAAGAAGTATCGTGCCGTTGACGCTGCCCTGATACGACAGTTAGACACAAACGACCCACGATACAGACAGATGTTCGAGAACTTCCGCTGGCATGGTTATTTGCCTCGCTATGCTATGGTATGGGATGGGCAGATTATCCGTCACCCTGTATCAGATGAGTATGTAGTTTTCTATCCGTGGGAGTTGGGTTATGGTATCCGTAACAAGACGACCAACGTGTTGCGTAATGGATACGGCTGTTCGGAGTTGGAAACGTTGATTGAAATCGTGACATGGATTTTGTGGGGAATGCAGTACAATGGTAACTTCTTCAAACAAGGTAGTCAGCCGAAAGGCTTTATCAATGTGAAGAACGGAAACGTCGACCAAGGAACCCTGAACGAGTTTCGTCAGGATTGGAAACAGACGATGAGTACCGTGTACAATTCTCACAAGATACCCGTCATTCAGGGAATAGACCTTGAGTGGATTGATTTACAGCAGACGAACCGAGACATGGAGTTCACTGAATGGATTAAGTTCCTATTGGTGATTGCGTGTGCCGTGTACCGTATGGACCCATCGGAGTTGGGCTTTCAATTCCAGGACGCTGCCCGTATATTTGGACAGGAAGGACAGAAGGAACGTCTTGACCACTCTAAACAGAAAGGTCTGACTCCGCTGTTAGTGTTCTATCAGAATATCCTGAATAAGTATATCATCAGCGAAATTGACGACCGCTTGGAACTCGTGTTTACAGGTATTGAAATCGAGGACGAGGCAGCACAGGTTGAACTGGATAAGAAGAAGTCTGAGGCTGGCTTTGTATCGCTCGAGGATATGTTCAAAAAGTATTCAGGCAGAAAGTTCGACCCGAATAAGGACACTATCCTTAACACGGTGTATCAGTCGGCTCAAACCAACAAAATGATGGGTGGCGAGGGCATGAACGAAATCGTCGATGGCGAAGAAGGAAATGGCTCACCTAAAACAGCGGAAGAGGCTATACAGGCGATGATGGTTGAAAAGTCTATGGAGAACCCTATTCTCGGAAAGGCTTTGGAGTTCATTGATTCACAATTAGGAATAAGAAAATGAAAGCACCAGCATCACCCCGAATTCATCATCACGTCGACCCGATGAGATATCCAAAGGTTCAAAAGGAATACGAGGGTAAAGGGAAGAATGCGTTCAACGCTGTTAAACTGTTCGGAGACGTTGTTGAAACTATGGTTGAAATACAAAAGAAGAAAAGATAATGTTATTCACGGAAGATGAAATAAAGAAGATTTTGACAAACATCGACCTCGCAGTAGTGAAGATGGTTGCACAGGTGTTGGGGAAAGACTACCTAACAACTGAAGACCTTGCGCTCCTGAAGAAGAAAGGGGTTGACTTGGTGAAACTGATTCCTAAATTCCCTTCCCATTATCAAGCGTTTCTTTTTGGTCGTGTTTCGGCTGCTGTTGGGACGAAAGCCACCGCTCAGATGACTTACTCCGAGTTTACTGCGTTTCTGTCTAAAATGGGCTTATTTGAGCCCACAGCGAGGGAAATGGCGTTCTACAAGGTTGCCGCTAACAAAACTTATACTCATATCAAAGGATTTGCCGACCGCATCAAGAACGATGTCCGAGCATCAATTTCCGCAGAGGAACTCAGTTACTTACAGGCTCAAGAGCAGGCAAAGGCTGATGCGACTTTACGGAAGGAGATGCTCGAAGGCACGTTCGAGAAGCGTTCCGTCAAGAAGATTACTTCAAACCTCGCTAACCAGATGAATGATTGGCAGCGGGATTGGGGACGTATCGTTGAGACGGAAAGCCAAGATATATACAATCTCGGAAGAGCCGAAATCATGATGGAAGAAGACCCTGACCCGTTGGTTTACTTCGATGTCTTTCCTGGAGCCTGTCGTCATTGCATACGGCTGTACCTAACAGGGGGAATCGGGAGTCAGCCACGGGTGTTCAGGCTTTCGGAACTCATGGCGAACGGTACGAACTATGGTGTAAAGTCGAAAGATTGGAAAGCGACGATACACCCTGTTCACCCGTTCTGTCGGTGCGACTTGCGCTATGTTCCGAAGGGATATGTATGGAATCCTGACACACATCAGTTTGAGCCTCCTAAGAATTATGAGCGAAAGGTTGAACGGAAGAGCCGAGCGAAGATAACAATTGGAAATAAAGAATATACAGTCTAAAAGATGATAATTATGAACTTGAAGAAATTTTTAGGAATTCAATCAACCCAAGAAAAGGTTGAGGACTATCGGAAGTTGAAAGGTCAGTTGGCGAACCTTGAAACTTTGGGTCAGGAATTGTCCGACAAGTTTTCAATTCAGAAGTCTGTCATTGACGGTGTGGATGGTTTACCTGAGGAGAAGAAATCCGAAGTATTTGAAAAGTACAGAGGATTCCTAAAAGAGCACCAGAAGGAAGTTTCGTCAGCCGTGAATGAAAGAAACAAGATATTGAAATCGCTCGAGGCATACCGTAACGACCCCGACGTTGGTGACATCTGTAAAGGTATTGACGCTCTCGAACAGGCTGAAGAGGCTTATCGTGGTGGCAAACTGTCTAAACAGGTGTATTTCGACATCGTGAAGTCAATTACAGGCGAGCCGACAAAGTACGCTGACGTGGTTGCTTTTGACAAGGATGGTAGAGTCCTCGTTTTACATCGTGTTGAGAACTTTGTTCCTACTGGTAAGGTATGTATCCCTGGAGGTCATGTTGACCCAGGAGAGGACTTTGAGACGGCTGCGCTTCGGGAACTTAAAGAGGAGACAAATCTTGACCCAATTGAGGGGAGGGGAATTGTGTACCTCGGAGAGCACAAAACAGAGGATGCGCATATCAAGTATTTCCAAGTTTGGGTGGACTGCTTGCAGCCTGTAACAGTTGATGCGTCGGAACATTGTTTCGCTGAATTCATTGACTTGGGACAGATTCCTTTGAAGCCGTTTATCTTCGACCAAGGAGAGATAGTTCTTGACATGCTGATGAAGCCACATCAGATAGAGGAAGCCAAACCGCTGATGAAAGCCTTATCAGAAGGACGTATCACTCCCGAAGCATTCGTTCCGGGATTCACATCAATCCTGAAGAAGGCTTTGGGCATCGAAGCCGTGAAACCGCTTGAACCGGAATCTATGGATGGGGACAAACGAAAAGTTTCTGTACCTGTACGAGACCCGATGAAGTGTGTTGAAACCATCATGAAAGGTATTAGCGGAGCGGAGGAAGTAACAGTTGGGACAAACGGTCATCTCAAATTTGTGAAGCCTCTAATTATTCATGACACTCGTTACCGTGAAGACCCGTCGACCAACCGCTTAACAGAGGTTGAGATAGTGTTTACAGGGGACGACAACGACATGATGCGTATTCTCGAGGAAATGAAATATTCATTGATGACTGGACCCATGAAAGTCCGGACTCCTCAAGAAGAATTTATGGCAGCGAACGAGCGTGGAACCGATTATGTTGGAGACCCGATATTTGTAACTTTCTAAAATGATTTGTAACTTTGTCACAAATTTATAAAGTGGAAGTATGAAGAAGCAGACCCCAAATGATTTTAACTTCTGGTTGCCGATAGACTTCATGAAGTCTGACGCTACTGAGTATCCTCGTGGTGATGACCGTCGCTACGAGAATATGATATTTGAGGGAATCGCGAGTGACGACAGCAAAGATTATCAGGGTGACTCAATGGAGCCCAATGGGTTCGTTATAGACTACTTCCTCAAGCATGGTTTGTTCAATCTTGACCACTTAACAGTTCGAGCAAAAGAATTGAAAAGTAGGTTTTGGATTGGTGAACCGCTTGACGGGAAGATAGTCGATAACAAATTTTGGGTGAAAGGAAAGTTATGGAGCGAGTCTCCCGAGGCAAGAGCCTTTTGGGACAAGTGTATTGAAATGCGCGAAAGCGGTTCAACCAGAAAGCCTGGAATGTCTATTGAGGGAAAAGCCTTGGAGCGAGACCCGAAGAACGAAAAACATATCACGAAGGCAATTATCAATAATATTGCGCTGACGTTTACTCCTGTAAACTTCAATTCGTATATCGATTTCGTGAAAGGTATTCAATCTCAGGATTTCATTCCTACTGGTGATTTACTCAAGAGCCAACTCAAGCGTGATGTCATGTTCGAACAGGTGATAGGGAATAAGAGGATTGTCATCGATTCAAAATTCCGTATTATTCAAGAGGGCATTTGATGACTCATTTTAGGGAAAAGAAATTTTGTAATATTTTTAATCCGAAAAATTAAAGTAGTATGGTACAATTAACTGATGAACAGAAAAATGACGACCTCGTAAAATCATTGCTTGGCAGTGGGTTTACAGAAGAGGTGATTGCTGGTTGGATTGAATCCGGCTCAATCAAATTGGAAAAGTCGGTTCAAAGTGGTCCGGATGACCATGGCGAAGGCGACGGTGATGGAAATCACGAGAAGAAGGAAAAGGACAAAGACAAGGACAAGAAAGACCCTGACAAGAAAGACGGAGAAGACGATGACGACCCCGACCTCGAAAAGGGTAACGGCTGTGGCGATGGCGACAAGAAAAAGGACGACATTGCGAAGTCACTTTCTGCTGACATCATCAAGAGTATTGAAGACGGCTTGCTTGGCAAGTTCAATCAGTCTCAAGATGACCTGCTGAAGTCTATTCCGGCTATCGTAGAAAAGGCTCTTGAGCCGATTACTGACAAGATTGAAAAATCTTTGGACGGTATGCGACAGGCGATTATCGCTTTCGGAAATTCGGCTCCTGAATTCAAGAGTGCTGGTCTGAGCAAGGCTATCATCGAGAAAAGCATTGAACAGGGTGGCGGTGCTAAGGATGAGGACAACAAAACAGTTCTGAGCATTTCGAGAGACCGTGCGGTTGTTCGTGAGTTGATTGCTAAATCGATTGACGAGGAAGCCGACCCCGAAATACAGAAGTCTTTGCGCGACAATACAACTGCCTATTTGCTTGACCCGATTGGTGGGGACATAGGTAAAGACGCAGCCTTGTATATGTACAACAAGAAGAACGTCCGTCTCGTGAAATAATTTCGTACGAAACTTTAAATAATATACGAAAATGGATTTATTCAATTACAATGGAACGGAAGCTACAAATCCGTTGGAAAGTATGTCTTCGGATGAAATCTTGAAGGCGATGGAAGCAGGTCTGTTGACTGGTATGCAGTACAACGACCAATTGAATAACGGTGGAGGTCTGAAACCTGAATCTCTGGATTCTGTGCTGAAGAACCTTGAGAACCGTTTGGACCAGTTGGTATTCTGGAATGAGTTGAACCGTCAGAAGATTGACAATACTGTTCATCAGTACAATCAGTTGTACAAGTATGGTCAGGAAGTTGGCATCTTCAATCAGGAAGGCGAAACTCCTACTGAGACCGACTCTGTATATCGTCGGAAGTCAATCGTTGTCAAGTTCACAGGTGTGACTGGACAGGTTACTCATCCGGGTATGATTGTCAAGACTGTCGTTGGTTCACTGTACACCAAGGAAGTTGAAAACAAGACCATCTTGCTTCAGACTATCCTTGACAAGAAAGTGATTGACGCTGACTCGGCAAAAGTTCCTGAAGAGTTCGACGGTGTATTTGCACAGCACATCGCTGGTATCAACGATATCACAGGTGGCTTGCTGGGTAAAACTTCTGAACAGGTGCTTGACGCTTACTTCGGAGACCCTGCCGTACTGAACGCAAACGGTTCTGTTCTGAACGACGCTTTGGTTGAGGACGCTGCTCAGGCAGTTGTAAACGACCGAAACGGTATCATCGACCGTATCGTTTCTTCCCCTGTCGTATTCAACAACTACGTGAAACTCTTTCATGAGTCTAAACGTGTTATCGTTGGTATGGCTGGTGGCGTTGTGGGCGCAACTATGGGTCAGTCGGTAAACGACATCACCACTCAGTTTGGTAAGGTGAACATCAAAGCGGACAAATACTTCGACTTCAACCAGCCGATTAAGTTGGGTCGTGGTAAGACTTCTGACAAGGCTCCGAACGCTCCTATTAAGGATGCTACGACTCCTGTCGCTGTTGCCGTTGACGCGAAGGGAATGTTTGGTTCCGTTCACGCTGGTAACTACTTCTATGCTGTTACAGCAAAGAACCGTTACGGAGAGTCTGAACCCGTTCTGCTGAACGACGCTGAACAGGCTGTTGGCGCAACCCAGTCCGTGACTCTGAAGTTTGCTGGTGCGAACTCTTCGGCTTATCCTGAAACCTGCTATGTCATTTATCGTACCGAAGCAAATCCGGTCGACAAAGGCATCGCTGATTTCTATCCTATCTTCGAAGTTAGCAAGACTGAACTTGCTGCTGGTTGGGATGGTGCTAATCCGGGAGAGGTTCATGACCGCAACCGTTGGATTGCCGGAACCAAGTCTGCTCTCGTTTACTTCAATGGAAGTGAAATGATTGAGTATCTGGAATTGGGTGGAACCATGAAACTGGATTACGCTATTGTCGGTCCGAGACGTTCATTCTCTGTATTGAACTACGGAACTCCGGTAGAGTATATGCCTGGAAAGATTGCCCGTATTATCAACATCGGTAAGATTGGTTTGCCGACTACCTAATAATGAGGACAATTACGTTATAATGATGGGGATGGGGTGAATGTCCCATCCCCATTAATTTTATAATCATAAATAAATTCAAAGAATTATGAAACTGTTTAACAGAAAAGCGGGAAACAAAACCATCAATTACAATGGTAAGAACGTGAAGTTTGTGAATTGTGTTGCTGAGGTTGAAGACGACTTTGGTAAGGAAGTCCTCAAGTTAGGAATCCCCGACCTGTACGAACACGGCAAACAGCCTGTATTCGAAACCCCGAAAGAGGTTCAGATGAAGTCAGACTTCAAAGACCGTGAAGAGTGGTACAAGAAAGAAATTGCTCGCCTGACAAATATCAATACAGCGAACAAAAAGAAGATTGAGGAACTCGAGCAAGAGGTTGAAAACTGGAAGAACGAATACAATCGTGAACACGAGTCTCGTATTCAACTCGCTGCGGGAACCGTTCCCCCAGCTGAGACAGTTACACCCCCTGCACCTGAAACTATCGTAGAGAACCCAACAGAGGGTACAGGCGAGGAAACTCAGGGAGACGCTGACCCCGAAGTAACAGGTGGCGAGGGAACCCCTACTCCTGAAGAGGAAGAGGCTGCTCTACGCAAGGAACTGGGTGCAATGAAGAAAGATGAACTGATTGCTTTTGGTCAGGAGGGTGGTATTGACATGACCGCTATCGCTGAAAAGACCAAAGCCGAAATCATCGAATTTTTGGTAAACGCTTCTAAAGAGTAATTCGAGATGGGACAACTTGTTTTGACAATGAAGTATAGAAAGAACACGGGGATGATATTTAATCCCACGGAGATTTTTTCTTTGTACCTGTACGGGATAACCATACAGGGAGGCGACGGGACTTCTTTCAGCAGTGAAAGTATGCGGTTCTATATACAGGCTGCTCAAAGAGAGGTTGAGAACTTCTTCAACCTGAAACTGATGCGCCAGTTCATTGACCAAGAGAAGTTGACATTTTACCGAGCCGACTATTGGCAGAGTTTCCCTATTCTGTTCACGAACTATCCCGTCAACAAACCGATATCGTTGACGGGACGGTTCAACAATCTTGAGCAAATTTCCTATCCGACACAATGGCTGACAACTCACCAGAACAGTTATGGTCTATATAAGCGAAGAGTTTCAATCGTTCCCACGGGTTCGGCTGTTGCTACTGCCAATGCTGAGGTCATCTTGAGTGGTCTGACAACCCAATTGGGAAGCCAGCACTTCAGGATGATGCCGGATTATTGGGACTTCCAGTATATTACAGGCTTTGACCTCGACCATATGCCTATGGACTTAATCAATCTGACGGGGAAATTGGCTACGTTCGGACCACTTGGAATTGCTGGTGACTTGATATTGGGTGCGGGTATCGCTAATCAATCAATTGGGGTAGATGGTTTAAGCCAGTCGATTGGTTCGACGAGTTCCCCCACTAATGCCGGATATGGAGCTCGTATTCTTCAGTATTCTCGTGAAATTAAAGAAACTGTTTCTCGTATTAAATTGATATATGACGAAATAAAGTCAGTGGTAATATGATGGAGAATTTTGTTTATATATATTCTTTGGAGTATCCGTTGGGGAATGTTCGTTATATTGGAAAAACGAAAAATCTTGCCCAACGGCTTCAGAAGCATATTAGAGAAGCAAGAAAAAGTACAAAGAACCATAGACTTTCTTGGATAAATTCTCTTTTGAAAATTGGAGAAAAACCAATCATGAATGAAGTTGATTTTGTTGATGAAAATGATTGGCAAATTTGGGAAATGTTTTATATATCATTATATAAAAGTTGGGGATTTGCTTTAACAAACAGTACATTTGGAGGAGAAGGGCTGTTGGCGAATGAAAATGTCAGAAGAAAAATTTCTGAATCTTGTAAGAAACATTGGGAAACCAATGAAGTGTGGGCAAAAAGAGTTAAGGGAACGGGACTTTTAAAAGGAAGGACGTCTTTTTCAGATAAAGAAATTGAAAACAATACTCGAGTTCTCAACAATTATGTGAAAGAACACGGTGTTTGGAATAAAGACAAATCTTGCCGAGTTCCTGATCCTACTCATAGAGGAAGAAATTTTTCTGATAGTTCAAAGAAAGTGATTCAACTATCATTAGATGGTTCCTTTATTAAGGAATGGGAAAGTGCTTCTTGCGCTGGTCATTCTTTAGGTTTGGGTCCAATTCAAATACGACAGTGTTTGAAAGGAGATAGAAAGAGTGCTTTTGGCTATTTATGGATAAGAAAAGGTGATTATGGAAAGAAGGATTAGTGATGCAAATGCTCAGTCTATGTTTGGGCAACCGCAAGTTTCATTTAGACCGAATGATTTTAATTCAGTCATTTGGGCGCACGGTTATGATATAATCTGTGAAAAGGCGATACGCTGTCCATGTCAGGGAAACTCGGGCAGTCCGTTACCTGATTGTCAGAACTGTCACGGCTTTGGATACTTCTTCGTAAACCCGAGGAGAACCAAAGCACTTGTAACAGGTCTGAACAGGAATACACAGTACGTTCAATGGGCTCCGGAATTGATGGGTACGGCTGCGATAACCGTTCGGGATGAAGATAAAGACTTCCTTTCCTACTTTGATAGAGTGACGGTAGAGGATGAATATGCTTCGTTTACGGAAATGTTGGTGGCGAGGGAGATGATAGGTGACGAGGTTGCTGTTTTTCTCTCTTATGCCCCAATAGAGGATGGTATCGTGGCAGTGTACACCTTTAAGGATTCCGAGTCCCCGTTAATCAAGTTAGACACATCAGTCTATGAGATAGTTCCCGAGAACCCGTATTGCTTGAGATTTGCTCCTGGGAACGTTCCTCCGGAGACAGGTGTTTCAGTCCTGTACAAACACAGGGTGGAATACCACATCATTGATATGCCTCACGAAATCCGAGCCTCGTTAGGTAAGGATAAGAAGAGCGGACAGTTTCAAATCCTCAAGATGCCGATACAGGGTGTGGGACGGAGAACTCACCTAATAGACATGCAGCGTCCTAATTACGATGGAAGTGGAATAATATATAACGACGACAATGATTCCGATACACGTTGATTTGAGTGAAATCGTAGCGGAGTTTGCTCTTACAGGTTCGCAGGCTCAGGAACTCGGTGGCGAGATTATCAATCGGGTGGTGACTGAGTATGTAAATAAGTGGGAGAACCTTGTCAATAGAGAGTTAAAGAAGACCCGAAAACTGTATAAGAATGCCATGTACGTTGATAGGGTGAGTCCGACGGAAGTGGTGTTTGGGCTTGCTCCCGGACAGGACGGGTTGGCTTTGGCTCTTGAAGAGGGGAAGGCTCCCTTTGACATGAAGCCAGGATTTTCCAACTCCTCAAAGAAGAAGACATCTGCGAGTGGGGGTTGGTATCTGACAATTCCGTTTCGGTACGCTACTCCTGATGCTGTGGCGGAATCAATGGTGTTTCAAAATCGGCTGCCGAAAGAGATTTACGATATTGCTAAGAGTAACGGTGGACAGCCTGTAAAGAAGAATCAGCTTCCTATACAGTACGCACAACTCGGGCAGCGTAAACCTATTCAAACAGCCGAAGGAATCATTCCGGCTTATACTCACAAAGCACCTCAATATCAAGGACTCGTACGAATTGATATCGCTTCTACTGATAAGGAAAACCGTGGGGGATACTTCGCGTTCAGAAGAGTGAGTGATAAGAGTGACCCGTTAAGTTGGATAAATCCGGGATTTGAACCTCGGAAGTTCATGGACAGGGCACTCGACGAGGCACAGGTGTTTGAGGTTGCTGACATGGCGATTGATGAATTTTTAAATCAATTATAAAGATGATTTTAATTGCGAGAATAAAACAGATAGTCGATGGGTTGCTTCAGTACATTCAGTATGATTACGAAAGTGTGCCGGAGCATGAGACCTTCCTCTACCATATGTTCTATGGGACGAGGGACGGCTCTTTTGACTTCTATGGGCAAGCAAAGAAACTGTTCCTGAGAACTAATACGAGTCCCCGAAAGATACAGGTAAAGATGGAATATCCAAAGGATAAAAGTCATCTCCCCTGTATTATCGTAAGGGAGCCAGGACGTTCTACGGATAAGCCAGCACCGCTTGGCGGTTATGGTGCACCCGTATTAGACACGTTTGGTGGGACTGAATATGAACGTGAGGGGTTCCGTCAACCAGCCTTGTCGAAGATTGATTTGATGTGCTTCAGTGAGAATATGCTTGAATCAATTCTGATGGGGGAGGTTATATATGCGTTGCTCATTGGAGCCAGAAATACATTCGAAGAGGAGTTTGCTTACTTCGATTTCAGCACGAATGAATTGATAGCAGAAAACGCTCTGTTCCCGCAGCCGATATTGGTAAAGAACGTCTCAATAGAGGTTGAGGACATTGGTGATTATGCTTCTATCATTCGACCTGAAATCGTGAGAAGATTTGTTATAGAGGACGCGATACCTGTTGGGTCAGACCCAGGATGGGTTCCGCCTCCTTTGGACAAATATTTCGAATTCTCTCACCCGTATGTATGGCTGGATTCACTGTTAGCAACAGGCGAGAACACTATCTATTCGAATACTGATTGGGTGTTATCAGTTGGTGACGAACTGTTTAAGTTTGGCTCGGGATATGTATGGCTTGATGAGATGAACAACAAAGGTGAACAGGAGATTGAAGCGAAGACCCCTTGGAGATTGGAGTAGTATTTCTCCCTAATTATTTGTATCTTTGTTGGTGATAAAATTTAGTTTTTAATTATAAAATCGTTTGTTATTATGGCAAAGGCAGCATGGTTGACCGTTGCTCCCGCTTCGGGAAACGGTAATGCGACAGTTCAGAACACGGGTACGGCTCACACAGGTCGTGAACAACGTGAGACGACTGTAACAGGTGTGGCGGTCGGAGTTTCGCCTAACAAAACTTACAAGGTTATCCAGAAAGGAAAAACCGAGTTTGCTTCATTCAATGATGGAGCGGAAACAACTGTATCGAAGACAGGTGGAACTCTGACGATTACAGGTAAAACCAACTCCTCGAAGTTGAACTTCGAATTGGTTGACCTTAAAACTCGTGCGGTTGTCGAGGGTGGTCTTGAATTGACACTTCCTTCGAAGTACACCGCTGGTGGACAAGAAACCACTAACAATGTGGCTATCACTGGTGACCCTGGAGCGCAACAGGAGTTCGAGTTTAGTATCACTTTCACAGGTATTGCACCCAATACGACAATTGACGAATTGACAGCAGCGTTGAAAGTAACAACCGCTGGAGGTCAGACGGCTCAGATTCAAATCAAGCAATCTGCTGGTGACCCTGAATTCGCATTCGGTCAGGATACAATTACTCTTGAAGCCAGTGGTGCTGCCGTATCTCAGACTATCGTTTCTAATACTTCTTGGGAACTGTCCTAATACGTTTAGAAATAATGGGAAAGAAACGGTTAAAGAAAAGCAAAGTAGAGGCACAGCCGTCAGTCATGACGGCTGCTGTCCCTCTTTCAGTTGAAACGAATGAGGGGTTCGACAGGCGAATGACTGTTACAGGTAAAATCACCGAAGGGACTATCCCCCTGACATCTTCCTTTACGATTACTCAACTGGGTCTTCGGGAACCGTTCATTCCTTCTGATAGTGACGAGCCGTTCCAGGATAGTACTGGGGAGGACTTTGGTGTATTGAAAGAATAACCATTAAAATAAAAAGATATGGCGTACAAATCGAAATTTACAGGAGCAAAAGTCGACGAACTGCTGACAGCGGTTCAGACTCAGCAAGACAATCCGTCAAGCATTTTGAACAATCTGACGGAAAAGAACATTCTTGATAAACTCACTGGGCAGGGAATTATCGACAAGATTAATTCCGTGTCAGGGAATATCGTATTCAAGAAATATGTTGATTGCCAGTCAGGTGCTGGAAAAACTTCTTAATCATGGCAAATAATCCGTATGCGACATCGAAACAGGCTGCCGACAGCGTTGGGATAACTCCTGGCGACATTGGTGTGGCTGCTAACGATTACGTCCGCAAGAAGGAACTTATCGCGACCAATAAATTTGACGCTGATGCTTTGGCTTCCTATGGGAATAATGACTATGTGATGTTGAAAGACATTGCGAAGGGTGCGTTCCAAGTTACTCTTTCAGTCAATTCCGATGTTACAAGTCGAGGAACGGTTCAAATCAATAATGGTACTGCGGGAGCGACAGCGACAGCGGAAGTGAACGTTGGAGACCAAGTTACTGCGAAATGTAACTTGTTGAAGAGTGGTGACGTATTTGACGGATGGTACAGTGGTTCATCTAAGGTGAGTTCGAATGCGACCTATACATTTACGGCTCAGGAAGCAGTGAGTCTGGTTGCTAAGATTAATTATCTTGATGTTACACCGACCTCGTTGGATTACGACGCTGCTGGTGGAAGTAAGACATTCCAAGTCAGCACGAATGTGCCTTGGACTGTTAGTTAGTAACTATTTAAAAAGAATTTAAGGTATGGCGAAAGATTCTTGGTTGACCGTAAATCCTATGGCGGGAGAGGGAAACGCTTCTGTGGTGAATACAGGCACAATCCATAAAGGACGCTTGGAACGCCAGACAGTCGTTACCGCTGTCGTCAAAGGAATTGAAGCGGCAAAATCGTACCAAGTAAAGCAAGAGCCAACTTCCGAATATATCACTCTGGACCAAACGTCGTTTGACGTGGGAGAAGGTGCTTCGACGATAACTGTTTCTGGAAAGAGCAACTCACCGAAGATAACCTTTTCCCTTGGTACAGGGAATGATATCCCTATTGTTCTTCCTGCGAATTATACCGCTAATGGCTTATTGACTGTGAACGGGACGTTAATTCCTGACGACCCAGGAGCGGTTGATGAGTTTGTCTTTTCAATGCAAATTCCAATCCCAAAGAATACTGTGGGGAAACGTACAGGAAAAGTTTCTGTAACGGGTTCAACATCTTCAGTGACTGGAACAGTAACTATCACGCAAGCCACATCGACTTGGACTGTTACTTATTCGAAAGGTGATTATATCAACACTATCAATAAGACGTCTGAGAAGATTAATTGGGGTGGGACAGCAACTGCGGTGGCTACATTGTTAGCGAATACGGCTCAATATACATATTCCTTCACAGGATGGTATGAGGGCGGCACGAAAATATCGTCCGACCTTTCATTGAGCGTATCTAATATCACAGCGAACAGAACATTCACGGCAATTGGTGCTCGGACGCTTAACAGATACACCCTTTCATTCACCATCACGCCAACTGGAGCGGGAACGGTATCTGGAGGAGGAACTTATGATTATGGTTCGTCTGTCAAGTCGACTGCAACTCCTGCGACTGGGTACAATTTCACGAAGTGGGTTGACGAAACAGGTGATGAGTCAACGACCAACCCGTATCCGGGATGGGAAATCACGAAGAACCGTACAATTCAAGCGGTCTTCACTATTAAGAGTTATTCAATCACATTGGCTTCACAATTCCGTATTGCTGAGACAGGCGACTTCACAGGTGGTACAACGGGAGGAACTGTTTCCGGAGGTGGTACGGTTACTCACGGGACATCCGTTACAGCCAAAGCCACTCCAGCCACTGGATACAGTTTCGCTGGTTGGTATGAGGGTTCGAATAAGGTATCAGACAGTGCTTCCTATACGTTCAGCGCAACAGGCAATCGCAGCCTGACAGCGAGATTCCAACGTCAATGGTTCACCGTAACATTCACAGCAGGAACGGGTGGCTCTGTTGCTCCTACTTCGGCTCGAGTACAGTATGGTGGCGAAGCATCTTCAACTGCAACCGCTTCGACAGGATACACGTTCAGTGGGTGGAGCAATGGAACTAAGACAGCGAAATTGACTGTTACGAATGTCACGGCAAATGCGACCTATACGGCTGAATATACGACGAACACTTATACCGTGACTTATGTCAAGGGAACAGGTATCGCGACAATCAGCAAAACTTCTGAAGTTGTAAGTTGGGGAGCAAATGCAACAGGATGTACTGCGACAGTAACGACGGGATATACATTTGATGGGTGGTATAATGGCGCAACCCGTGTATCAACTTCATTGACGTATGCTCCGACCGCTGTTAAGTCTAATCTGACTCTTACAGCCAAAGCAAACATCAACTCTTATACAGTTAGTCCTTCGGCTTACTACCGAACCACAGACGGCACAGGAGACTATACAGCCGGAACGACTGGTGGTACTGTTTCAGGTGGTGGAAGTGTAAATCACGGTGGAAGTATCACGGTAACGGCTTCGGCTGCTGCGGGATACAAGTTTGACGGATGGTATTCGGCTGGTGCGAGCGGTGGTACGTTGTTGAGCAGTTCTGCTTCCTACGCAATTTCGGGAGTAACGGCTTCAATGACTGTATATGCAAGGTTCACGAGAATCTATTATACTATCACATATTCGGCTGGCGATTACGTGGAAAGTTTGAGTAGAACGACAGAACGTGTGGCTCACGGAGCAAATGCGGCTGGTTCAACGATGACTGTAAACGGAACGACGGCTCAATACTCTTATGGTGTTGATGGATGGTATAGCGGTTCAACGAGGGTGACTTCTTCCGCGACTTATGCTCCTACGGGTGTAACTGCTAATGCAACGTACACAGCGAAGGGAACGAGAAGCCTGAGAAGTTATACGGTAACTTACAATAAGGGAAGTTATATTTCTTCAGTGAGTCGTTCGAGTGAGTCTGTAAGTTATGGTTCGAATGCTGCTGGTTCTACTGCAACGGTAATGGCGAGCGATGCTCAATATACATACGGATTCGACGGTTGGTACAATGGTTCTACCAGAGTTTCAACATCGGTAACGTATGCTCCGACAAACATTACAGGAGCGGTGACTCTTGAGGCTCGTGGTACGAGAACTACCAAGTCATATACAATTTCAGTCAGTCTTGACAGTTCTGCTGCGGGACGTGGTTCTGTATCTGGCGGTGGCTCTTATGCTTATGGTGCTTCAGCAACGGTGAAATGTACTAAGACCAACAGTCAAGATGTATTTGACGGATGGTACGAGGGCAGTACCCGTGTCAGCACGAGTCTGTCGTACACGTTCACAGTAACGGGTGCGAGAACATTGGTAGCGAAGATTCTGTATCTTGACGTCACTCCTACCAGTCTGTCCTATGGGGCAACGGGTGGTTCCCAGACATTCAAGATTACGACCAACACTACTTGGGAGATTTCTTAATGAGTTTGGGCAGGAGTTTCGGCTCTTGCCCTTTCTCAAAAAGATTTGTGATTATTGATGTTTTGGAAAATTTTATACCTTTATTCCGAAATAAATTCGTAAACTCTTTAATAATGATAATATGGCAACGAGTGTCTATTTTAATGGAAAATTGAGAACTCTTCCTGGTGTGTATTCTACAATCACGTCGGGCGAGAGTAGTGCTTCCCGAAATTTGGACTATGGAACCGTGCTCTTGATTGACACAGGTGTTTATGGTGCTGGCTTCGGTGGTGGTTCTGGTGTAAACGGAACTGACAAGCAAGGCAAGGACGCTGTCTACGAGTTCGAAACATTATCGGATTTCCGGGATTTCGTGAAAGGCGGAATGTTCTGGAAATGTGCAGAGGCTCTGTTTACCCCCGACCCGTATAATGCGGATGCGGTTGGTATTAGTAAGTTACTGTATGCCCGTGCATGTACGACAACTCCGGCAACGATGACTTTCGCTCCTACGGGTGGTGGGTCGAAAGGTGGTACGCTGGTAGTGAAAACTATCGACGAGGGATTGAACGCTAATGGCGACCTCGAGGGTGATATCCTGAAAACGGGTTATGCCTTCACAGTGGAAGCCGGAACGGAAGACCCGAATGCTTTCGTAATCAAGTTCTGGCGAGGAACCTTTACAGGACTTTACAAAGACCCCATCACGGGTGTTGAATTGTCCTACGATGAACTGACAGTTGAACAGGCTGAACCGTATCTTCTGTGTCAGACTCCTGAATGTACCAATATGGCTGAAGTCATTGCTTGGTGTCAGACTGACGAGAACTTCGGTGCTCGTTTCATTCTTGATGATTCAAGCAAGATTACAGGTGATGGAACAGTTGATGCTTCGGACATTACGGATAACGCAGGATATCAGGTTGCGACAGGTGGTACGGAACAGTACAAACCGACTGACCTCGATGACCTGTTGGCTCAAATCACCGATGTTGAATATAACATCGTATTCACTGACCAAATCGGTGCTTCGGGTGCTGGTGCTACGAATAACAAGGTTATCGCACACCGCAACACTCAAGCGAAATTCGATAAATTTGTGTACGTTGGAGCATACGACTCGAAAGTGAAGTTCAACGACTCACTGGGTATGGCGAAACAGTTCAACAACGCATACGTGGTTTGCGTTCATGGTGGTATCGGTACTGCGAGCGACTTTGTTGCTTCAAAGGTACGTTGGTGGGGTGTATTCTACAATCTGTGTCAGGTTATTGGACGTGTCAGCGGAAAGCCTCCCTATATCCCCGTTACCAACAAGACAATCGGTGGTGATAAACTTCAGCACATTCCTGACGAGAAGGAAATGGAAAAGGCTGTTAAGGCTGGTTTGGTTGTGGTTTATCCGAACCCGTATCTCGGTCGTTTCGTGGTCTTACAGGGTGTTACAACTTTGCAAGATAACAAAACATTATTCAACAAAAAGGGTCTCTCATTCAGCATCCAGTTCATGCGTGTTATCGCACAGTTGAACAAAGAGTGTGTGGTGAATGCAGAAATCGACCTGTTGGGTGATGAAAACGGTGTGAACTTGAATACCTTGTCAAAAGGTGCTCTTGAGACTTGGACAATCAATTTCTTGCAATCACGTGTGGCAACCGCTAATCAGGACAACTTGATACAGCGTTTCCAGAATGTAGTTGCAACCCGAATTGAGGACTACTACGATGTTACCTATGAGGTGGTGGTGAACAGCGAAATCACTAAGATTTTCTTCACTGGATTCTTACTTAAAAATTAAAAGATATGGCAAGAGGAAGAGTTTTTACAGCACCGAAAGCGTTTATCAAAATAGATAACGAGGTTGCAGGATACGTCCGTAACCTGACTTTCTCCGAGAACGTACAGCGTGCAAATGTGCAGGGACTCGGCAGCCTGACTTATCAGGAGGCTCCCCCTGTGGCTTACACTTGTCAATGGAGTGTTTCCCAATACTTCATCTCGTTCAATACTCCGATTATGAAGAAGATGCTGAAGAAGTTCGGAAGCATAGCGGAGATTAAGAACAGTTTGGTTCTGGGTGACATTGCGTTCGACATCACGGTGTATGCTAAGACGGTATCAAGCGAAGACGCCTCGACGAAACTTGTTACCGAAGTTGATAACACGGGTGAAACCATTGCTCGTCTCCAAGGCTGTCTGCTGAACACACAATCGTTCAGCGTTCAAGAGGCTGGTCTTGCGGGAACCGACATCAGTGGTATTTATCTTGAACCAATCAGCATGGCAGGGTAATCCTGCCTTGCTTTAAATAAGAAACGATTATGATAAAAGATGAAGTAACAATTGAAATCAAGGGTCACAGTTACCCTGTGAAGTTCCCCACAGTGGGACAGTTCTATCAGATTGAGGCGATGAAGCAAAGCCTGTCCAGAGGCTTCTATAACTCGATGGTCATGAGTCCTTCTGTTCAGGCTCAACACGCTTTGGACATGATTGACATTGAAGCAGCCATTGTAGTTCTTTGCCCTAAACTAATAGAGGACTTGAAAGTGAAGAACTTTTCAGAACTTGACGTCAGGGATTATAAACTTATCCGCGATGAATACTTCAAGACTGTTGCTCCGTTCTTCAAGGAAATTACTGAACTGCTTAAAGGCGAAGAAAGTGATGACGTAAAGAAAGAGGAGTAACATGAGACGTTCTGAACTGATACAGGGTGTGGTCAGTTGGAATAATAGATTCCCGTTGGACAGGTGGTGGCGAATAAAGCATAATGTTTCATTTATGTCCCCTGAACATCGGGAATCTTCTTTTATATATCAACTCCTTGAGTTCGAGGAAGACAAGTTGTATCTAAAAGAGTTTCAGGCTGAACACGAGAAGAATAAAGATAAGTACATTCCCGGAATAGGGGATATCTTTAAGGCTCCGACTACGATTGAGGACTTCTCTACTGAGGCTGAAAGAGAAATTGAAGAAATGCTTAAATTAGAACAAAATGGCGGAAGACAAGAGAATACGGGTATCGGCTGATGCGTCACCGCTTCAGGAACTCAGGCAGAACGCTCAAGCCTTGTGGAACGACTTCAACAAAATGGAAAGCGAGTTCAAAAACATCGCTGAACAAACAGTTGGAGTTATCCAAAAGCAAATCGACCTGTTAAAGGAGCGAAACGCTCTCGCAGGGGGAATGCAGGGTGGGCTTCCTAATGATACCTCGACTGAAAGAAGACCGACGCTTATAGACCCTTATACTGGGCGACCTTTAAGCGGTGGAGGGGGTGCGGTTACTCCGGGAACCTTTGGTCGTGCTTTGAATACTCAATTGACTGAACGCCAGCAAACGACTCTCGATAAAATACTGTCAGAAGTTGTACGGATAGCAGACTTGATGGAAAAGACCCAGAGGGATGACACTAATGGAGTCTTGCCAACAGGTAGTGGAGGAGAACTTCCACAACCCCCTGCGCCCGAAACTCCTAATTTGCCTACTCCTGGGCAGGGTGGAGGTGCTGGACTGTTTGGTAAAGGGTTCAAGATGCCCACGAGTATGAGTGGATTGATGGGAATGCTTCCTTTCGGTGCGCTCATTATGGGGATTGGTACGATATTAGGTCAGCAAGCGAAATATGAGTCTGCTCAGTACGGTGCTGAAAATGAATTTCAGCGTCGGAATAATAGGGGGAATCATTGGCTGCTGAATATGCTGACATTTGGTATATCCGGAGCCGAAGCCGAGAAGAAGGAAGTTGGTCGTAATGCGGTAACCCAGAACGATAGAGCGTTGGGCGATTATTCCGCCCTGCATCGTATGTCCTATCGACAAGCGTTGGGAAGCCAATTCATTGATTCATTTGGGGATAATGTTGATTATGTTACAGGTGGAAACACATCGTATCATGATTATAAGATGGCGACTGACTGGTCATACAGGCAGAAGCAGGAACAGAAAAAGGTAAATCCACCTCAACCAGGAACAATTGACCTCGATGGACTTGTTGCATTTCCAACATCTCAGCATGAGGCGAAGGCTTGGAAAAATTGGGAATATAGTCAGAAGAAACAGCAGTTGAGGAATGCCGATAAGGCTGGGTTGGTGACGGACAGGGATGAACTTCCTTCATGGGCTTCCCGGACACTGGGGTTGAATATGACAGACTATTTGTCGCGGGTTACAACTTTACAGAAAGCAGGAGCCTATGAACGGAACACTTCGCTTCATGATGTGAACCAACTGTTAATGGCTGGTAAGATTAGAGGCTTATCGGAAGATGACGCTGCTTCGGTGTTGGCGACAACCCGTTTTGACCGTTCAGGTCGTACAGGAGCCAACGTCGTACAGGCTTTCGACACTAACTTACAGGGTCTCGGAAAGAGTGACCAATACATTGCGTCGACACTTGGTGAGTACCTACAATCGTTCAACCGTATGGCGGAAAATGTTCTTAACAGGACAGGTGGAATCAATACGGCTGGAATTGTACGTTCGATGACAAGTATCCAGAACGCTACTGGGATGGAGGGTCGCCAATTAGAGCGTGTACAGAACTCTTTGATGGGAAACAATATAAGTCAAGATGACGTCAGCCAAGCGTTGCTTTTGAGAACCGCAAGAGAGGTTGCTGGTCCCGACGCTCAATTATCGGATTTACAAGCGATGATTGAACAGATGCCGGAGAAACCTGAACTTCAGCAACAGTTCTTTGAAAGAATACAGAAGATGACGGGTGGCGGTGAAATGGGTCGACAGGTGATGAAGTCAATCTTCCCTAACTTGTCAATGACCGACATCATTGATTTGGAAAAGGCAACCGGAAACGATGCTCAGAAGATATTCCGACGTGGTCGTTCAACGGGTGCTGAATATTCTGAAGCGGAGGCTCGAAGTATGGTTGGTGACATCGCTGCTTCTACTGCCGCAACTCAGAACAGAAAAATCAAGGACGGATATGAAGAAATCCTTGGTGGTAAAGGTTCTATTGCTGCGGTTGTTAAGGCTATTAAAGACGAGGGTCCGATACCTGTTACAATCGTGGCTCCCGCTCCCGGAAGCGCAGGTTCTGGTTCAGGGCAACAGGGTGGCTTCCTTGCCTTACAACTTACCGATGAACAGTTACAGAAATTTCGGGAATCTGTTGCCGCTGGAACGAAGGATGGAGCGACCAAAGCGTTGAATAATTTAACAATCACTCAAGAATAAGGGTTATGGCAGAAGAGGAAAAGAAAATACCACCGTATTCAACAAGTTGGTTCCAGGGGATTGGAGATAGTCGCGAGGCAGCGACTATCCAAGATTTCCTTGACGACCTGAAGAAACAGGGGTATCAAGAAGACTTGACTGTCGACGACTTCTTAAAGTTTTCAGACGGTCATTTGACAAATGCGGAGGCAATCATCAACAATTATTCTCCGCTCATGAAAGAGAAATACAAGAGCGAAATAGAGCAGAATAAGCCACCGTTGATTCCTATCGGTACTTGGTACGCTATACCGAACAAACAGATAACAGCCGAACTGCAAGAGATACTTGCGTCTGACCTGTTTATGCGCCAGTATAGCAGTTTTTCGGCTTTCTGGTCAGATAAACAGGCAGAACTCTTGTCCGACCCCGAATATGTTCCTTGGGACTCGCCTACGAACAATGGGGAATCAAGTAGTTCGAAGCCTATCAACGACTCGTATGCAGCACGGAAGCGTGCGGCAGCGTTGGGTTCAGGCGATGAGAATAAGGAGTATCACGTTCAGATGAAGGCATTGAATATCAAAGTGTGGGTATATTCTCACGCTTTCGGTAAGATATATGACATCAGTTCATGGATAAGAACCTGTTCGACTCAAAAGGACTTTCAGATGGGGACATTCTCTTTTGAGTTGGTTCCTACTGATACGCTAACAATACAGACATTCGGGGATGATTTCGCTAACCATTTCAACATCACTGATAAGCGAGGGAGTATCAATCGTGATTGGTTCTCGAAGTTTATACAGCATAATGATATGGTCTTTATACGGTTCGAGAAACTGAAGAAAGAGAAGTACGAAGACCAAGGGAAGCGACAGTCGAGCACACACGTCGTAGAGCCGTCAGAATTGAATAACAAGTTGATATGGGATATGATGGGGTTGGTTGATACCGTTTCAACGAATGTAGATGCCAATAGCACTGATTATGCGGTGAACGTAAATGGACGAGACCTGTCGAAGTTGTTAGTTGAGGATGGCTCCTACTTTATTCCGTTGAAATTTGTTGAGGGAAGTCCCGACCGTTGGTTCTATGGTGGAGACCCGTCTTCATCGTGGTTCAAGCGTAATATGGTGACAGGTTCTTACGACTATTATTTTGCGTATGAATTCCAGAAAATTGATACGGTATCATCGTTCATTATTGACCAGTTGTCTAACATAGGTATCGTGCCTGACAGTATCTTTGCTCATTGCGCTCAACGTCCGGAAGCACGAGGGGTATGGCAGATGATAAAGTTGTGGGTAGATTCACAACTGTCAGACAGACGTATCGTTGACCGTTCACTGACGAACCCCGAAGGAACCCTGATGGATTTCTTCAATAAGATTTGTCAGCAACCTTTCGTTGAATTTTGGGGTGATACGTGGGGGAATGAATACGACCTCATGGCTCGCCAGCCACCGTTCACGAAGACAGCGATACAGAGTGTCGTAAATTCGAAACAGTATGTTGGAGTAGAGCCGAAGGATTTACTGTCGTATTCTCTTGAGTACGATAACCGTGTTTATGCTTGGTACAGAATAATGCCCCAGAATGCTTTGACAGGCAGTTCACAGTTTTCATCATTGGCGTTGGTTCCTATTATCTTCCTGAACGAATACGTGGAACGCTTCGGAAATAAGCGGTGTATCACGAATGACATTTACCTCTCAGAAAAGAGCCTGAAAGGAAAGGACGATGAGAAGAATATCAACACAATGTCGCAAGCCTTATTGAATGACCTGTTATACGTTGTGGAGACGACCTGTTATCTTCCGTTTACTCGTAAGGGGACGATAACGCTGAATGGGGATAGACGTATCAAAGTGGGGACGTTCATCATCTTAGAATCCACGCAGGAGTTGTTCTATGTTACAGCCGTAAACAATACAATATCGTTCACGAACGATGCCATTGACCGTGTTACGGTGCTGACAGTCGAAAGAGGAATGTTGGTTGAATATATTACGAATGCTTCTAATAACTATTTCAACATCGTGGATATAGACGGGATACGAGCCGACATTCAGAAACGTGACCCAAAGCATAAGGATGAAACGATTGCTCCTTCTTCTACGAAGTTTGGAGTCAATTCGAGTGTGTTTAACTTCTTCTTAAAAAGAGAAATGTTTAAAGATGGCACAGATTAGGCTTAAGAAAGTAGGAAAGCAAGGAGTTTCCCCTGTACGCAAACAGGGGACAGTCCAGCAAACAACTGGATTCGGATATGTATTGATTCCGGAGGGGGTTGACCGAGATAAGTTCGTTGATACCTGTTTCAGAACCAATAAGATATCTATCATCGATGATAGCGAGGGAAATATTATTCACGAGTGCTTCATTTCAAACGAGGCTCTTCAGAATATACAGTTCCCCCGCAAGGTTGGTGAGAAGGGAACCCCAGTAATGTGGATTTCACAGTCGTACATGAACCAGCCAATGGTCGTGGGGACATTTGTATCAACGAATGGAAGAATCCCTATGAGAAGTGATGAAGAGTTTTCAATCCTTCGGGAATGGGACAAGGGTTCTTTGAGCATTACAGGTAGTGCGAAGCGAGGAACCCTGTTTATCAATGTTCGGGGGCAACAGTTCGGAACGCTCAAGATAAATGCACTTGGCGATGAGAACGCTCTTCTTGAGGTTGGTTCAACGGGTACAGTGAAAGTGACTGCGAGCAAGAAAGCCGAAATAGAGGCTTTTGAGGAACTCACTGCAAAGATGATTGACCCTGTTACCGAAAATGAGTCGGGAATAAGCGTCAATAAGGAAGAAATGAGTGTGTTTGCTACGTATGGTGAGGACGAGGATAAAGACTTCTCAAAAACGACCATAACGGAGCAAGGGTTCGTAACCGAAACAAAGGTGGGCGACACCGATTACAAACACACGGTAAATGGAAGCAAAGCCGAAACCACGATATTCGATTGCACCCTACGTTTTGAGGACAAGAAAGTGACTCTTTCTCAAGGAGAAGCGATGATTGAAATCAGCAATGGGAAAATGGCGATTATCAATGGTGGTACAGGTTTGAACGAGTTGTTGACGAAGATTGTGGATGCGATAGCAACATTGACCGTTTCAACGGCTGTTGGTCCGAGTGGTACACCGTTACCGCCTACAATCCAGAAGACGACTGAATTGAACAGTTTATTGAAACAATTCTTTAATAAATAAGAGATTATGCCATTAAATAAAACAGCACTCGCACAATC
>ERZ834722.833-NODE-833-length-32674-cov-5.581164_pt1 | contig 32674 bp, 30 predicted proteins | sample MGYA00519576_ERZ834722 | MGnify/ENA primary metagenome ERZ834722 (study PRJEB31850, sample SAMEA3708759) | human gut metagenome | biome: human gut; feature: human-associated habitat; material: faeces | place: China | collected 2014 ...
GGGTTTGGTCGATCGCGAGTTCCGCACGAGCCGGAGAGCACTTAATGTGCTCTCCGTGCGAGCGGGACTGTCCGAGCAGGCGACCAAACCCCGCGCCCCGTCCCGGCGAGCGCTCGGGGACCGGTAGCTTACAGGTGGCTGATGATCAGTTCCATCTTGCCTTCGAGGTCGATGGAGCTGACGGTGCTCGGGGCCAGCAGGTGGCTGCCCTTGTGAACGGGCTCGCCGCACACGGTGCCCTCGCCGTCGATGACCGACAGACACATGAAGGGCCAGTGCTGGTCGAGGGTCTTGCTGCCGTTGACGCGCACGCGATCGACGGTGTAGCAGGAGTTAGACTCGAGCTCGGTCACGCCGTCGACCTCGGGCGCGGTCACGGTGCCGTCGGTCGGTGCCTGAACATCAAAGTCGATGCAGTCGAGGCTCTGCTCAATATGCAGCGGGCGCAGCTTGCCGTCGGTGCCGGGACGGTCGTAGTCGTACAGGCGATACGTCACGTCGCTCGACTGCTGCGTCTCCAAAATGAGCGTGCCGGTCTTGATGGCGTGGACGGTACCGGAATCAATCTGGAAAAAGTCGCCCTTGTGGATCGGCAGCACGTTGAGCATGTCGTCCCAGCGGCCGTCTTCGATCATCTGTGCAGCCTCGGCGCGGTCCTTGGCGCGCTGGCCGACGATGATTGTGGCGCCGGGCTCGCAGTCCAGCACATACCAGCACTCGGTTTTGCCCAGGCTGCCGTTCTCGTGCTCGGCGGCGTACTCGTCGTTGGGATGGATCTGGATCGAAAGGTCGTCCTTGGCGTCCAGAATCTTAATGAGCAGCGGGAACTCCTTGCCCTCGCAGTTGCCAAAGAGCTCGCGGTGCTCGGCCCACAGCCACGAAAGCGTGTGGCCTGTATACGGGCCCTCAGCGATCTGGCAGTCGCCGTTGGGGTGTGCCGAGATGGCCCAGCACTCACCGATGGGGCCCTCGGGAATGTCATAACCAAATACGGTTTCGAGCTGGCGGCCGCCCCAGATCTTCTCGTGAAAGATCGGCGTCAGTTTAATCAAATCGGACATGTTCATACCCCCATGGTGTTGCGCGGCCGCCCACTCTAAACGAGCCGTAACGAGCGCCCGCATGACTACAAAAACCTATGCCAACGTTACGTTGTGCAGCTCAAAGCGGTCACCAACGTTGCGCGAGATCGAATGCTCAAAGGCGGTGCCGCTATCCAAAAAGCCAATCTGGTTGAGCTCGAGCAGGGGAGAGCCGGGTTTGGTGTCCAGGCGCTCAGCCTCTTCCTCGGTTGCCGCTACGGCGCGAATGGTGCGGTGGAAGCTCGAAATCTTCAGCCCGCATTGCTTGCGGATGAAGCTGTAGACCGATCCATACAGGTCTTTCTTTTTAAGGCCCGGAATCAGCTCGAGGGGCATGTAGGTGTACTCGATAACGATGGGCTTCTCGTCGACCTGGCGCACGCGCACGATGTGATAGGCAAAGTCGTCCTCGGCAATTCCCAGCTGGGCAGCGACGTCTGCTGGCGGATTGACAATCGAGAAATCGTAGACCACCGAGGTCACCTTCTCCCCGCGGTGCTCATACGAAAAGCCCTGGGAGCGATCGTTCTTGCCCTGGAAAAACGCCTGGCCGGGAAGCCCCGCCGTGTCCTTAACGTAGGTGCCCGATCCGCGCCGGCTGGTAACAAGACCTTCATCGGTAATCTGCTCAATAGCTCGTTTGACGGTGATTTTGGAAACGCTATAGAGCTCGCAGAACTCAACGACGGTGGGCAGCTTGTCGCCCGGCTTTAGAGCGCCGTCCTCGATGCTTCGACGGATATCTGCAGCTATTGCCTCGTATTTGGGAATCATGGAACCTCCTTTCCGGCTTGATTGAGTACAAACGAAAGTATAGTCCACGCCTAAGCATCCCTATTGCGTTTTTGAAAAGTTCGAGAAAGATATAATCAAAAAACGCTTTTCTATATCAACTAGAGCGCTCTAAATGAATATGCATTCGAATAATGTGGTATTGAGCAAATTGATTGGCTCGAGGACGGGGTTGGGCCGTTTTGCCGCCCAGCGAACCGAATTTCATGCCTTGCGTTTTCCCAGATAAAACCTGCCAAAACAAACCTGTCCCTTTTTGACAGGTTTTTGCCTGGGGAGCGGTACCATACAGGCAATGTTTAAACGAGAAAGGTGGGCTCCCATGGAACCTAAGCAGTACTATATCGGCATCGACGTTGGCGGCACTTCGGTTAAGGAAGGCCTGTTCGACGAGGACGGCAACCTGCTTGCCAAGGCCAGCGTGCCCACGCCTCCTATCGTTGACGCCGCGGGCTTTGCCGCGGTGACCGAGGCTATCGACCAGGTGGTCGCCAAGGCCCAGATTCCGCGCGCCTTTGTGGCGGGTATTGGCCTGGCCGTTCCGTGCCCCATCCCGGCATCGGGCGATGCCAAGGTCAAGGCCAACATTGCCATTAACCTGCCCGAGCTAAGAGTCGCCATTCAGGAGCACTGCCCCGACGCGGTCGTTAAGTACGAAAACGATGCCAACGCCGCTGCCATGGGCGAGGCCTGGCTCGGCTCTGCCAAGGGCGTACAGAACGTGGTGATGGTCACCATCGGTACCGGCGTGGGCGGTGGCGTTATCGTTAACGGCGACGTGGTATCGGGCGTTGTGGGTGCCGGCGGCGAGATTGGCCACATGTGCCTGAACCCCGAAGAGGAGCGCACCTGCGGCTGTGGCGGCCATGGCCATCTGGAGCAGTATTCCAGCGCCACCGGCGTGGTGAGTAACTACCTTGCCGAGTGCAAGAAGGCGGGCGTCGAGCCCATCGAGCTCACCGGGCCTTCTGATTCCAAGGACGTGTTCCAGGCCTGCCGCGAGGGTGACAAGCTCGCGCTGGCAGCTGCCGATACCATGGCCGACTATCTCGGCCGCGCCCTGGCGCTTATTGCCAACGTGGTCGATCCCGAGATGTTCCTGATCGGCGGCGGTGCTTCCGCTTCGGCCGATGTCTACCTCGACAAGGTCCGCGAGCACTTTAAGCAGTACGCGCTCTCCGCCTCGCGCGAGACGCCCATTAAGGTCGCTTCGCTCGGCAACGACGCCGGCATCATCGGTGCCGCTTACGTAGCCCTGCGCGCCGCCGGTAAATAGCTGGTGCGGGGGCAGGTGGTGAAAGGGGGACAGGCTTCGTCCCTGACCTCGCCTCAGCGCTTGCCCCAAATTGTGCCGCGACCCTTCCGTCTCATAAGGTTCGGCGTCAGCGTGCTACCATAGCTACGTCCAAGTACACATATCAAGTGGAGGAAATCCATGGCAAACGTTCTTGTCTTTGGTCACCAGAACCCCGATAACGACGCCATTATGAGCGCCGTCGTCCTGTCCCAGCTGCTTAACCAGGTTGAGTATGCTGGCAACACCTACGAGGCTTGCGCTCTGGGCCAGCTTCCGGCCGAGTCCGCCAAGCTGCTCGCCGATGCCGGCATTGCCGAGCCCCGCGTGATCGAGTCCGTCGAGGCCGGTCAGCTCGTCGTCCTCACCGACCACAACGAGTCCGCCCAGTCCGTCGCCGGTCTTAAGGATGCCACGGTCTTTGGCGTCGTCGATCATCACCGCATCGGCGACTTCGAGACCGCCGGCCCGCTGCACTACATCTGCCTGCCCTGGGGCTCCAGCTGCACCATCGTCACCAAGCTCGCCGACGTGCTCGGCGTTGAGCTTTCCGACGTCCAGGCCAAGCTGCTGCTCTCGGCCATGATGACCGATACGCTCATGCTCAAGAGTCCCACCACCACCGCCGTCGACCGCGTCGTCGCCGCCAAGCTCGGCGAGCAGGTGGGCGTCGACCCGGTCAAGTTTGGCATGGAGGTCTTCCTTACCCGTCCGTCCGGCTCCTTCACCGCAGCCGAGATGGTCGGCAACGACATCAAGATGTTCGAGCCCGCCGGCAAGAAGCTGCTCATCGGCCAGTACGAGACCGTCGACAAGAGCCGCGCGCTCGGCATGATCGACGAGATTCGCGAGGCCATGCGTGCCTACGCCGCCGAGAAGGGTGCTGACGGCATTGTCCTGTGCATCACCGACATCATGGAGGAGGGCTCGCAGGTCCTGCTCGAGGGCGAGACCGAGGCTGCTCAGAAGGGCCTGGGCATTGCCGACGAGCACGACGGCGTCTGGATGCCGGGCGTCCTCTCCCGTAAGAAGCAGGTCGCTGCCCCCATCATGGCCGCCTGCTAGGTTTAGTTGACCGAACGCCACGACCGGATCGCGGACGCCCCGCGCTCCGGTCGTTTTTTTGTGCACGGCGCCGCGCAGTCTCTTGGACAGGCGTGCCCGTGCCGTTGAGCAAATAATGTTCAACCTGTGGTTCCGCTTTTCGGCCACGCCTGCGTGCTTGTCGTGCAGGGTAGGCTAGATGCAAGCGTAATACGTTAGAGCGCGGCGCCGCCACTTGGGCGGGCCGTGCTTTTTTAAGACGGGAGCTTTCCCGTGAAAGGAGCCGCCCATGGCAGCAACTGAGCAGCTGTTCAACGTTCGTGAGCGCAAGCGCTTTGAACGTCACGACATCTGGGAGCGCATCGCCGAGAACGGTACGATTTCCGCCGCCGTCATGGTCTTCGCCGCCATCGCCGCCGTCATTTGCGCCAATACCGATGCCTACGAGGCCATCCATCACTTTTTGGAGACCCCGCTGTATGTGGGTCTGGGCAACCTTACGGCCGGTCTCACCGTTGAGCTTTTCGTCAACGACTTCCTCATGGCGATTTTCTTTTTGTTGGTGGGCATCGAGCTTAAGTACGAGATGACGGTCGGTGAGCTCAAGAATCCGCGTCAGGCCATGCTTCCCATGCTGGCGGCCGTGGGCGGCGTTGTCGTTCCCGCCTGCATCTACCTGATCTTTAACCATGCCGGCGCCCGCAACGGTTGGGCCATCCCCATGGCAACCGATATTGCCTTTGCGCTGGGCGTGCTGTCGCTTTTGGGCAATCGCGTGCCCAACGGCGTGCGCGTGTTCTTCTCGACGCTCGCCATCGCCGACGACCTCATCTCCATCGCTGCCATCGCCATCTTCTACGGTCAGAGCCCCAATCCGTTTTGGTTGGGCGCCGCCGCGCTTGTGACCTGCGCGCTCGTGTGGCTCAACAAGACGCAGCATTACCGCCTTGCCCCGTATTCGGTACTGGGGCTGCTGCTGTGGTTCTGCATGTTCAAGAGCGGCGTACATGCCACGCTTGCTGGCGTCATCTTGGCCTTTACCATCCCGGCCAAGTGTGGCGTCAAGCTCGATAGCCTCACCGATTGGCTGGGCGAGTGCCTGCCGCTGCTCGATGACCGCTACGATGATGAGGCACACATCCTGGGCCAGCATGACTTTACCGTCTCGACAACCAAGGTCGAGCGCGTCATGCACCGCGTGACCCCGCCGCTTATCCGCATGGAGCGTCTGATCTCCACGCCGGTCAACTTTGTGATCCTGCCGATCTTTGCGTTCGTAAACGCTCAGGTTCGCTTAGTGGGCGTGGACATGAGCACGCTGCTCACCGACCCGGTGACGCTCGGCGTGTACTTTGGCATGCTGCTGGGCAAGCCGATCGGCATCTTTGGTATGACGTTTGCCCTGGTTAAGCTTAAGGCCTGCGAGCTGCCGCACAATGTCAACTGGCACATGATTGCCGGCGTGGGCATTCTGGGCGGTATCGGCTTTACCATGTCGATTCTCATCAGCGGCCTTGCCTTCCCGACGGCCCAGTTTGAGGTTCTTGCAGCCAAGGCCGCTATTCTCGCCGGTTCGGTCACCGCAGCCGTGCTCGGCATGATCTACATGAGCGTGGTCTGCAAGCATCCCTCGCCCAAAGACGAGTAAGAGCGCGAAAACCGGCTCCAGAACCGATTCGGGCGCGTTCAAAATGCGGATTCGGGCGGTGCTTGCCGCCTGCCAGACACGCCAGTGGTCAAAAAACGCCGTTTGTGAGTACTGTCACAAACGGCGTATCATTTTAGGTGCGGAAAATAATGAACAAAGTTATAAGAACTGTACGTTAATGAGTGACCATCGACTTCCAATTTGGCGCTAGCTGACGGTGATTAGGAAGTTTCAAGTCGAGTTTTGCCGATTTCGACCAAGAATCGCTGCTACTAAAAAGGTAACAGTACTCATATTTGCCCTTTTTTGGCCACAAGCCCTAAAACAAGCCTCGCCAAGGTCGGGAAGCGGGCCAAATCGCCGGCCTCGAGGCTTATTCCACCGTTCCGTAGACGGCGCCCCAGCCGTGGGCGGCCAAGGCGGAGTTGAGCTGGTCGCAAAGTGACTGGCGGTCGTAGTAGCCGGGCGGCAAAAGGTTCACGATCTCCATGAGGTCGGGCGCCAGGTCCAAGATTTCGGCCTGTACGATCAGATCCAGGCGGTCGATGGCGTGGCGGTCGTAAAACAGTCCGTCGACCAGGCGCTGCAAGTCGCCGAATTCCTCGGCCTGAAACGATCCGTACTCCATAGTGCCTCCTTGGGCGCCCCACGCCGGCATGCGCGGCGATTCGTAATTGATTGCGATGAACTTAATCTATCACGGCTTCATAACGTTGCGACGATGGCGGTCTATACTTAGACGAACTGCAACGTACTGCTTCGCGAAAGGTCGCACCCCATGCAGACGATCTACCAGAAGATGGAAACCACCGAACTCGATGCCGCCATCGAGGCGCTCAAAGCCGAGGTCGCCGAGGTCAAGGCCAAGGGCCTGGCGCTCGACATGGCCCGCGGCAAGCCGTCGCCCTCCCAGGTGGACATCTCTCGACCCATGCTCGATATCCTCAATGCCGATGCCGATCTGCATGACGGCAACGTCGACTGCTCCAACTACGGCTGCTTTGAGGGCATTCCCTCGGCACGCAAGCTGGCGGGGGAGTTCCTGGGTTGTCCTGCCGAGCAGACGCTCGTACTGGGCTCATCGAGCCTGCTGATCGAGCACGATATCGCCGGTATGTTCTGGCGTTGCGGCTCGTGCGGCAGCGACCCTTGGGAGGCTTACGAGGCAGCGCACGACGGCAAGAAGGTCAAGTTCCTGTGCCCTGTTCCCGGCTACGATCGCCACTTTGGCATCACCGCCGATCTGGGCATCGAGAACGTCCCCGTCGCGATGACCGACAACGGCCCCGACATGGACGAGATCGAGCGCCTGGTTGCCGCCGACGATTCCATCAAGGGTATCTGGTGCGTGCCCAAGTATTCCAACCCCACGGGCATCACCTTTAGCGAGGACACTGTGCGCCGCTTGGTCGAGATGCCCACGGCCGCGCCCGATTTCCGCATCTTCTGGGACAACGCTTACTGCGTGCACGACCTGTACGACGAGACCGACGAGCTCGCAAATATCTTTGACCTCGCCCGCACGGCGGGCACCGAGGATCGCGTGGTGGCCTTTGCCTCGACGTCCAAGATCACCTTCCCGGGCGCCGGCATCGGCTTTATCGGTGCGAGCCCCGCGGTTATCGCCGAGTTCTCCAAGCGCCTGAAGGCCGGCCTCATCAGCGCCGACAAGCTCAACCAGCTGCGCCACGTGCGCTTCCTTCCCACCATCGAGGCGGTCAAGGAGCACATGAAAAAGCACGCCGAGTTCCTGCGCCCGCGCTTTGAGGCCGTCGAGCGCAAGCTCACCGAGGGCCTGGGCGACACGGGTTGCGCCACCTGGACGCATCCCCGCGGCGGCTACTTTGTGAGCTTTGATGGTCCCGAGGGCTCGGCCCAAAAGGTCGCCGCGCTTTGCGCCGACTTGGGCGTCAAGCTCACACCGGCCGGTGCTACCTGGCCCTATGGCAAGGACCCGCGCGACACCAACATCCGCATCGCGCCGAGCTATCCCACGGTCGAGGACCTGGAGGCCGCGCTCGATGTGCTGGTGCTGGCCGTTAAGCTCGTCGCTGCCGAGCTTGCGCGTGCCGAGCGCGCCTAACGCGCGGCTTCCCGTACTATCCGCACTTTCGATACGTAAAGGAGCGTATACATGGATTTGGGTATTTCCACCAACCCCACGCCAGAGCTCTACACCATTAAGGTAACCGGCGAGATCGATATCTCTAACGCCGATAGCCTGCGCAATGCCATCGACCTGGCGCTCGAGCAGCCCACCGAGGCCGTTGAGCTCGATTTTGCCCAGGTGAGCTACATCGATTCGACGGGCATTGGCGTGCTCGTGGGCGCCGCGCACCACGCGGTCGACCACGGCAAGCGCTTTAGCTGCACCAATGTGCAGCCCCCGGTGATGCGCGTGGTCCAGCTGTTGGGTGTCGACCAGGAGATTTCGATCACCGCTGCATAATCTTTGCCCCCAAAAGGGCGTGCCGTTTGGCATATGTTTGTGATGCGCTCGGACGTTTTGGCGTCCGGGCGCTATACTTGACCGAATGAATAGACGAGTTCCGGCCGAATGGCGCGGTGCGGGCTCGACTCACATCGAGCCTTGGAGGGATGTGTGTTTGGTATTGGAGAGGGTGAGCTCGCGATCATCGTGGTCTTCGGCTTTTTGCTGTTTGGCCCGGATAAGCTCCCGCAGATGGGCCGCACGATCGGCCGTGCCATCCGTCAGTTCCGCGAGACGCAGGAAAAGATGACGGCCGTTGTTCAGTCCGAGATTATCGATCCGGTGAGCGAGGCCGCGTCGGCCCCGGTCAAGCCCAAGAAGACTGCTGCGACCGACGACGATTCCGATGCGGACGAGGATGCCGCCGAGACGGCAGCGCCCGCCAAGAAGGAGACCTTTGCCGAGCGTCGCGCCCGTCTTGCTGCCGAGAAGGCCGCAAGCGAGGGTGCTGCTGAGGGCGAAGGCGCTGTTGATGAGGCCGAGGGTACAGAGCCTGCTACTGCCGTCGAGCCCGAGCCTGCTGCAGAGCCCGAGCCCGAGCTGGCAGAGCCCACGACGGCTGACCTCTACGCCCGTCGTCCCCGCAAGCGCAAGGCCGTCGTCGACCAGCTCGCTCGCGAGCTCGAGGCCGAGGACGACGCCGTTGCCGCCGACGCCCCGAAGGGAGGCGATGAGTAATGCCTATCGGACCTGCGCGCATGCCGCTCTTCGATCACCTGGGCGAGCTCCGTCGCCGCCTGACCATCGTGGTCGTGTCGGTGTTTGCCGCCGCCATCGTGCTGTATTTCGCCACGCCCGTGGTGCTCGATATCCTGGAAGATCCCATCCGCTCGTTTGTGCCGGACGGTAAGTTCTACATCACCACCACGCTCGGCGGCTTTGGCTTGCGCTTCTCGCTGGCCATCAAGATGGCCGTGGTCATGTGCACGCCCATGATCATCTGGCAGATTCTGGCATTTTTCCTGCCGGCGCTGCGCCCCAACGAGCGCAAGTGGGTCGTGCCCACGGTGCTCGCCTCGACGGTGCTGTTCTTTCTGGGTGCCATCTTCTGCTACTTCATCATCATCCCGGCGGGCTTTGAGTGGCTCATCGGCGAGACCTCGGCCGTCGCTACGGCGCTGCCCGACCTGGAGAACTACGTCAACATGGAGCTGCTCTTTATGATCGGCTTTGGTGTGGCGTTTGAGCTGCCGCTCATCATCTTCTATCTGTCCGTCTTTCACATCGTGTCCTATGCGGCCTTCCGCAGCGCCTGGCGCTACGTGTACGTAGGCCTGCTTGTGGGCTCGGCTGTGATTACGCCCGACGGCTCGCCCGTTACGCTGGGTCTCATGTATGGCGCCCTGCTCTCGCTCTACGAGATTTCGCTCGCCATCGCCCGCGTGGTCATTACCGCGCGCGAGGGCAAGGAGGGCCTGTTCGTGAGCCGTCTGGACCTGTTCTCGGACGACGAGGACGACGAGGAGTAAATCGGTATGCACGAGGTTGGCATTGTCAACGGCATACTCGATACAGTGATTCGCGCGGCGCGTGGGGCGGGGGCCTCGCGCGCCGTTTTGGTAACGCTGCGTATCGGGGATATGACCGAGGTCGTGCGCGAGGCGCTCGACTTTGCGTGGGAGACATTTCGCGACGAGGATCCGCTCACGCAAGGCTGCGAGCTCGCGGTTGAGGAGATTCACCCGCAAAGCGAGTGTTTGGACTGCGGTGAGGTTTTCGACCACGATCGCTTCCACTGTCGCTGTCCCCAGTGTGGTGGTGCCAACGTGCGCCTACTGCACGGCCGCGAGCTCGATATCGCAAGTATCGAGATCGAGACCCCCGACGATTAGCACGCTCGCCATCTAGCGATGGGGTATAAAAGGGCCAAAGTAAGGAGCGCTAAGTATGGCCGAGAAAACGATTGATATCGCGTCGCCGATTCTGTCGCGCAACGAGCGCCTGGCAGATCAGCTGCGTCAGCGGTTTGAGCAGACGAACACCTACGTGATCAATGTGCTGTCGAGCCCTGGCTCGGGTAAGACCACCACGATTCTGGGCACCAACGAGCGCCTGCGTGACAAAGCCAGCCTGCGCTGTGCCGTTATCGAGGGCGATATCGCCTCGGACGTCGACGCCATCACCATGAAGGAAGCCGGCATGCCCGCTATCCAGATCAACACGGGCGGCCTGTGCCACCTCGAGGGCAACATGATCATGGAGGCCGTCGACGCCTTCGACCAGGCCGTCGGTCTGGAGAACATCGACGTCATCTTTATCGAAAATGTGGGTAACCTGGTCTGCCCGGTCGACTTTGACCTGGGCGAGAACCTGTCCATCATGATCCTCTCGGTGCCCGAGGGCGACGACAAGCCCATCAAGTACCCGGGCATCTTCCAGCACGCCGGCGCGCAGCTGCTCAATAAGGTCGACGTGGCCCCGGCTTTCGATTTTGACATGGATAGGTATACTAAGACACTCGATGACCTCAATCCGCAGGCGCCGCGGTTTGCCGTGAGCGCGCGCAAGGGCGAGGGCATGGATGCCTGGTGCGATTGGCTCATCGGGCAGATTGAGCAAGCAAGGGCGTAAGTCGGCCGCCAAGAGGGCGGGCGCAGCCGCAGACACACGAGATAGGAGCCTCTTTTGAAGCTCATCATCGCTGAGAAAAACGACGCCGCGCGTCAGATCGCCGAGCGTCTGTCCACGGGCAAGCCCAAAAAGGACAAGGTGTACAACACCGCCATCTACCGTTTTGAGTGGAAGGGCGAGGAGTGCGTGACGATCGGCCTTGCCGGTCACATCCTGGCACCCGATTTTTGCGACAGTGTGCTGTTCGATAAAAAGTTGGGCTGGTATTCGGTCACGGAGGACGGCGAAATGCTGCCGGCCGATATGCCCGATGGCCTGGCCCGCCCGCCGTACGACACCAAGCGCAAGCCGTTCCTTGCCGATGGCATTTCCATCAAGGGCTGGAAGCTCGAGAGCCTGCCCTATCTCACCTGGGCGCCCGTCATTAAGCTTCCGGCCGAGAAAGAGCTCATCCGCTCGCTCAAGAACCTCGCCAAAAAGTCCGACAGCGTCATCATCGCCACGGACTTCGATCGCGAGGGCGAGCTGATCGGTTCGGACGCCCTCAACAAGGTGCGCGAGGTGGCGCCCGACTTGCCGGTCGCCCGCGCCCAGTATTCTTCGTTTACCAAGGCCGAGATCACGCAGGCCTTCGATAACCTTGTCTCGCTCGACCAGAACCTGGCCGACGCCGGCGAGAGCCGTCAGCACATCGACCTCATTTGGGGTGCGGTGCTCACGCGCTACCTGACGCTCGCCAAGTTTGGCGGCTTTGGCAACGTGCGTTCCGCCGGCCGCGTGCAGACGCCGACGCTTGCCCTGGTGGTCGAGCGCGAGCGCGAGCGCATGGCGTTTGTGCCCGAGGACTATTGGCAGATTCGCGGCATGGGCGCCGCGCAAGGCGCTGCCGAGGACGATCGCTTTAAGATCGCGCACAAGACGGCGCGCTTTACCGACAAGGATGCTGCTGAGACGGCGTACGGTCACGTTGACGGCGCTACGACGGCAACCGTCGCCGCGGTGACCAAGCGCTCGCGTAAGCAGCAGCCGCCCACGCCGTTTGCGACGACCTCGCTGCAGGCTGCCGCCGCGGCCGAGGGCATCTCACCTGCGCGTACCATGCGCATCGCCGAGTCCCTCTACATGGCCGGTCTCATCAGCTACCCGCGTGTCGACAACACCGTGTATCCCGCGACGCTCGATCTGGGCGCCGTGGTGAGCGACCTGGCAAAGATCAACCCGGCGCTGGCGCCCGTGTGCAAAAAGGTGCTCGCCGGTCCCATGAAGCCCACGCGCGGCAAGGTCGAGACTACCGACCACCCGCCTATCTATCCCACGGGCGAGGGTGATCCGTCCACGCTCGACGGCGGCCAGCGCAAGCTTTACGACCTCATCGCCCGCCGCTTCCTGGCGACGCTTATGGGTCCCGCGACCATCGAGAATACCAAGCTCGAGCTCGACGTGAACGGTGAGCCGTTCGTGGCTTCGGGCGATGTGCTCGTGACCCCGGGTTTCCGCGAGGCGTACCCGTACGGACTCAAGCGCGACGAGCAGATGCCGCCGCTAGAGCAGGGCGACACGGTCGACGTGTTCGACATTAAGCTTGAGGCCAAGCAGACCGAGCCGCCCGCGCGCTACAGCCAGGGCAAGCTCGTGCAGGAGATGGAAAAGCGCGGCCTGGGCACCAAGTCCACGCGCGCGAGCATCATCGAGCGCCTGTATGCCGTGCGCTATCTCAAAAACGATCCCGTTGAGCCGAGCCAGCTGGGCATCGCCATCATCGACGCGCTGACGCAGTTTGCCCCGCGCATAACGAGCCCCGATATGACCAGCGAGCTCGACGGCGACATGACTCGCGTCGAGCGCGGCGAGGACACCGAAGAGCATGTCGTGACGCACTCGCGTGCGCTGCTGGCCGGCGTGCTCGACGAGCTGCTCAAGCATACGCAGGAGCTCGGCGACGCCATCAGCGACGCCGTCACGGCTGATGCGCGCGTGGGCGCCTGCCCCAAGTGCGGCAAGGACCTGGTTATGAAGACGAGCGCCAAGACCCGTGGCAGCTTCATTGGCTGCATGGGCTGGCCCGACTGCGACGTGACCTATCCGGTCCCGAGCGGCGTCAAGGTGAGCCCGCTCGAGGGCGAGGCCGCCGTGTGCCCCGAATGCGGTGCGCCGCGCATCAAGTGTCAGCCGTTCCGCCAGAAGGCTTTCGAGATCTGCGTGAACCCGACGTGCCCCACCAACTACGAGCCCGACCTTAAAGTGGGCGAGTGCAAGGTGTGTGCCGAGGCCGGACGCCATGGCGACCTGATCGCGCACAAGAGCGAGAAGAGCGGCAAGCGCTTTATCCGCTGCACCAATTACGATGACTGCGGCGTGAGCTATCCGCTGCCGGCGCGTGGCAAGCTCGAGGCGACGGGCGAGACCTGTCCCGAGTGCGGCGCCCCCATCGTGGTGGTCAACACGGCGCGCGGTCCGTGGCGTATCTGCGTCAACATGGACTGCCCGACCAAGGAGAAGAAGCCCGCCCGCGGTCGCAAGACCACAACCAAGGCGAGCACGGCAAAGAAGACGACGGCGGCCAAGAAGACGACGGCTAAGAAAGCCACTGCCGCCAAGAAGACGACCGCGAAGAAGTCGACTGCCAAGAAAACAGCCGCCGACAAGTAACGGCGCAGTCGAAACATTGCCCAAAAAAACGAGCGAGGACCCCGCGATCCTCGCTCGTTTTTTTGACCGGCAGTTAGGGGGGTTCCTAGGCAGTCATTGGGGACGTTCTTTAATGACTAGTCGTTTAAGAATGTCCCCAATGACTAGGGAACGACAAAGCGCTAGTTCACTTCGACGGGTTTGGCGCCGGGATAGCGCTCCTCAAAGTCTAGGCGGTACTTATTGTCATTGGTGCCCGCCACGTTGTCGCGTGACAGCGGCGCCACGATCTCATTCTTGTGGTCCGCAGGCTTGGCGTATTTCAGGCTGATCTCCCAGGCATCACAGATTGCGTCGATGCGGTGATCTAGGTCGTCGTACAGGGCAACGATGTCCTTCCAGGAGCTGTAGTTCTTGGAGCTCGTCGGGACGTCCAGGTCCTCGACGATATCGTAGTACTGCTCGATGGTGTCTTCCGTGCGCTCGGCGACGTCGGCGAGATTTTGACGGGTGGTTCGATCCTCTTCCAGATAGCTGCCGTTGAAGTTCTGTGCGCAGCCACGGACGTAGTTGTCGAGGTCTTCGAGCAGGTCGTAGTATTCGCTCAGTCGGCGGTAGAGGTTCTGCTCGGAGAGCGTTGCTTCGCCGCCATCCTCGTCGTCATCGTCATCATCGTCGTACAGGCTGTTGGGATCGCCGAGAGGCTTTAGGTCATCGTCGTCGACGTCATGGTGCAGCTTAGCTACCTCGGCAGTCGTCTGCGTGGCGGCGTTGTCGAAAGGCTTGATCACAAAGAAAACGACCAGGGCGATGATGATCGCCACCAGCACAACGATAACGGCGATAAGCGGCCCGGTGCCGCTCTTTTTGGGAGCGGGGGTCTGTGGCGAAGCGGGCGCGTATGCGGGAGCCGGCTGCTGTTGGGGCGAGCCGCTCGCGACGGGTATGCGCTGCGTGGTCTCGACGGCCTCGGTCCTTGCGGCAGGGTCGGGGCTATAGGCGAGGGAGTCATCCGCCTTGGCTTGCGGCGTATCAAGGGAGCCGGTCTGCTCAAAAGCGGGCTGGCTATCGCTTGCGGCTGTTTGCTCAACGGGTGCACCGCATGAGGTGCAGAACTTGGCATCATCTGCAAGAAGCTTGCCGCACGAGGCGCAATACCGAGACATTGCCACTCCTTTCGCCACATTTCAATGCAATACGACGATTATACCCAGCATCCAAAATTCCCCATCATAAGTTGCGGTGAAATAGGGAGTGTTTGGCGGTCTCAGAGCTTCAATCAGTCCCTATTTCACCGCAACTTTGGAAAGGCGCCTTTAGCCATTGGGGACGCGCCGAGCACTGGGGTATCATGGCTTGGTTGATATATCTGCATTTACGCGCCTTGTAGGAAGGGGCTGCGCCCATGGCTTTTGAGCCTGCTCAACATAGCTTTATCACGCTCGAGGGCGTCGACGGTGCCGGCAAGTCCACGCAGGCGCGCCTGCTTGCCCGCGCGCTCGAACTCGCTGGCTATCAGGTCGTAACTCTGCGCGAGCCGGGTGGCACTGCCATCAGCGAAAAGATTCGCGCCCTGCTGCTCGACCCCGCCAACACGGCGATGGGCGATACCTGCGAGCTGTTGCTCTACGAGGCTGCGCGTGCCCAGTTGGTGCACGAGGTCATAGCCCCCGCCCTTGCGGCCGGCAAGGTGGTCCTGTGCGATCGCTTCTACGATTCCACGACCTGCTACCAGGCATTTGCCGACGGCCTCGACCGTCAGATGGTACGCGATGCCAACAATCTGGCCGTTGCGGGGACGCATCCGGCGCTCACGCTCGTCTACCACATCACGCCCGAGCAGGCGGCGCTGCGCATGGCAGCCCGTGACGCGGCAGATCGCATGGAGGCCAAGGGCATGGCCTTCCAAGAGCGTGTCTACCAGGGATTTTGCGCCATTGCCGCCGAGGAGCCAAACCGCGTAAAGCTCATCGACGCCACCGCGCCCATCGAGGAAGTCTTCGAGAAGACGGTCGAGCAGGTTCGCGCGTACGGTCTCGACATTCCGCGGGACGCCGTCGCCGCCGCGCTTGCCCAGGAGGCCGAGTAGCATGGCCCCCGCGCAGACAAGCTTGCTCGCCAAGCTCGACACCCAAGAGCGCGTGCGCGACTTTTTGACCAACGCCGTCGCCAGCGGTCGCGCATCGCACGCCTATCTGTTCTTGGGAGCGCCCGGCGCGGGCAAGCTCGACGCCGCGTGGGCGCTCGCCCAAGCCTTCCTGTGCGAGCAGGATGGCTGCGGCGCATGCGACAGCTGCGTGCGCGTCGCGCGCCATACGCATCCCGACGTGCACTATTACACGCCCGAGAGCGCCACGGGCTACCTCATTGCCCAGACCCGCGAGCTGCTCGACGACGTGCCGCTGGCGCCCATCCGCGCCAAGGCCAAGGTCTACATCATCGACCGTGCCGAGCAGCTGCGTGCCAACACCGCCAACGCACTGCTCAAAACGCTCGAGGAGCCGCCCGAGGGCGTTATGTTTATCTTGCTGGGCACCTCGGCAGACGTGATGTTGTCCACTATCGTGAGCCGCTGCCAGTGCGTGCCGTTTCGGCTGGTGTCGCCCGCCGTGGCCGCGCGTGCCGTGAGTCGCGCCACCGGTCAGGACCCTGCGCGTTGCCGCATGGCCGTCGCCGTAGCGGGAAGCCCCACGCGTGGCATCGAGTTCCTCAAGAGCGCCGAGCGCCAGGATGCTCGCCGCCAGATGGTCCGTGCCATCGATTCGCTCATCGCCGCCGACGAGGCCGATGTGCTCAGCCGCGCCAAGTCGCTCATCGTCGCCGTTAAGGCGCCGCTCGCCGAGGTCAAGTCCACGCAGGAAAAGGTGCTCGAGCAAAACGCCGATTACCTGTCGCGTGGAGCATTGAAGCAGCTTGAGGACCGCAACAAGCGCGAACTCAACGCGCGCGAGCGTTCGGGTATCATGGAAGCGCTGGCGAGCGCGCGGACGCTTATGCGCGACGTGCTGCTGACGCTTCAGGACGAGGCAGCCGACGTAGTGAACGAGGACGTGCGCGACACGATCGGGCGGCTTGCCGCCGCGACCAATGTTGCGGGTGCCACGCGGGCGCTCGAGGCAGTCGCGACCGCCGAGCGCAACATTGCCAGAAACGTTACTCCCCAGCTGGCCATCGAGGTCATGCTGTTCGATATCAGGAAGGCACTGAAATGCCGTTAGTCGTACCCGTTAAGTTTACCTACGCCTCGCGCGACCTGTGGTTCGATCCGCAGGATTTGGATATCCTCGAGGCCGATTATGCCATTTGCTCCACCGAGCGCGGAACCGAGATCGGCCTGGTCACGGCCGATCCCTTCGAGGTGCCGCAAGACGAGATCGGTCAGCCGCTCAAGCCCGTGCTGCGCGTGGCGAGCGACATCGACCTGCAGCTTGCCGACGACCTGGCCATCCAGGGCGACGAGGCCATGGTCGACTTCCGCCGCCTGGTCAAGGAGCTCGACCTCGAGATGAAGCCGGTCGGCGTCGAGTACCTGTTTGGCGGCGAGAAGGCCGTGTTCTACTTTGCGGCCGAGGAGCGCGTCGATTTTCGTCAGCTCGTCAAGGACCTGTCCTCGACGCTGCACATTCGCGTCGACATGCGCCAGATCGGCGTGCGCGACGAGACCCGCCTGGTGGGCGGCTATGCCCAATGCGGACAGGAGCTCTGCTGCACGCGCTTTGGCGGACAGTTTGAGCCCGTCTCGATCCGCATGGCAAAAGAGCAGGACCTGCCGCTCAACTCGTCCAAAATCAGCGGCGTGTGCGGCCGCCTGATGTGCTGCTTGCGCTATGAGTTCGAGGCGTACAAGGACTTTAAGAGCCGTGCGCCCAAAAAGAAGACGCTCATCGATACGCCGCTTGGCAAGGCGCGTATTCAGGAATATGACACGCCGCGTGAGCAGCTGGTGCTGCGCCTGGAGAACGGCAAAGTCTTTAAGGTCAACCTGGCCGATATGACGTGCTCGGAGGGCTGCAAAAAGAAGGCCGCCGAGCAGGGTTGCAACTGCCGTTCCGACTGCGTGACGCGCGACGTGCTCGAGCGCATCGAGTCGCCCGAGATGCGCCTGGCGCTCATGGAGCTCGACCGCGAGAACGGCGTCGACGTGGGCGATGGTCTGTCGAGCGCCGACCGTCTTGCCGGCACGTCGATGCCCAAGCGCCGTCGTCGCGATGCCGATTCCGATACCCGCGCTGCTCAGAGCCAGGTCGAGGGCCGTGGCCGTGGAAAGGGCCGCGGCAAGGCCGAGGCACCCGAGGCCGAGGAGGCCGCCGGTGGCCGTCGTCGTCGCAAGCGCGCAGGCTCGGGCGATGCTGCCGAGGCTGCAGCCGCGGGCAAGAACGCCTCTCGCGAGCGCGAGGTTCAGCAGCCCCAGCAGCAGAATCGCGGCGGTGGTATGAACCCCACGCGTCGTCGCCGCCGTCACCTGTCGAGCGAGGAGCGCGAGGATGCCTTCCGCGCCGCAGCTGCTCGCGAGGCCGGTGCCGCTTCCAAGGGTCCCTCGGGTTCCGATGCGCCTGCCGACAAGGGCGGCAAGTCACGTGGCGAGGATGAGCGCGCGCCGCGTCCGCGCCGTCGCCATTCCTCGGGCACGCAACAGAAGCCCTCAGTGCCCTCCGTTGCCGATCAGGTCTCGGATGGTGAGGTCAAGGTCACGCGCCGTCGTCCCGGAGATGGCGGGGGAGCGGCTGCCAAGGCTTCGCGTGGCGCCGCTCGCGACGAGCGCGAGCCGCGCGAGGATCGCGGTGGCGAGGGCTCGGCCGACCAGGGTCAAAAGCGCCGTCGTCGTCGCCGTTCCCGCAAGCCGCGCCAGGATGGTGGCGAGGGCTCGACCCCGTCTTCGGCCGCACCACAACCGCCCGCCGGCGAATAACGCCCGCGAGCGGATTTAACCCGCCTTACCCCAATCGCGTCGGGGTACCATAGCGCTGAATCAACAACCCTCCCTGCGACCGAACGTAGGGAGGGTTGTGTCTTGAAGAGCCATCTGAAAATATTGAGCCGTCTGCAGGGTGCCGGCGCCCTACCGTTTGCGGACGAATTGCTGCCGTTTGCCGAGCGGGCGGCACGCGAGGCACTCGAGGCATTGTCGCCAACACGATGTGCCGGCTGCGAGCGCGCCGGTGCGCTTATTTGCCAAGACTGCCTGGCCGCGCTCACGCTCATCGACCCACGTCATAGCTGCACCCGATGCGGCGCCCCGTTTGGGGATTTGCTGTGCACTGAGTGTTCGGTCGAGGGCACGTCCTCGGCAATGGCAGAGGCGCTCGACCGCTGCCTGGCGTGCGCCGTCTATGCGCATCCGCTGCCGCGCATCATTAAAGCGTACAAGGATGCGGGCGAGCGACGTCTGGCTCCGTATCTGGCGGAGCTGCTCTACGACGCCGCTCTGCATGCCCAGGTCGTAGCGCCCGATCGCTATGGAGGTGTGCTGTCCGGTGCGGATGCGGTGGTGTTTGTGCCTGCGACGGCGGCAGCGTTTCGGCGGCGTGGTTTTGATCATATGGAGGCTATTGCGCGCCCATTTTGCGAGCTGTCGGGTGTTCCCCTGCTCGATGCTCTCGTCAAGTACGGGCATGGCGACCAGCGCGAACTCGGTCGTGAGGAGCGTCGCGAGCGTGCCCAAGGCATGTACGAGACGGTTGAGGACGTGCACGGCCGCCGCCTACTGCTTATCGATGACGTTATCACCACGGGCGCGACCATGGCAGCAGCCTCGGCGGAGCTCAAGCGTGCCGGCGCTGCGGCAGTCGATGGCCTTGCTATCGCACGTGTTTGGTAGGGGTGGTTTTGTGGCAGTGAAGATTGAGCGGTGTGACGAACCGACAAGCGAGCAACTGGCGGCCTCCATAATTCTGACCGGCGCCTCGGCGCTACGCACGATGCGCGCCGAGCGCCGACAAATGGGTTACATCAGCTGGAAGGACCTTAATCCCGATGAAGAGCGCCGTGTGCTGCGCACGTCGTCGCCCTCGACCGAGGATATCTATCTTCCCGACTTGGTGCGGATTGGGGCCGCAAGCGGCGAGGTACAAGAGGATTTGTGCTTGCTGGTAGGGTCTGCAGCACAGCGCCGCCGCATTCTTGGCGTGAGCTGGTCCGTATGCTCCGGGTTGCCTGCTGGCTCGATTCTAGAGGTGGAACCGGGGGTATACAGCCTATCTCCCGAGGCCCTTTGTGTTGCCATCGCCCGCGAGGTCGGCTGTATCCAGGCATTTGCCCTGGCCCAGGAGCTGTGCTCTAAGATTTCACTGAGCGACCGCGGGAAGTATCTGCCTCCCTACACCTCGCCTGTTACGAATAAACTTGCAAAGGACAAGGACCAGCCAGCAGACGTGGGCTACTTTGAAGTCGAGCCGGCGCTGACGCCCGATCGCCTGGCAGATTACCTTGCGGCATGCAAGGGGAATGTGGCCAAACAGCTGCAGCGTCTGTGTCCCTATCTTTCGGAAAACCTGCTCTCGCCCATGGAGTGCATCATGCTCGCCCTGTTTTCGCTTCCGTTTTCCTATGGCGGGTTTGCCTGCGGACCTTTTAAGACCGACTACAAGGTCGAGTTCGATGACCGTGCGCAGGCAATCTCGGGGATGCCTCATGCAGTTTGCGATGCGTATCAAGAGGCAGCCCGGTTTGACCTGGAATACAACGGTGAGCTGGGCCATTCCTCTCGGAGGGGACGTATCCATGATGAAAAGCGCAACACGGGCTTGATTACTATGGGAATCGAGGTCGCGACGGTCAACAACGAAATGCTCTGTGACATGGAAGCGATGGAAGCGCTCGCATGGCGCATCCACCAGCGTATGCGAAAGCGGTACCGGAATCGTGTCGATGCCCGCAGGAAGAAGCAAGAGGCGTTGCTTAACACGCTGCGGGCGTGTTTTGGGCTTAAGCCGGTCTAATACGCGTCGAAAATAGAGGGTTAATCATATGCCCTGGCCATAATATGGCAAATATGAGTACTGTCACTAAATCAGTAACAGAAAAATCAAGGAATTTAGGACTCGGAGGCGGCGTAAAGTAAGAAGATAATAAACAAATGTAGAATAACTAAGCATCAGGTTGGCGACACTGAGCGCAAAATCTGTCCGAGAGGCCAAAATTGCCTGTTACTAAATTGGTGGCAGTACTCATATTTGCCATATTTTGACCAGGGCACCCTAAGAAGGGCGCCCCGGAGCTCCCTGTAGGGGAGCTCCGGGCTTCATAGGGGCACGAATAGCCCACTCCGACCTGCGAAATCTGTACTCGCGATGCGAATGACGCTCCTAACCTTAAACTTTAGCTTGAACTTAGCTATAATGCGCTACGTTCCTACCAGGCTGTGGTTGCGGACGGACGAAATGCCCGTCCTAGTCCAAGACAGACGCGGTCAAAGGGATCCACGTAAGCGACCGCGTGCGCGCGGCGCGATCATGGCGCGTCCTAGATGTAAGCCGCACCGTCCGTTCTACTTTCTTTGGGGCAATACCGCCTCGCGGGCGAGCGGGCCAGTCGTGAAGGTGGCTGCGGCCTCCCGAGCAAACACCCCGGTGCGCAAGTGTGGGGTCAAATACCAGGTCAGCTGGTGGGAACAAGCTGATATTCCGCGCAACGCACGGATCGTATACGACACAGAAGGCAGGGTAGTGGACATGGTGAGGGGCAGCTTGATGCACGCGGCTCGGTTAGGTGCTGGGACCGCAGCGGTCATCGCCGTTTTGGGCCTGAGCGGATGCGCGTTCAACCCGCTGTCTACGTTCACGACTCCCACGATCGACCAGATCGAGTACGAGACCGTCACGCCCGCGGTGTCGGATGATGCCCTGGTCACCCCCGGTACCCTGACGGTTGCCCTCGATACCTCCGATGCGCCGCAGGCCATGCAGGGCGCTGACGGCGAGCTCACGGGGTATGCAGTCGACGCTGCCCGCGCCCTCGCAAGCCGCATGGGCCTTAAGGTCGCCTTTGTCGATGCGTCCTCGGCAGGTTCCGCGCTCGGTGACAAAAAGGCTGATATCTTTATCGGCGAGATCAACTCCACGGATGGGGACGTTAGCTCGCTCGGCACCTGCCTGTACGATGCCGCTTCCGTGTTCGGTAAAACCAGCGATGGTGGGTCGCTGAGCGTTTCCACTGATACCCTTAACACGTCTACTCTGGGTATCCAGATGTCCTCGGCCTCGCAGGAGGCGCTTGCTAAGCAGAGCATCACCGCCAACCAAAAGACTTACTCCAACATCAACGAGTGCTTTGAGGCGCTCGAGTCCGGCGAGGTCGACTATGTGATCTGCGACTCCACGGCTGGCGGTTACCTTGCGCGACTGATGAGCGAGATCTCCTATGTCGGTGCGCTCGAGGCGCCCTCGACGCTTGGTGTTGCAGGCCTTTCGTCCAATGACGAACTGTGTCGTGCCGTGAGCGATGCCCTCGACGGTATTACGGCCGACGGCACGCTCGAGGCGGTCCACTGCGTCTGGTACGGCACGATGCCCTACGACCTCACCACTAAGACGGTTTCGGGCGCTAACGTGCAGCCGGGCGACTCTGAGTCCAGCGAGACCACATCCTCCGGCAGCGAGTCCTCCGATTCCAACAATGAGACCGCATCCTCCGAAGACAAATCGTCCAGCCAGGAAGACACCATCACCGACGACGACATTAACAAGCTTAATAGCTAGTTATTGCTAGGGGTGGCGTCTCCTATGCGCTAGGAGAGATGCCTCTTCACGCTTTCAACACGCACTGCCGGGCTTCCCCAATAGGGGAGCCCGGCTTTTTCATCTCTATAAAACCAGCAGTTCAAAGCCAATTTTCGGGACCAAATACAAAGTCGCCGGCTCCCTCCTATAGCGCACTTTGCCACAGAAAAGTGCGAGACTTCGGTATGCGGTATCAAGCAATCGTTATTCGGGTCTTTGGGAATCCGCGTGATTAAATGCACGGCAATGGGTACATAGCCAGTACAGTAAGTCCCCGAGGCAGATTGGAGCCACGTATGGATATCAAGGTTTCTGGACGCAAGACGACGGTAACCGATGCTCTGCGTGCGCATGTGGATGAGAAGATCGGCGAGGCGCTCAAGGTTTTCGATATCGAGCCCATGACGGTCGACGTTGTACTTCGCTATGAGAAGAACCCCTCGAACCCCAACCCGGCAATCGTCGAGGTTACGGTTCGCGCCCGCGGTTCGGTGATTCGCGTTGCCGAGCACGGTGCAGATATGTACGCCGCCATCGACCTCTCCGCCGATAAGGTCACCCGCCAGCTGCGCAAGTTCAAGACCAAGGTCGTGGACAACCGCCAGGGCGGTGCCAGCGCCGCGGATGTTGCGCCGGTCGAGCGCGTCGAGGATCTGGCCGACCTGCTGCTGCCCGAGGAGGAGGACGACCTGCTCGTCCGCGAGAAGGTCATCGATGTCACCCCGATGACTGAGGAGCAGGCGCTGGTGCAGACCGATCTGCTCGGCCATGACTTCTACGTGTTCGAGAACGCGACGACTGGCCTCATCAATGTGGTGTATCACCGTAAGAATGGTGGATATGGCATCATCAAGCCCCGCATCGAAACACTTGACGAGTAAAATACGTTAACTTGCATGAGTTAACGGCCGGCGGTCATCCCATGCGGATGGCCGCCTTTTTTACGTAAGGAGTCGCTTTGATGGACAAGGCTGCATCTACCGGCCATTCTGACCGCTGCCGCATCGTCGTCGATACCTGCTGCGACTTTAGCCCCGAGGTTGCCGCGAACCTCGATGTCGATATCTTGGGCTTCCCCTTTATCATCGATGGCGAGGAGCGCACGGACGATATCTGGTCGAGCATCAGCCCTAAGGAGTTCTACGACCGCATGCGCGCCGGCGCTCGCGTGTCCACCTCGGCTGTGTCGCTCGGTCGCTATATCGAGTTCTTTACCGAGTGCGCCAAAGAGGGCACGCCCACGGTCTACCTGTGCTTTACCTCGGCGCTGTCGTCGAGCTACAACTCCGCGTGCCAGGCGGCGGACGCCGTGCGCGCCGAGTATCCCAACTTTGAGCTGTACGTGGTCGACAACGCTCTGCCCTGTGCGACCGGCGAGCTCTTGGCGCTTGAGGCCGTGCGTCAGCGTTCGGCGGGACTGACCGCCAAGCAGCTGGTCGACTGGGCAAACGAGGCCAAGACCTATGTCCACGGTTACTTTACGCTCGAGAGCTTTGACGCGCTGGCTGCCGGCGGCCGCATTCCGCCCGCGGCGGCACAGCTCACGGCAAAGCTCGACGTCAAACCCGAGCTGTCCTACGACCTGGCCGGCTCGCTGTCGCTGATCGGCGTCAACCGCGGTCGCAAGAAGGCGCTCAAGTCCATTCTCAAGTCGTTCCGCGAGAACTATGTGCCCGATCGCACCATGCCCATCGCCATTATGACGGCCGATGCCGAAAAGGACGGCGACTGGCTCGAGGCCGCCATCCGCAAGGAGGAAGGCTGCGCCGACGTGACCATCATCCGCAGCTCTGTGGGCCCCACCATTGGCTCGCACGTGGGCCCCGGCATGGTGGCTTGCGCGTTTTGGGGCAAGAACCGCGCCGACAAGGCGTCGCTTTCCGACCGCATCGCCCGCCGCGTGCGCGGTCAGTAGGCAAGTAACGCGGCCGTAATCGCCCTCGACTCACAGCCCAACGCTGGCACCGAGTATTCAACCTGGTAATAACACCCAACCCAAAAGGAAAGGTTTCATGGCAAACAAGCTCTCCGTCGCATTTATCGGCACCGGAATCATGGGTGCCCCCATTGCCGGCCACATCCTGGATGCCGGCTATCCCGTCACGGTCAACAACCGCACTAAGTCCAAGGCCGCCGCGCTTATCGAGCACGGCGCAGTCTGGGCCGATACGCCGGCGGATGCCGTGGCGAACGCCGACGTCGTCTTTACCATGGTGGGTTATCCCTCCGAGGTCGAGGAGCTCTACCTGGCGGGCGACGGCCTGCTCGCGTGCACCAAGCCGGGCGCGGTCTTGATCGACCTCACCACGAGCTCGCCCGAGCTCGCCCGTGACATTGCCGAGGCCGCCCAGGTTTCTGGTCGCATGGCGTTTGACTGCCCCGTCACCGGCGGCGAGTCGGGCGCTATCGCCGGTACGCTCACGGCTATCGTGGGCGCTACCGAGAACGACATCGCGCCGGTCCGCGACATCCTTGCCACCTTTGCGGCCAACATCTGCTGCTTCGACGGCGCCGGCAAGGGCCAGGCTGCCAAGCTCGCCAACCAGGTGTCGCTGGGCGCCTGCATGGTCGGCATGGCAGACGCCATGGCATTTGCCGAGCTGAGCGGCCTTGACCTGGAGAAGACCCGCCAGATGATTCTGGGCGGCACCGGCAAGTCCGGCGCCATGGAGAGCCTGGCCCCCAAGGCGCTCGACGGCGACTACAAGCCCGGCTTTATGGTCGAGCATTTCATTAAGGACCTGCGCTTGGCGCTCGCCTATGCCGACGACCGCGAGCTTGCGCTGCCCGGCGCCGACGTGGCCTTTACGCTCTACGACATGCTCGACGCCATCGGTGGTGCCAAGCTGGGCACCCAGGCCATCACGGTCCTCTATAAGGAGGAGGCCGACGCCATCGCCGCCGGTCTGGACTGGTCGAAGTATCGTCCCGAGGAACACGGTGCTCACGAGGAAGGCTGCGGTTGCGGCGAGCATGGTGACGACCACGAGTGCGGTTGCGGACACCACCACGGCGAGGACCACGAGTGCTGCGGCGGCCATGCCCATGACGACGGTCACGAGTGCTGCTGCGGCCACCATCACGGGGAGTAGCGCCCATGAGCTGGACGTTCGTGGTGCTTGCGCTGGTGCTCTTTCTCTTTGCGATATACATCGGCTTTCTGTGCGGCCAGTGGGCGTGCGAAAAGCGCGTCATCACCAAGCGCGACTACTGGATCGCCAACTTTGCGGGAGCGGCGGCAGTCGTCCTGCTGACCTGGGTGTTCTCGCTGTTCCCGCTGGTGCAGTTTGCGCCGATCGGCTGGCTCGGCGGCTTTATCGCCGGCCTTAAGATGAGCTTTGGCGAGTCCGTCGGCCCGTGGCGCAAGCACGACGAGGTCTTTAACGTCAACAAGGCTCACCGCGCCGCCGCCGACGCGGGCGATGCCGAGGAACGCCGCCGTGCACGTCGCAATGGCGCGGCCGACCGACAGCTCATCTCGGTCACCGATGACAGCAAGGGTGCTGGCAAGCATGCTAAGAAATAGTAAGAAGAGGTAACTATGGCAGAAAATAAAGACGAACAGCTCACCGACGAGGAGCTGGCACAGCTCCAGCTGGCAGAGGAGAACGAGAACGCCGTCGACCGCCTGGTCCAGGAGCTCGGCTGCCCCACGCGCCGCATCCGCCAGTTTGCCGCCCGCGTGCTGCACCTGCTTGCCGAGCGCGATCCGCAGCGCGTCGTGCCCTGCGTACCCGCGCTGATCGAGGCGCTCGACCGCCCCGAGGCGCAGACCCGCTGGGAGGCCCTCGATGCCCTGACGGCGCTCGCCACCACCTGCCCCGAGCAGTTGGGCGATGCCTTTGAGGGCGCCGAGACCGCACTGTTCGACGAGATCTCCTCCACGCTGCGCTATGCCGCCTTCCGCCTGCTGTGCGTGTGGGGCGCCACGAGCGTTGAGCGTTCGCGCGAGGCTTGGCCCATCCTGGACGAGGCCATCCAGTGCTACCACGGCGACCTTGAGTATCGCGATATGCTCGGTTGCCTGTACGAGTTTTGCCAGGGCGAGATCGACGCCGAGGTTGCCGAGAAGCTTGCGCTGCGCCTTAAGTTCGATGCCGAGAACGGCAAGGGCAGCTATCTCAAGGCCCGTTCGAGCGAGATTTGCGAAATGCTTGTTAAACGTTTTGGCCTGGATCTCTCCAAAAAGAAGAAGCGTGCTAGCGTTAAAAAATCTGACGACGCCGAAGATGAGGAGTAACAGATTATGGCGCACGATGTAGTCCTGATTCCCGGTGACGGCATCGGTCCCGAGATTACGCAGGCCATGCGCCGCGTGGTCGAGGCCACCGGTGTCCAGATCAACTGGAACGTCCAGGAGGCCGGTGCCGGCGTCATGGACGAGTTTGGCACGCCGCTGCCCCAACATGTGCTCGATGCGGTCGCCGAGACCAAGGTTGCCATCAAGGGCCCCATCACCACGCCGGTCGGCACGGGCTTCCGTAGCGTTAACGTCGCCCTGCGCAAGCACTTTGACCTGTACGCCTGCGTGCGCCCCTGCCTGTCGCAGCCGGGCGACGGCTCGCGCTTCCGCGACGTCGACCTGGTCATCGTGCGCGAGAACACCGAGGACCTCTACGCCGGCATCGAGTTCGATGAGGGCGCTGCCGAGGTCGAGGAGCTCTCACAGCTCGTCGAGCGTTCGAGCCAAAAGACCTTCGCCGCCGATTCCGCCATCTCGATCAAGCCGATCTCCATCGCCAAGAGCCGTCGCATTGTGGAGTATGCCTTTGAGTACGCCCGCCGCTGCGGCCGCAAAAAGGTGACGGCCGTGCACAAGGCCAACATCATGAAGGCGACCGACGGCCTGTTCCTGCGCGTGGCGCGCAAGGTGGCCGCCAGCTATCCCGATATCGAGTTCAACGACAAGATCGTCGACGCCACCTGCATGGGTCTGGTCCAAAACCCCAACGACTTCGATGTCCTGGTGCTGCCCAACCTGTACGGCGACATCGTGAGCGACCTGTGCGCCGGCCTGGTGGGCGGTCTGGGCATGGCACCCGGCTCCAACATCGGTGCCGACTGCGCAATCTTTGAGGCTACGCACGGCTCCGCGCCCGATATCGCCGGTCAGGATGTCGCCAACCCCACGGCCGAGATTCTCTCTGCTGCGATGATGCTCGATCACCTGGGCGAGAACGACGCCGCCAACCGCATTCGCGCCGCCGTCTCCGCCACGCTTGACGAGGGCGAGCAGGTTACCGGTGACGTGCGTCGTGCTCAGACCGGCTCCGTCGAGGGGGCCGTGGGCACGCAGGCCTTTGCCGATGCCGTTATCGCGCACCTGGCCTAAGGTACGCACGCTGCAAACGCCTAAATAGTACTTAAGTGTTTGCGTATAACCTAAGAATGAATACGCCCGGCGCTCCGTCGGGCGTATTCTATTGAGGACTATGTTTCCTAACAAGGAGTAACTGACTATGGGTCTGATTCAAAAGAAGGACGAGAAGGACGAGATCGACGGTATCCAGATCATCGAGCGCGGCGAAGGCCCCGACGGTGACGAGGACGAGAAGATCGACCTGGTCGCCGGCACGTCTGCCGAGCACATTGCCGCCGGCACGACGGCCGAGGAGGAGGATGCTCGCCTGGAGGCAAAGATCGCCGCGGACGCCGCCGACGAGAACCTCATGCCCGAGGAGCAGGACGAGGACGACTCCGATGCGGACGACCATGCATCCAAGCACAAGAAGACGATGATTGCCGCCTTTGTGGTCGCCATCGTGATTGCTGCGGTGGTCGGCTTCTTTATTGGCAATGGCGGCTTTGGCGGCAAGGGTGTCGGCTCGTCGACCCTGACCGAGGACCAGCTCGATTCGACCGTGGCAAGCTATAGCTACAACGGCAAGAAGAGCGATATCACCGCGCGCGAGGCTATCGAGAGCCAGTACAGCCTCGACACCGTCAAGGATAGCGATGGCAACTACACCGCTCCGTCTGCCGACGTTATCCTGTCCTACGTGCGCAACAAGATCCTGCTGGACGCTGCCGAGGACGAGGGCATTACCGTTTCTTCCAAGGAAATGAAGCAGTACGCCGAGGATTCCATCGGCACCTCCGACTACAAGACCATGGCCACGCAGTACGGCGTGTCCAAGGACCAGGCCAAGCAGATCGTCCGTCAGTCCGCGACGCTGCAGAAGCTCTACAAGAAGAAGGTCGGCGACAGCTCCGCAAGCATGCCGACCGCCCCGACCGAGCCTGCTGACGGCAACGAGGAGACCGCGAGCAAGGACTACGCCGACTACATCATCAACCTTGCCGGCGACGAGTGGGATAGCGAGAAGGGCACTTGGAAGGACGCCGATGGCACCTACGCCAAGGCATTCGCCGACGATGCCTTTACGGCCGATAGCGCGACCTATAAGCAGGCAATGACCGCCTATTACACCGCTTACCAGCAGTATTCTTCGCAGGCTTCGAGCGCCAGCTCCAAGTGGACCGAGTATGCTAACGGCCTCTATGCCAAGGCCAACATCAGCATCTACGGCCTGTTTGCGTAAGATCTGTCTGCACTACTGCGCGCTAACCGATCTACCTGATTAAGCCCGCTAGAACGACAACGTTCTAGCGGGCATTTTGTTACCGAAACCACTAGGATAGGACTTGCGCCCGTGCAAGTGCTTCATCGGGTATCCTCAATTCATCCTGGAAAACGGCCGTAAACGATTGCAAATAACCGGTGAACGGTCAAAAACTACCGTTCACCGATAATATCGAAACTGGTTCTAACTGGTATTAAGTCAAAAAGACCAATTCACAAATCTTCACAATGACCTGCATTTTTTCTACACGCCATTTTTAGCCACCCTGCGTTGTTTAGACACGAAAAAAGTTCCGATCTTTGGCCAAGGCATTTCAAAACGATTACAAAACCGCAGGTAGAAGTGTTAACGAGCGGTAAACGGTCGATTTTTCGCCGTGAACGGCGCAAAAACGTTTTACTGTGTGAATCAGCGAAAGCGACCTCTTCTGTGGTGATATAGTGACAACAACACGTCACGTGGTTACTACCAGTTGAGAGACCACTGGTCTTAAAGAACGCTTTCCAAGAAGCTTTAAGGGCACCTGCCCGCTGGCTTCCGAAAACATCGGACTCGTATCGTACACACCTTCGGAAGGGAAATTTGAATGGTTGGCTTTATTCTTACCGGTCATGGACAGTTCGCACCCGGCATCGCAAGCGCTATCGCTATGGTCGCTGGCGACCAGCCCGCTTTTACCGTCGTTCCTTTCGAGGGCGACCAGGCTGCTTCCTACGGTGAGGATCTTCGCGCCGCTATTACCACCATGCGCGAGGAGTGCGATGGCGTGCTCGTCTTTACCGACCTGCTTGGTGGTACCCCGTTCAACCAGGCAATGATGATTGCCCAGGATGTCGACAACGTCGAGATTCTGACCGGCACTAACCTTCCCATGGTTATTGAGCTTCTGTTCCTCCGCGGCAACGCCACGCTCGCCGAGCTTGGCGAGCAGGCCGTGACCGTTGGCCAGACGGGCATCACCGCCCAGACGGTCGCTTCCGTCGCTGGTGCCGAGGGAGAGGATATCTTCGGCGACGAGGACGGCATCTAATGGCCGATTTCGGAGCCAGTGTTCTGAGTTCCTCGGTCGCTCTTTTGGGCCTGCTTGTCATCATGGGCTTGATTTACACCATCTGGTCGCAAATCAACATGAAGAAGAAGCAGAAGTACTTCAAGGAGCTGCACACGGAGCTCAAGCCGGGTCAGGAGGTTCTTTTCGCCGGCGGTATCTACGGAACCGTCAAAGGCATCGAAGGCGAAAAGGTCCAGATCAAAGTCCGATCCGGTGCCGTCGTAGATGTTTCGCGTTACGCGATTCAGGAGATCAAGTAACTGTCGTCAGCAAATAACGAAAGGAAGCTGATCAACATGGCAGAACCCAACATTCTTCTTACCCGCATCGATAACCGACTGGTTCATGGTCAGGTTGCCACCCAGTGGAACTCCACCCTGGGCTCCAACCTCATCCTCGTCGCCAACGACGACGTGTCGAACAACACCATGCGCCAGAACCTCATGAAGATGGCCGCTCCCACCGGCGTTGCTACGCGTTTCTTCTCCCTGCAGAAGACCATCGACGTCATCGGCAAGGCGAGCCCGCGCCAGAAGATCTTCATCGTGGCCGAAACACCGGAAGACGTGCTTACGCTCGTCAAGGGCGGTGTGCCTATAAAGAAGGTAAACATCGGCAACATGCACATGTCGGAAGGAAAGCGCCAAGTCGCCACCTCCGTCGCAGTTAACGACGAGGATGTCGCTGCGTTTAAAGAGCTGCAGGAATTGGGGGTGGAGTTGGAGATCAGGCGCGTTCCGAGCACGCCTGTTGAGGACACGAGCAAGCTCTTCTCGTAATCCTCATGATCCACGTTGTCAGGAGTGAAACCCTGACATTCTGTACGTGTTATCCAAAGTGCGTACATACATTTTGAAAGGAGGAGCAAGATGGAATACTCGATCATCCAGGTCGCTCTGGTCTTCGTCGTCACGTTCATCGCGGCAATCGACCAGTTCAACTTCCTCGAGTCTCTCTATCAGCCCATCGTCACCGGCGCCGTCATCGGTCTTATCCTTGGCGACCTCAACACCGGTCTTCTCGTGGGTGGTACTTATCAGCTCATGACGATCGGCAACATGCCGATCGGAGGCGCTCAGCCGCCTAACGCCGTCATTGGCGGCATCATGGCAGCCATTCTCGCTATCGCCACGGGCCTCGAGCCCAACGCGGCAGTCGGCCTTGCCATTCCGTTCGCTCTGCTTGGTCAGCTCGGCGTTACCCTGGTCTTCACGCTTATGTCGCCGCTCATGTCCTCCGCGGACAACATGGCTCACAACGCTGACACCAAGGGTATCGAGCGTCTGAACTACTTCGCCATGGCTCTGCTCGGCCTGATCTTCGCCGTCGTCGTCACCCTGTTCTTCATCGCTGGCGCCACCATCGGTCAGACCATCGCTTCCGCCATCCCGACTTGGCTGCAGACCGGTCTTTCCGCCGCAGGCGGCATGATGCGCTTCGTCGGCTTCGCCGTCCTGCTCAAGGTTATGATGAACCGCGATATGTGGGGCTTCTTCCTCATGGGCTTTGGCCTCGCGCTCATCACCGTTGCCAACGATTCTCTGGCAACCCCTGCTCTGCTCATCCTCGCTCTCATCGGCTTCGGCATCGCCTTCTGGGACTTCCAGCAGCAGACCGAGCTGAAGGGTGCAGCTGTTTCTGACGGAGGTGACTTCGAAGATGGCATCTAATGAGTATGTGATCCCGGAGCACTACGAGGATCTCACTCCTGCTCCGCAGCTCGACCAGAAGACCCTCAACAAGATGGCTTGGCGCTCCTGCTTCCTGCAGGCCTCGTTCAACTACGAGCGTATGCAGGCCGCCGGTTGGCTCTACTCCATCATCCCCGGTCTGGAGAAGATCCACACCAACAAGAACGACCTCGCGGCTTCCATGAGCCACAACCTGGAGTTCTTCAACACTCACCCGTTCCTCGTCACCTTTGTTATGGGTATCGTGCTTTCGCTCGAGCAGAACAAGGTTGACATCCCCACGATCCGCGCCGTCCGCGTCGCCGCAATGGGCCCGCTCGGTGGTATCGGTGACGCCCTGTTCTGGCTGACGCTCGTGCCTATCACGGCCGGCATCACCTCCAACATGGCTATCAACGGTAACGCCGCTGCGCCGATCATCTTCCTGGTGATCTTCAACGTCGTCCAGTTCGCTCTGCGCTTCTGGCTCATGAACTGGTCCTACAAGCTTGGCACCAGCGCTATTGACGCTCTGACTGCCAACATGCAGGCCTTCACGCGTGCCGCTTCCATCATGGGCGTCTTCGTCGTCGGTTGCCTGGTCGTCACCATGGGTGGCACCCAGATCAACCTCCAGATCCCCAACGGCACCACCCGTGGCCTCTCCGCTACTACCGTGATCGTCTCCGAGAAGGAGGCCGAGAACTTCACCGGTATGGAGGGCATCGATACCGAGACCGCTGAGGCCGGTACCATCGCCATGACCGATGAGGACGGCAACGCCCTCACCGCTTCCGATGCCGACGGCAACGCTGTCGAGTGCGGCGTCACCGATCTGGGCAACGGCATGGAGTCCGTTACCTACGGCACCGTCACCGAGGATCCGGTCAACTTCTCCGTTGCCGACACCCTCAACACCATCGTCCCGAAGCTCGTCCCGCTTATGCTTACGCTGCTGCTTTACTACATGTTCGCTAAGCACAGCTGGACCCCGACCAAGGGCATTCTGCTGCTCTTCGTCCTGGGCATCCTGGGCGCTGGCCCGCTTGGTCTCTGGCCGAGCATCTGGTAAGGCTCTAGCTTGAGGGGTGTGTCCCTACGC
>ERZ834722.836-NODE-836-length-32654-cov-4.166907_pt1 | contig 32654 bp, 34 predicted proteins | sample MGYA00519576_ERZ834722 | MGnify/ENA primary metagenome ERZ834722 (study PRJEB31850, sample SAMEA3708759) | human gut metagenome | biome: human gut; feature: human-associated habitat; material: faeces | place: China | collected 2014 ...
TTCGATTGGACAGCTACACCAAAAAGAAAATGACCTTTTTCTTTGACCCGGATGGCCTGCCCTTGGAACTGCACGAATAAAAAACAACGCCCTCATAGTTGAGAGGATTCGTAAATCTTCTCGGCTATGAGGGTGTTTCATTCCGCAGGAGTGTGAAAGTTACAGGCTCAGCGTTTCTACCCATGCAGACAAGTCGGCTTTGCTGGAATGGGAGTTGAACACCTTACCATGCAGCAACTTTGCACCGGGGCAGCTCGGCGCAAGTTTTTCATTGGTTTTACCCATGTCGCTGCCGCCAGAGGTGGCAAAGGGGATGATTGTTTTACCCTTCAAATCATAGCTTTCCAGAAATGTATTGATGATCGTCGGAGCAATATACCACCAGATAGGAAATCCGACAAAGATGGTGTCATACTCATCAATGTTATCACGTTTGGCGGCGACGGCAGGGCGGGAATCGGGACTGCTCATTTCAATAGTGCTACGGGATTTCTTATCCATCCAGTTCAGATCGGCTTTTGTGTAAGGGACTTCGGGACGGATTTCAAAAATGTCTGCACCGATGGCATCTGCTAAATCTTCGGCAACTTTTGCGGTAATGCCGCTGGCAGAAAAATAGGCAACAAGCTTTTTGCTCATGACAATGCACTCCCTCAATATTTGATTTGATAATAGTATAGCACGGTAAGGGAGGGGTATCAAGAAGTGAAATGAAAGCAAAATTGTTTGGAAAATATTGGTGTTTCAATAGCTGGATTTGGATAATCATAACTTTTATATTGTATCTTAACTCAAAATGAGTTATAATACAGAAAAAGAGTTGTGAATGGAGGCGATAGAGTGGAATACCTTAAGCGAGTTTTAGGAATTGAAGTGCTATATGAAAATAAAGCTTTAGAGCATTTGCCAAACTTCATCAGTACAAGGTATGATTCACAGAAAGTATCTCTGAGTGGTCAAAAAGCTGTTTTTTTGTATCCTAAAACCGAATTGGAGCAGGTGGAAACATTAAAAAAGCATCTGGAACGTGTGAAAAAGGTTGCGGATTGTCCGGTGATTTTAGTATTGGAACAGATCACTGCACGGCAGAAAGAGTATTTGCTTCGAGAGAAAATAGCATTTATTGTGGATGGAAAGCAAATTTATCTGCCCTTTATGGCAGCATATTTGCAGGAACGCTGTGATGCAGAAAAGAGTGACAGAGAAGAAATCTTGCCATCGGCGCAGATGCTGTTGCTTTACTATATTTATGAGGGAGCAAAGGAGCTGTCTACAAGTCAAGCTGCAAAAGATTTGGATTTGACACCAACGTCTATTTCCAGAGCTTCTAAACAACTTGAAGGAATGGGATTTCTGCGATCAAGAAAAATTGGAGTGCAGAAGATACTGCTTTCGGAAAACTCTGCCAAAGAGTTATTTTACAAAGCAGAGAAAGTTCTGCTCAATCCTGTGAAAAGGACGGTCTATGTTCCATGCGAGGAAGTAAAGAGTGAATTGTTGGAGAGTGGATATTTCGCATTGGCGGAGTATTCGATGCTCAATGCGCCTAGTGTTCGGTGCTATGCTTCAGAAAAAATATCTCAGTGGAATGACTGTATGACCAAGGATTTACAGGACTCAAATTCACAGGTGGCTGTTGAAATGTGGAGATATGACCCACGAAAATTATCGAAGGGAAAAATGGTCGATGGACTTTCTCTGGCATTATCGCTCAGGGAAGATGCAGATGAACGGGTAGAAGAAGCAGTAGAAGAAATGTTAAATAATCTGTGGAGGAAGATAGATGGTAACAGGGATTGAAAGCTTTAAGGAATGGTTCAAGGGTAACGAAAGCCAGTATGCAATTATCGGTGGAACTGCGTGTGACATCTTGATGACAGAAGAAGGCTTAGACTTCCGTGCAACAAAAGACATTGACCTTGTTCTAATTATTGAAGCCGTGGATGCGGCTTTTGGAAGAAAATTCTGGGACTATGTAAAACAGGCTGGATACGAACATCGTAATAAAAGCTCTGGTGTGCCGCAGTTTTATCGCTTCAGTCACCCGACTTCAAACCGTTATCCAGCAATGATCGAACTGTTCACTAGAAAACTGGATGCAATTCAACTTCCAGATGATGCAGTATTGACACCGCTGCCAATGGATGAGGATATATCGAGCTTGTCTGCAATCCTTTTGGATGATGATTACTATGAGTTCTTGAAGCAGGGGAAAGTGACTGTTGATGGAGTAACGGTTTTGGACGCTGCATATTTGATTCCGTTCAAGGCGAAAGCATGGATGGATTTGACGGATCGCAAAGCAGCCGGAGAACACGTTGATAGTAAAAACATTAAGAAACATAAAAATGATGTTTTTCGTTTGACTGAACTGCTTGACCCTACGGTTAAGATTGTCACTCCTAGTGGCGTGTATGAGGATATGCAGAAGTTTGTTGATCGAATGGAAAATGAAACGGTTGATGTTAAACAGTTGGGGCTTGTGGGACGAACGAAAGAACAGATTCTTCAGGAATTAGTAGAATTATATGCGCTACAATAATTGATGGGTTATGGAATGAACCACTAGCTTGTAAGGAAGTGATATAACATGGAAAAGAAATACCAGGTTTTTATTTCGTCAACGTATAAAGATTTGATAGAAGCCCGTAGCAAAGTAAGGGATGCCATCCTATCGATGATGCATTTCCCAGTTGGTATGGAGATGTTTAACGCTGCTGACGAAGAACAGTGGGAAATCATACAAGAGACGATTGATAGTTCGGATTATTATGTTTTGATTTTGGGACAGCGATATGGCTCTGTAATAGAATCTGGATCGGATGCTGGAATTAGCTATACGGAAAAGGAATTTCGCTATGCGAGAGAGAAGAAAATTCCTGTTCTGGTATTCATAATTGATGATGATGTGGCAATTAAGCCGGAATTTATAGAAAAAGATCCAGAAAGTATAAAAAAGCTGGCTGATTTCAAGACAGAAGCTAAAAAAGGACGAACGGTACAGTGGTGGACTAATATTGACGAACTTGCTAGAGAGGTTTCAGAATCTTTACATCAGCAAATGGATCGAAAAAAGCGTCCAGGGTGGATAAGAGGAGATGCCTTTGATATTGAAGCAAGTCATGCAGAAATTCTCAGTTTGAATAAAAAGATAAGAGAACTTGAGCAGGAAAATGCTGAGTTGAAATCACAGATTGTAAAGCGGGTTCCTGAGTTGATGGCCGCAGTTGTGCTGGATCAACAGGATGATGAAGAAGTGGACGGAAAAGGTCTTAAAACACATGGAAAATTGCTTATTGATAGCTCAGATAATGCAATCAAGATCCAGTTATATCATAATGATGGAGAATGCTACAAAAACAAGTATGAACCACTTGATTTAAGTTGCGTTGAATCACATTTAAAAAAGTATGTAAAAGAAAAGGACTTGCAGGCTTACAATGCAGCACTACCGTCTGAAGAAGAAATAAATGATTATGCACACAAGATGAGCGTATATAAGACAATAACAAACGGTGGTGTTGCGCTCAAGCTAAGAGTGCTTAATAAGGGAACAGCGAAAGCAACCGACATTAGAATCTCAATCGTATTTCCAAAAGATATTTTTGTATATGACATTGATGATATCGAAAAAATGAAGGAGCCGAAAGCACCAAAACTTCCACCGAATCCTATTGAAAAGGCAGAGGAACGTTTTATGAGCGACTTAAATCCAGTATATGGCTTGTTGAAAAATAGTATGGACGGAATGCAGCCATTCTACTCAGCTCGAAGCTTGCCGATTATAGACCCGGCAATTTTTAACAACTCCAATTCTTCTGTGTTTGAATCAATATCTATACGAGATAACTCAATATTTGCTGAATGCAATCAGTTGCCACATAAAGATGATACCGAGTTTGATGGGATATATATTGTTCCGGCTAGAAAAGGAAAATTCAAAGTAAGCGTTTCACTGATGTGTTCGGAATATATTGAACCGAAAGTTCATGATATTGAATTTGAAATTGTCTAATAATTAAAATAAGTACGAATAAGCCGCATAGGGCTTCCCAATGGTTTTAACCCAATGGGAAACTTTATGCGGCTTATTTTTTTTGCTTTTTTTGAAAAAATTGTTGTCCCTATCTTGACATCAGGGGGATACGTCGGCCTTTCCCTTAGCGTTCTGTTAGCACAGCATAATCAAGTGATGGCTGTTGACATTGTGCAAGCGAAAGTGGATATGATTAACAATCATAAAAGAGTTGCGGCAAATGAATCACATGAAACAGTCTGAACTCGGAGACATCGTACATGTATCGCTAGGAACCATATCTATATGGGAGCGAGATGTACGAAAACCAGAATTTGGAACAATAGAAAGATTGTGTGAGCTCTTCAATGTGAGTCTGACGTACATGCTGGGAATGAATGATGCTCCAACAGCTCCAGGAGTGATGAGTGATGAACTCGCAGCTCAATACGCAGAAGAAGACGAAATGGAAAGGCTAAGGCACTTAGCAAGAGTGATGACCAGTTTAAGCCCAGGCTCCATGGACATTGTAGCAGCTACGATTGTGGCGGCATATAGAACCGATAAGGAAAGAGGAATCCTCCAGAGGGGATACAATGTAAAACTTGAACGGTTTGGAGAGGAAGAACCAGAGCCAGACATTTAATGAAAATCACCTGCTATTTGTTGGCTTGATTTTATATGTTAGGCATTGACCTTTTTTTGACAAACCTATCTCGGTGAACTGCGTTGGCCGCATGTTCTCTGACAACCTGTATGGGGAAATCAGGCGCAAGTCTGACAAGTGTCAGGGAATGTCTACCTCAAACTTTCAGTGGCGGCATGATGGTCTACGGTGGCTTATAAAACTCATGCAAAATACCCCTATTACGAGCCTAATTTATTGCAGAGCAAGGGACGGACATGATAACTGCATTTTTCCGGGGAATTAGAGGTAGTGAGGGGTAGATGATTGTTCATGTTGCAACAAAGATGGGATATGAACTTGTACAGTTTTAACAAAGTGAGTTGGCTTGCAGGTTATGACAATAAAGGTCAGCACTTTGAAAAATAGAGAAGTGCGACAGCGAGTTATGACAATAAGACCTAACACTTTGTTGGTGAGTTGGTATGAAGGTGTCTACCATAAAGTTTCAGTTGAGGAAAAATAGGTGAGTAGACCATGACAGGTCTACATAAAAGATTCAGTGACGGTCGGAAAAGTGGTCTGCAATATGGCTGCGGAAGATGGCCACTGTGAGAAAAATGATAACTGAAAAATATAACTGACTGTGATTAATCACATAGGGGGGTTATAAAAATGAAATACCATCTGCGAATAGCAGATGTGTACACATATCAAAGGCGATGAAAACTAAGAAAATACTTAGCTCCAAAATATGAAAAGAGGTGAGAATGAATGGATGACAAAAAGCAAAATTCAAGAGATGAAATAAGTGATATTGTAACGTACTTGGAGATTAACAAAGAATTGAGGCATGAGATTTGGTGTGCTATTCAAAACAAAATGGAAATCAAGATTGGCGATGAGAGAAACGAAAGATTAAAAGAACCTGATTATTATCGATAAGATGACACCTGTAAATGTTGCAATTATTAATGGAGGAAAAAGATGATTCATTTCAATGTCCCGCCCTTTGTAGGTACGGAGTTCAAGTATATGCAGGAAGCGGTAGAAAATCACAAAATTTGCGGAGATGGACCGTTCACGAAGAAGTGCAATGAATGGCTGGAAAATAGATTTAATGCTAACCGGGTTATGCTGACGACGAGCGGTTCAACGGCATTGGATATGGCTGCGCTACTGTGTGGAATCAAACCGGGGGATGAAGTGATTCTGCCCAGTTTTACATTCTCCAGTACGGCCAACTCCTTTGTTTTGGCCGGAGCTACGCTTGTGTTTGTTGATATTCGTCCAGATACAATGAATATAGATGAAACGAAAATCGAGGCTGCTATAACTGAAAAAACAAAGGTTATCTGTCCTGTGCATTATGCAGGCGTAGCTTGCGAGATGGATACCATTATGGATATCGCAAGACGACATCATTTAATGGTTGTGGAAGATGCAGCACAGGGAGTCATGAGTACCTATAAAGGTAGAGCATTGGGCACAATTGGTGATTTTGGTTGCTATTCTTTCCACGAAACAAAGAACTATTCGATGGGAGAGGGCGGAGCAATCGTTATTAATAACCCTGCATATATTGAAAAAGCTGAAATCCTGCGTGAAAAAGGCACAAATCGTTCGCAGTTTTTCCGGGGACAGGTGGCAAAGTATAACTGGGTCGATTTTGGCGACAGCTATTTACAGAGCGATTTGAATGCAGCATATCTTTGGGCGCAGTTGGAAGCAGCTGATGAAATTAACGAGAACCGGCTTGCTTCGTGGAATCGCTATTATAAGGCTTTCAAACCTCTGGCCGACAAGGGAATTTTGGAACTTCCGACAATTCCGGCTGGCTGTGTGCATAATGCGCACATGTTTTATCTAAAATGCAAAGATTTGGAGACGCGGCAGGCATACATACAATTTATGAAGAAAAACGATATCCTGTGTGTGTTCCATTATGTTCCGCTGCATAGTGCTCCGGCTGGTCCGAAGTTCGGACGTTTCGCAGGAGAGGATGAGCATACAACGCCTGACAGTGATAGACTGGTGCGTCTGCCGATGTATTATAACCTTGCAGAGGAAGATATCCAGAAGGTGATTGATAAGACATTGGAATTTTTTGAGTAAAGGAACGATAGTAAATGAAACCCATGAGAGCAGCAATTATTGTAGGAAAGATGGATTCGGGCGGAAAAAAGAATCTGATCATGGAATATTATCGGCATATTGATCGGAATAAAATTCAGTTCGATTTTATATGTGATTCTGATTCACAAGCAATTCCAGAACAGGAAATTACAGATCTTGGAGGGCGGATTTATAAGATTACGCCGTATCAGTACATTTTTCAGAATATGGTTGATATGGCGCACATCTTTGAGCAAAATCAATATAAGGTTGTTCATGCTTACAATAGCACGATGAATCTTTTTCCTATGGCAGTTGCAAAATATTGTAGGGTTCCAGTGAGAATATCGGAAAGTCTATCCATGGCACACGAGGGTGACTGGAAAACGATTCTTAAAAAGATACTGCGTCCTATGTCAAAGTGGTTTGCCAATTACTATATGTCCTGTGGAGATGATTGTGGCCGCTGGCAGTTTGGAAGTAAGTTATTTGATGCCGGAAAAGTGGATGTGTTCAAGACTGTAATCAATACCGAATTCAATTCGTATGATCCGGTGGTTCGTGAAAAAACAAGATCAGAATTTGGCTGGAAAGATAAAATTGTAATTGGCCACATCGGGCGTTTTACCGCACAGAAAAATTCTGTTCGAATGATTGAAATCTTTGGAGCGGTCGCAAAAAAAGAGCCCAATGCGGTTCTGTGTTTGATTGGTGACGGTGAGCTTAAAGAGGACATGATAAAAAAAAATCGATGAGTTGGGAATTGAAAACCAGGTTGCCTATTTAGGGCGAAGAGAGGATATCCAGCAGTTTTACAATGCAATGGATTGCTTTTTGCTTCCTTCCCTCTATGAGGGGCTTCCGGTCGTTGGGCTTGAAGCAGAAAGCTGCGGACTCCCAATGTTTTTCTCAACGGAAGTAACACGAGAAGCCAATGCATGTGAGCTTGGACACTTTATTGCACTTGACGACAGTGATGACGTATGGGCAGATCGGATTTTAAAGGCTTGTAGAGCAAATATGCCTATTAGAAGGAGTCATGCAAAAGAAGTTGCTGCGGCTGGTTTTGATAGTGCATCGGAAGCATTGCGGATGCAGAAGTATTACTTGGAAGCAGTAGAAAAGGAAACAAAATGATTAGTGTAATCGTACCAGCGTATAACGCTGCGGGCACCATAAAACATTGTTTAAACTCATTGTTAAACCAAGATTTTGTAGATTACGAAATTATTGTTACTGATGATGGATCAAATGATTCCACTGGCGATATATGCAAAAAGTATATGCGGGAGCAGAAAAACATCCGATATATCAGGCAAGAAAATGCGGGTCCTTCTGCAGCAAGAAATAACGGGACTCGAAATGCAAAGGGCGAATATATTACATTTGTGGATTCAGATGATTATGTAGGAAAACACTATCTGTCAAAACTGCATTCTATGATTATAACTTATCAAGGAGAATTAAGTGCCCTTTGTATGAAAAAGACTTCTTCATTGGAAGAAAAAGAAACAATTGGAAATGAAATCTTGACGTACAACAGTGAGGAAGCTTTATCGGACATGTTATACCAAAGAAATCTGGACACATCTCCATGTGGATTACTTATAAAAAAAGATATTGTTTTGAGTAATCCATTTCCTGTTGGAAAACTGCATGAAGATGATTTTACTACATATAAGTATTACTTGTCCGCACATAAAACTATAGTATCGCAGGATGTCTGTTATTTTTACTATCAACGGGCGGGAAGCATAATGCATGTTTTTGGGCAGGCCAATATGGATGAATTAGATGCAGCAGATAATCTTGTGACATTTTGTGAAAAATATTATCCACAGTTGATATCTGCCGCAAAATCTAAAAAGTTCAGTGATTACTGCCAGGTTTTATTAAGCAATAAAGATATAAAAACGACGTGCCCGGAAGTGTATGCCAGAATTTGTGATTATTTGGATAGCGTAAAATTTGATATAGCGCGAGATAAGAAATGCAGAGCAAAAAATAGAATGGCAGCAATTGCACTTTTTGGAGGAACGAGAGGGCTACTTGTTCTAAATGAAATAAAGAAAAGAGTGGGGACGATTTAATGAGCAAAAAAGCACGGGTTGCAGTGATAACACTGCAGGCGGTAAAAAATTATGGATCTGTATTGCAGGCGTATGCAACACAAGTGGTATTAGAGCGGCTTGATCAAGATGTTGTTATAATTGACTATATACGAGAGTTTAATCTTGATAATAAAATTGCTGATAAAATCACAGAGAATGACAAAGGATTAAAGAAAATCGCAAAGGAAATCGTACTCTACCCAACGATAAAAAAGTGGAAGAAGGTATTTAATGACTTCCTAAAAAAGAATCTGAACCTGACAAAAAAAGTGTATACATATCCACAAGATTTCATTGAGAACCCAATAGAGGCGGATGTGTTTTGTGTGGGCAGTGATCAAGTATGGAATATTGAATGGAATGATGGAATTATAGGTCCATTATATCTTGATTTTGTAAAAGATAAGAAAAAAATATCTTTTTCTTCCAGTATTGGAATGAGTGCATTGGGTGAAAAATCAAAAGAAGTTGCAAAGCTACTAATGGATTTTTCAAATATTACAGTAAGAGAACGTTCCGGAGTCGAAATGCTCCACGCTATTGGAGTGGAAAAAGTTAGCTACTGTTGCGATCCAACGCTTTTATTGGATTGCTCGTTTTGGAAGGAATTTTCAAAAGCACCAAAGAAATGCCCGAAAAAATACGTTTTATTATATCAGCTAAATAGAAATCACGAATTTGATAAAATGGCCTCTGAAATAGCCTCAAAATTAAACTGTGAATTAGTAAGAATTTGCATGAGATATGATCAAATACGACTGCCAGGAAAGCATATTATTGTACCAGAGGTGTCAGAATTCCTTGGATTGATAGAAAACGCAGAATTGATTTTGACGGACTCATTTCATGCAACAGCGTTTTCGATTAATTTCAATAAAAACTTTTATGTTGTATATCCGAATAAATTTAATTCAAGGATTGAGGATTTGCTCGTGAATCTAAATCTTCAAGGCCGTCGAGTTAATATTTACGATGAAAATAGAGGATGGACTATCCCTATTAAATATGAGTTTGTTAACAAAAAACTGGATGAGCTTAGGAAAGAAAGCATTTCTAATTTGAGTAAAGCATTGAGGTTGACATGATGCATATGCAATTCAAAGAAATAATTAAGAGAAATCCGCTTATTAGAAGGCTTGGGAAAAAAGTGAATATTCTTCGTGCATACTATCATGACGTGAAGGATTTTAATGGCTATTATAACGAGAGTGCAGAAGTTCAGAATGAGTTTTCTTACTCGATAATGCTTTTAGTGCACAGCCTAGAAAAAGGAATGTGCATGAAAGAAATAAGACCATATGGTTTTCAAAAGGTTAACAAGTTAAAAAATTTTTTAAGGAAAACAGCAGACGTGTCCGCTTTTGAGTATCAACTTGGTGTAGCAGTACTTGAGGCGTGGGTTCGTCTTTTTAGAGAAAATAATTGGACTGATTATCAAGAATACAAAGATACAGAAGCTTTTATAGCGGATAAACACAGTGAATTGTTAGCTGGAAGAAAACTGTACGAACCTAATAGCACAAACTTCAAATCGTATTTTGACTTTATAGCAAGTCGACATTCAGTTCGTGAATTTCAAGAGGCTGAAATTAGCGAAAAGGATGTTGAAATTGCCTTAGAATGCTTTCGTGAAACGCCGACTGCTTGTAATCGGCAAATGTGCAGGGTAATTGAAGTGAAAAGCACGGATATCAAGGAACAACTCAGTGGCGCTTTGATTGGAATCCAAGGATTTGATAGGAAAAGCGTCAACTATTTTGTGATAACATACGATCTTGCGTCGTTAGCTTATTCTGGAGAAAGACAGCAAGGATTCTTTAATGCAGGTCTATGCGCAATGAACTTTATTAATGGCTTGCATTCGAGGGGAATTGGCTCATGTTGCTTACAGTGGTCGAATAACTACACAGAGGATACATATATTCGGAAACTTCTAAATTTAAGAAAGAGCGAACGGATAGCGGTGGTTATTGGTGCTGGTTATTACTTGAATCACAATATCATTCCATGCTCGTGTAGAAGAAGCATAACAGATCTTTTGAGGGTTGTTTAAATGAAATTCAAATTAAGTGTGATAACAGTCTCCTTTAATGCAGAATTATCAATTGAGAAAACAATTAAGAACGTAATTAGAAATAAGAATAAGGACATCGAGTATATTGTAATTGATGGAGGATCAAAGGATAAAACTCTTCAGATTTTGAGTGGCTATCGAAAGTTTATTGATATACTGATATCTGAAAAAGATAATGGTATGTATGATGCGTTGAATAAAGGAATAAAAAATGCATCTGGACAATATGTTATGCTTCTTGCTGCGGATGACCAACTCATAGATGGTGCGTTGCAAACAGCGTTGGGTGAAATAAGGGAAGATACAGATGTATACGCAGGTGCAATTATACAAAAAACTGGATACGGCTATTTTTATGAAAAATCAGATCCAAATTTGGAACAACTTAAAGTGCATTGTTCGCTAAAAAACCCAGCATCAATTTTTAGAAGAGAAGCATTCGATAAGTTTGGCTATTATTCAACGGAGTATAAATGTAGTGGAGATAGGGAGCTCTTCTTAAGATTCTATTTAAACAAGGCTAGATTTCAAGTGAGTGATACCCCACTAGTAGTCTTTAAAATGGGCGGAATGAGTACTAACTTGAGTGATAAAGCAATTCCGGAAAGTAAAAGACTAATGATTGAGTATGGTTTGTATAGCGATGAAACTGAACAATACTATGAGAAGATGACGAAGCATGAAAAGCTGAAGATGAAGTTTTTAAACAAACAGATAGGAAGAATGATCATACAAATTGGATATTCTCCGGTTTTTTATCCATTGATTTGTTTGATAAAAAAAAGAGAGAATAATCGATTATCTAAAATGGATAGAAAAAAATATAACCTAGATTGTTGATCGTTTGGTGAAATGAATGAAAATTAAAATTCCGTCAAAAGATACGTTAATCTTGTATGCGGCTTTACTCTTGATGATTTATCAATCCGGAACTGTTCAGTCCTCAATGAATGCAGGGGCACTTTCCTTTAAGATAGTCCAAGTGCTGCTTATTGTGCTACTGCTATGGTACATTTATAAAAATCCAAATCCAAAACGGATTCATAGATATTCTGTTGTTGTTTTTTTAAGTTCTGAAATTTTAGCAGGCATTAGTTTTATAAATTACCGAGATACTTTTGTGACGGTAGAGTATAAAATCTTTTTGCTTTTTTTATTTCTGAATATGATTTTTTGTGTAAATAAAGAAAACAAAACGAGAATAGAAAATGCCCTATATAATGTCTTGATTGTAATTTCGTTTGTTACAATGATTTTTTATATCCCTATTGAAATCCTCGGTATTAATGTTCCATATACGATTTTTGATGGAGGACTTTATGAATACAAGAACTATTATGGACTTTTCTACAATTATCATGTATTCTTTCCAGCTAGAATATCGGGAATTTTTTGGGAACCAGGTGTCAATCAAATTTATGCCAATTTAGCCTTGTATTTATATATTCGTCTTAACAAGAGAAAAAAATCCACCTGGTGTTACTTTTAACAGAGATTGTTTTCACAAGATCGATGATGGGGTATATTGTCTCAACAGTACTGCTATTAGCTCTGATTATGGAAAGAGGATGGTTAAAAGGAAGAAACTGGAGGTTAGCTTTGATCCTGTTTGGTACAGTTTCACTAATTCTAGTTATAGCCTTGTTCCTATATAAAAAGGAAACGACTGGAACTGGATATCTGGATTCGTATACAATGAGATCATATGATTTGGTCTTGGGACTTAAAATATTTCTTGAAAGACCTATCTTTGGCTTTGGATATATGAATACTGATGTTTTTCATAATGCGAGTATTTATAATGGAGGCAGTTCAAACGGACTTTTGACATGGATGTATACTACAGGAATTGCAGGTCTGCTATTTGCACTTTTCCCCTTTTTTGCTGATATGCGAAATAGAAATTCTAAAGAACGCCTTTTGCAGTTGAGTTGGATTATCATAATATTACTTTTCAATATCGGAGAGCCAATTTTCAATTTGCCGATCATGATTTTTATTGTTGCTCACGCATACTCGAAAATTATTGATTTCAGGGAAAAAGAAAATGAAATTGTTTCATATATAAAAATGTAAAAAGGTGGAGCTGCTTATGGAAAGAATATTAATAGATGCATTTGGAAATAATAGTTGGATAGGAGGCCTGTATTACAAGTATAATATTATATACTCTCTACTTCAGAACGAGTATATAGTAGATCATTGTGAATTGTTTGTTATGGTAGACAGTAGCTCTCAGAAACTATTTGAAAAATTTAAAGACGCTGTTACCTTAATCAATGTGAATATAACGTCGCACCGCGATTGCCAATTTAAAATAATAATTAATTATATTAAGTATCGTTGTAATTATTTCTACTGTGGATTTGAAAGCTGGTATCGACTTTTCGGAGTTAACGAGATATGTTGGATTCCAGACTTCCAAGCCAAAGAATCACCTCACAATTTTTCCGCTAGAGAAGTTGAAAAATGGGATAAAATTTATGGTAAGATTTCAAGAGACCATAGACCGCTTGTTTTAAGTTCGCATGATTCATATCATTCATTTAGAAAATACTATGGAAGTCAAAAAAAAGAGGTATATATTGTCCCTTTTGTGTCATATATAGAGCCGACTCTTTCTAGAGTGTCACAATGTGATGAAATAGAAATTATAAGTAGATACAAATTGACAGGAATAAAGTATGCTTGCATTATGAATCAGTTTTGGAAACACAAAAATCACAAAGTGGTTTTTGAAGCTATTTCAAAACTAAAGAAAAGTAACAACTGCCCACTGACATTTGTTTTTACTGGGAAAATGGAGGATTATAGAAATCCTGATTATACTGAGTATATTAAGAAGATAATTGATGATAATAATTTGAATGATAATATAAGGATCTTAGGCTTTATTGAGAGAAATGAACAATTGGTTATAATGAAGAATGCATCTTTTGTAATTCAACCTTCTCTTTTTGAAGGATGGGGCACTGTTGTAGAGGATGCAAAAGTATTGAATAAGACTATTCTGCTTTCTGATATTCCCGTACACAGAGAGCAGATGAATATGAAGTGTAAGTTATTTGATCCACATAATCCTGAGGAATTGGCTCAATTAATCAGCGAAGAAATGTTTATCGAACATAATGATAACATAGAGTTCGGAATCGCAGATATGCATAAGAGAGCAAAGGAATACTCGAAGGGCTTTGAACGATTACTTCGAGATCGAGAAGGGAGAAACAGATGGATAAACGAGTCTTAATTACAGGTGCTGCGGGTTTTATTGGTGCAAAAATGATGGAATTATTTACAGCCAGAGGATTTACAGCGTTTGGTTGGGATAGAATCAATACGGAAAACATTGAGAGCATTGATATGTTAGATGAGGCATCTGTGATTGCAGTCTTAGAACGCATTAAACCGAATATTGTTGTTCACTGTGCAGGATCGGCAGATGTAGGAAAGTCTGTTCAGTATCCTGAAACGGATTACGCAGGAAATGTTACAATAACACATAATCTTTTGTTTGCATTACACAAGCTCAATATGAAGAGTATTCGTGTCGTCTTTTTGTCAAGCGCTGGCGTTTATGGAAATCCAATTTCACTCCCGATAACAGAAGATATGCCGGTGAATCCTCTTTCTCCGTATGCATTACATAAAGTGATGTGTGAAGACATGTGTCGCTATTTTAACCGGAATTATAATATGGATATAAAAGTAGCACGTATTTTTTCGGCGTATGGTGCAGGATTACGTAAGCAAATTTTCTGGGATATGCATATGAAGGCCGAAAAAACCGGAAAACTTGAAATGTTTGGTACTGGAAATGAGAGCAGAGACTATATTCATGTTGATGATGTTATCCAGTCGCTGTACTTGCTAGCAACGGCCAATACGAAGGATATGTTCTTTAATGTTGCAAACGGTGAGGAGATTACCATCCGACAGGCAACAGAATGGTTCGCAGAATGTGCTGGAATCGATAATGACAAAATAACTTTCAATGGACATGTTAGAGAAGGAGATCCGATCAACTGGAGAGCTGATATAACAAGAATAAAGAAACTTGGATACAAGAAGAGCATCAATATGCGAGATGGTCTTCAGAAATATGTTGACTGGATTGGGTGAAATACATATGATGGATTTACTACAAAAGTTTAGGGCTTTGAGAAAAAAGAGAAGACTCAAACAATTAGATGAATATTTAAGTCTCTCAGAAAATTCATATTATGGTTCGAGTTTTACCGTGGATATTAGGCATCCTCTAAAAGGAAAGATTTACCTTGAAATTGGAACCAATTGCATGATAGATGGAAATTTTGTGTTTGAAAGCGAAATGGGGATGATTAAAGTCGGAGATAGATGCCATATAGGAAATGGAAGCTTGATTTCAAGGTCACGGATTGTAATTGGAAACGATGTTACGATGGCTTGGGGATTTACTATTTATGATCATGATTCTCATTCTGTCAATTGGGATGAAAGAATGAACGATACAGTTCAAGAATATGAGGATGTGAAAAAATATAACGATCCAATATTCAGTAAGGACTGGTCAAAGGTAAACACTAAGCCTATTATTATTAACGATAAAGTATGGATTGGAATGAATGTTATTATCCTCAAAGGAGTTACAGTCGGTGAGGGGGCGGTGATTGGGGCCGGAAGTGTTGTGACAAGAGATATCGCACCATGGTCTGTTGTAGCCGGAAATCCTGCACGAGTAGTTAAGATACTAGGAGCAGAAGCGTAATGTTGGATACGAAAAATGTAAAGAAGAATATAGGGCTTAATATTTTGATGAAGCCCGTTGCGATGATTCTATCTTTTGTTTATGTTCCACTGGCATTAAGTTACTTAGGCGATGAGAGATATGGCGTATGGGCTACAATTTCCTCTTTCGTATCTTGGCTTAGCTTATGTGACATAGGTATCGGAAATGGACTCAAGAATAATTTGTCTGTGTCTATTGCGGAGGGCGATAAGAAGAGAAGCAAAAAACTTGTTTCAACGGCATATGTTGTAATAGGTAGCATAGTGGCTATATGTGCTATCCTGTATACAATTATTGCTATTAAAGTAAATGTTGCAAAATTGCTTAATATTTCAGTTGACGGCGATAATATCAATTTGGCACTGTGGATATGTGTGGCTTTTGTATGCCTTAATTTTGTGATTCAGATTGTAAGCACAGTTCTATATTCGCTACAAAAAGCAGCCTATACATCAATTTGTGGTGTTGCCATTCAGGGATTTAATATAATATTTGTCCTCCTTGCAGGAAAACTTCTGGATAAGAGTTTGGTTATTGCGGCAATAATGCTCAATACATCAACGACTATTGTTTGGTCAATTACTAGCCTTATAGTGTATAAAAAAAGAGTAGATCTAAGACCTGCAATGAGTTGCTTTAGCAAGGAAGAAATTAAGCAAATCGTCGGCGTTGGTGTTGTTTTATTTCTTGGTCAAATAAGTTCGCAAATTATGAACTCCACAGACAATATTCTTATATCAAGGATATTGGGAGCTACTGACGTGACGCCTTATTCGATTGCATATAAATTGTTCACGATTTTTTTTACGGTTCAGGGTGTTATAATTATGCCGCTTTGGCCGGCATATACAGTTGCAAAGGCAGAAAATAATTCTGAGTGGATAAAGGAAACACTGATGAAAGGAAACATGTTCGTTATACTTTTGTCGCTTGGAGCAATTGTTCTCGCAATGATGATTGATCCAGTCACAAAGATCTGGCTTGGCTCATCTCTATACTTCAATAAAACAATGGTATTTGTAATGATGCTCTATACGATAGTCTATATGTTTGAAAGTAATTATTGTGCCTTTTTATGCGGAGCAAGTATATTAAAAGGATATACAATCTTATCGGTAATAGGTGCAATGATGAATATACCCTGCTCTGTCCTTTTTGCAGATTGTTTCGGAATGGGTTTGACCGGAATTATCCTTGGGACACTTGTGTCCATTATCCCAGGTGTGTTTGTTTATCCGTATATTACACATAAAGCACTTGAAAATCTAAAACAGTAATGAGGAAGATTATATGCGTGATTTGTATGAGTGTTATAACAACTTCGATAAATATGAAAAGATTACATCGAAGTTGATTTCAAGAAGCTTTGTGCAAGTTCCTAGGTTGACAATATTTATTCCGACATATCAAAGAGCAAAAACTTTAGAAATGACAGTTCAAAGTGCAATTAACCAAAGCTACAAAGGTGAATACGAAATTCTGATTGTCAACAATGACCCGAATGCAGATTTAAATGAAATAAAAGCGATGCTATCTAAGTGGAATAGTTCGAGAGTAGCATACTATGTAAATTTAGAGAATATTGGTCTGTGTGGAAATTGGAATAGGGGTATAGAATTAGCAAGATCTAAATATGTTTCCATGATACATGACGATGACATTCTTAGCCCATATTTTGTTGAAAAAATTATTGACGAGATAGATGATGAGAACGTTGGAGTTATTGGAGTTGATTATATTTCCTTCACTTCGCAGAACCTTCCAAAATTCCAAGTTCCACTGAAACGTTTATCTAGAAGAAAAATCACGCGACAATCTTTTTTCTTTGGAAGGTATATCAACATAGCTGGAATTACAGTAAAAAGAGAACTGGCGTTACAAATTGGTGGATATTCAGAGGAATACTATCCAAATGAGGACACTGTGTTCATATATCAAGCAGTTTTAAGAAGCAAGGTGATTAATATCAATTTTCCATTAGCTGGATATCGCCAAGAAGTCAATCTTTCTTTAAAGCCAGGAGTAATGGAACAAATTATATATTTAACAGAGCAGACAAGGCGATGTATTGCTAAGCACGAATTCTTTGCGGCCGCATGGATGAAATTCTTTGATGCAGAGTTCTTATATCAGTACGTAGAAGGAGCGAATCAATACTGGAAAATGGAACTGGATCATAATAGTTTGTTTAAAATCTGTGGATTAAATAAAGAAGTCAACACAATAAGACTTCATATTGCCAGAATTGTTGAATTAGTGGAAAAAATGTTTGGAAAGGTGATGGAAGCAAAATGAAGGCAGTAATTCTAGCGGGTGGGTTTGGTACTCGTATTTCAGAAGAATCTCACCTTAAACCAAAGCCGATGATTGAAATCGGTGAAAAACCGATTCTCTGGCATATCATGAAAGAATTTTCGTATTATGGTGTCAACGAGTTTATTATCTGTGCTGGATATAAGCAGCATGTGATTAAGGAATGGTTTGCGGACTATTTCATCCATACATCAGATATCACATTTGATTTTACAAAAGGAAATGAGATGATCGTGCATAATAAGCACGCAGAGCCGTGGAAGGTTACTGTTGTTGATACCGGTCTAAATACGCAGACAGGTGGCAGAATCAAGCGCATTAAAGATTATGTTGGCGGTGAAACCTTTATGGTTACGTACGGCGATGCTGTGAGCGATGTGAACATTCCGGAGCTACTTGCATACCATAAGTCCCATAGGAAAATCGGTACCATGTCTATGTATAATTTTGGCCAGTCGAAAGGTGTTGTAGACATTGGTGCGGATGGAAACATTAAGGCATTTCGTGAGAAATCCGATTTTGATGGTGATCCGATCAACATTGGATACATGACTTTCGAGCCGAAGTTGTTTGACTATATAGATGGTGATAACACGATTTTTGAAAAAGAACCTCTTTGCAGATTGGTTGAAGAAAATCAACTTGCAGGATATGTGCATAAGGGGTTCTGGCAGTGCATGGATACCCTGCGTGAGAAACAGCAACTTGAAAAGCTGTGGGCATCCGGAAATGCACCGTGGAAGCTTTGGGAGGACTAAATGTTGGATTTGAATTTTTATAAAGGCAAACGCGTCTTTGTTACAGGCCATACGGGCTTCAAAGGCTCTTGGCTCTGCAAAATTCTCGCCAATGCAGGCGCAGAGGTCACCGGTTACTCTTTGAATCCGCCTACGAATCCTTCACTGTTTGAGATCGCAGGAATCGAGAAAGAAATCCATTCTGTGATTGGTGATATCCGCGATTTTGATGCGCTGAAGGCCGCTTTTGATGAAGCGCAGCCGGAAATCGTTTTGCATCTGGCGGCACAGCCCATTGTGCGTGATAGCTATAAAGATCCGCGGTATACATATGAAACCAACGTGATGGGAACGGTCAATCTTCTGGAATGCGTTCGGCAGTCTAGTTGTGTGAAGAGCGTTCTGAACGTTACAACGGATAAGGTCTACCATAACAATGAATGGGTCTGGGGTTATCGGGAGAACGAACCTCTGGATGGCTTTGACCCGTACTCAAACAGCAAAAGCTGCTCGGAACTGGTGACCCACAGCTATAAAAACAGCTTCTTTACAAATGAAAAAGTGGCAGTATCCACGACACGTGCCGGTAATGTGATCGGTGGCGGTGACTTTGCCAATGACCGCATCATTCCGGACTGTGTCCGTGCGATGGCAGCGAAGCAGACGATTGGTGTCCGCAATCCGTATTCCACCCGGCCGTATCAGCATGTGCTGGAGCCGTTGGCGGTCTACCTGATGATTGCCCAGAAGCAGTACGAAGACCCGAAATATCAGGGTTATTACAATGTTGGCCCAGACGACTGCGACTGCGTGACCACTGGGGAACTAGTAGATATGTTCTGCAAATACTGGGGAGCGGATGCCAAGTGGGAGAACCATGCCGAGGCAAATGCACCGCACGAAGCAAACTTCCTGAAACTGGATTGTAGCAAAGTCAAGGCAGTATTTGGCTGGAAACCTCGCTGGCATATCGAAGAGTGCATGGATATGACCTGTCGTTTCAGCAAAGTGTGGCTGATCGGCGGAGGTGTTGCAGCGGAGATGGACAAAGAAATCAAAGAGTTTATGGAGGAGTAAAACGATGGCTATTTGGAAAAACGAGGCAGAAGCCCGCGAGCAAATCAAGGCAATGGTGGCAGAGTACTACCACGATTTCAAGGAGAAAAAGAATGAGTATCAGGAGGGTGACCGTATCACCTATGCGGCGCGTGTGTTTGATGAGAAGGAAATGTGTGCGCTGACCGATGCAACGCTGGATTTCTGGCTGACGACTGGTCGTTTTGCAGATCAGTTTGAAAAGGAGTTTGCACAGTGGATTGGAGTTAAGTATGCGCATCTGGTAAACAGTGGCTCTTCCGCGAACCTGATTGCCTTTATGACTCTGACTGCCCCTGAGTTGGGCGACCGCCAGATCAAGAAGGGCGATGAAATTATCACCGTTGCCTGCGGGTTCCCCACCACTGTGACCCCGGCCATCCAGTATGGCGCAGTGCCTGTGTTTGTGGATGTGACGGTTCCGCAGTACAACATTGATGTTACTAAACTGGAAGCAGCCCTTTCTCCCAAGACCAAGGCGGTCATGATTGCACATACGCTGGGCAATCCGTTTGACCTGTCCGCAGTCAAGGCATTCTGCGATGCACATAATCTGTGGTTGGTCGAGGATAACTGCGATGCACTGGGCACCCAGTATACCATTAACGGTGAGACTCGCTTTACTGGCACTTGGGGCGATATTGGCACTTCCAGCTTCTATCCGCCGCACCATATGACCATGGGCGAGGGTGGCTGTGTTTATACCAATAATCCGAAGCTGAACCGTCTGATTCTGTCCTACCGTGACTGGGGCCGTGACTGCATCTGCCCGTCCGGTCAGGATAACTTCTGCGGCCATCGTTTTGACGGCCAGTTTGGTGAACTGCCCAATGGCTATGATCACAAGTATGTTTATAGCCATTTTGGTTACAACCTGAAGGTTACGGATATGCAGGCTGCAATCGGCTGTGAGCAGTTGAAAAAGTTCCCGTCTTTTATTGAGCGCCGCCGTCATAACTGGGACCGTCTGCGTGCGGCCCTGGAGCCAGCTGCGGATAAGTTGATCTTGCCGGAACCCGCAGCAAATAGCTGCCCGTCTTGGTTCGGATTCCTGATTTCTGTCAAGCCGGAGAGCGGTCTTGATCGGAACGCAGTGACTCGCTACGTAGAGAGCCATAACGTGCAGACTCGTCTGCTATTCAGTGGCAATCTAATCAAGCACCCCTGCTTTGACCAGATTCGTGGTACGGATGCATACCGTGTAGTGGGTGAACTGACCAATACGGATTTCATCTTAAAGAACACTTTCTGGGTTGGTGTTTACCCCGGCATGACTGATGACATGATCGATTATATGGCGAAGACGATTATTGAGGCTGTGAATGAATAATGAAAAAGGCAATCGTATCTGGTGCCAATGGCTTTGTAGGCACAGCTCTTTGTAAAGAGTTGGCAAATCAGGGTGTGGCAATCATTGCAATTGTTAGAAATAGTAATTCAAACATCGAGTCCTTAAATGAAATCAAAGGCATAAGAATAGTATACGCTGATTTGTCTGATTATAAACACTTAGATGATCAGATTAAGGACAAAGATATAGATGTGTTTTACCATCTGGCTTGGAATGGAACTGCGGGTACATTACGCAGCAACAGTGATGTGCAATTGGACAACGTTAAGCATACATGTGATGCAGTGAGAGCCTGTAGCAGGATGCAGTGCCAGAAATTCATTTTTGCGTCTAGCATTATGGAATATGAAATCGAATCATTAATGCAAACCGAACGAACCCCTACAGTAAGTACAATTTATTCTACCGCAAAAATAACAGCTGACTACATGGCAAGAACAATTTCAGGAGCTCTTGGCATTAAATATGTTCGCGCACTAATTTCTAATATTTACGGTCCTGGTGAAACCAGTCCACGTCTAATTAATACCACAATTCGAAAGCTACTAAAGGGTGAACATTGTGCATTTTCGCCGGGTGACCAAATTTATGACTTCATCTATATTACAGATGCAGCAAAGGCTTTCGTAGCAATAGGTGAAAAAGGGGTGGCGAACAGAACTTATTATATTGGAAGTCAAAATCCGAGACCTTTGAAAGAGTTTCTGTGTGAACTTAGAGATCAGGTAAACTCTGCAATTGAAATAGGTCTAGGAGAAATCCCTTTTGAAGGTGTATCTCTAACGTACAATGAGTTTCACTTAGATGCTGTTGAAAGAGATACTGGATTTAAACCATCAGTTACCTTTAAAGAAGGAATTTTGAACACAGTTGATTGGATTAAGGAAGGTAATCAATGAGTGGATTTACATTTACAGAGCTAGATTTAAATGGCGCATTCTTAATTGACTGTTTCTCAGTTGGAGATGTCAGAGGTGGGTTCTCTAAAACCTTTGAAAAAGACATCTATAAAAGTGCGGGCATAGAATTCAATTTGAATGAAACCTTTATGTCCGTTTCATCAAAAAATGTGATACGAGGTCTGCACTTTCAACTTCATAAGCCACAAGCCAAATTGGTAAGTGTACCGAAAGGAAGAGTGTATGATGTTATTGTTGATTTGAGGCATTCTAGTCCAACCTTTAAACAATGGAGAGGATATGAGTTGAGTGCTGAAAATCATAGGGCATTATATGTGCCAAGAGGGTTTGCACATGGATTTGCTTCTTTGGAAGATGGTACTATAATGATGTACCAGTGTGATGGGGCGTATGATTCGAAAACGGATACTGGTATTATTTTCAACGATCTTGATATAGGTGTCATATGGCCAGTTGCTGACAGTATTGCCATACACTCAGCTAGAGATTTGAAGTTAATGAAAGTAAAAGATTTCCGTGGTTTTATTTTTTGATGAAAAGACTTACATAACTATCTTTGGGAGATATAACGGCTTAAATGGCTAACGTGATCTGCGAAAAGGGATATAAGGTGTAAAATTAAAGGCCGTGTGATTCCTCACACGGTAGCTGCTCGAAAAATGCACACCGCTACGAGGTGAGCAGCAGACAACGTTCAATGAACGGCAAAGAGGCAATGAAGGAATAAACTATGGAAGATATTCTTCAGATGGCAGCAGAATTTAGAACGGCCATATTAAAAGCGAAAATAAATAGAGAATTTTCTGGTGACGGCTTTATTGAACTTTTTCCAAGGGGAAATTGTGGGATAGTCTGTGATTTGCTGGGGCGATATCTTCTTGAACGGGCGAATGTAAGAAGCTGGTACACATTAGGTGAAATAGGCTTCGAGAGCCATGTGTGGCTCACATTAGAGAACGGAGAGATTGTCTACATTACGGGAGACCAATATAAAAACAGATCGGGAGTTCTGTATTACGATTTGCCTGTTTATGTGGGAAAATGGATGCATTTTATTCTCAGTTTAAATTGAATGGCAATCCGATAGAAATTACGCCAAATGACTGGATACCGGATTTCCTCGGAGAAGATCGGATGCAACGGAAAAAGAGAAACGCTTCGAGACGATTTTGAAATATATTGGATAATTAGGAGTGAAGGAAAAGGAGCAACTTATGGATCAAGAACTTTTTAACCCACAGTCCTCTTCCGTAAATTCCTCTCGAATCATTTACACCCCGTCAACCTTTGCCAGAACATCCTTGCTTCATCTGCAGGAGGTCGGCTCCTTGCAGGCCATCCATCCGCATACATCCAAGAGATCAGATTTGGTGTCGTTCCTTTGCTTCATCGTTCTGTCTGGCGAAGGGGAACTTTCTTATGAGGAGCAAACTTATCAGCTAGGCCAAGGAGATTGTGTGTTCATTGACTGTCGGAAAGCGTACAGCCATTCTACATCCGATAATCTTTGGTCTCTTCAATGGTGCCACTTCTATTCACCGTCCCTTCCAGCTGTATATGAAAAGTACAAAGAGCGAGGCGGCCGACCTGTGTTCCACCCGGCGGATATAAAAGCGTTCACTACACTTCTGACGGATATCTACGATTTGGCATCATCTTCCGATTACATACGAGATATGCGGATCAATGAGAAGCTGGGAAGTCTATTGACTCTCCTGATGGAACAGTCATGGCATCCAGAGAGTGTGACGGTAAGTCGAAAGAGAATGGAACTGGCAGCTGTGAAGGAGTATTTAGACGAGCATTTTACAGAGAAGCTTACATTGGATGAGTTGGCAGAACACTTCTTTATCAATAAGTTCTACTTATCCAAAATCTTCAAAGAGACTTACGGAACGACGGTCAACAACTATCTGATCTCAAAGCGGATTACCAGAGCCAAGCAGCTGCTTCGCTTCACAGATATGACTGTGGATGAAATAGGCGTTGCGGTCGGCATGGCAGATGCGAACTACTTTAGTCGAATGTTCCGCAAGGTGGAAGGAATCAGTCCAAGGGAGTACAGAAAACAATGGTAGATAAGCCGGAAATAATTGAGACACAACGATTTGAAGATTTCCGTGGGTGGTTGTCGGTGTCAGCGGAGGGATTTCACGTGGTTCAAATCAACCAAGGATTCAGCAAAAAAGCTGGAACGCTGCGTGGACTACACTTCCAAGAGGGAGAGCACGCGCAGGCGAAACTGGTATCCTGCCTGCATGGTTCGATTTTCAATGTGGCCGTGGATATCAGACCGGGAGATACTTTTGGATACGTCTATGGCGAGATTCTTTCCTTTGAAAATCAGAAACAGATGCTAATTCCACGTGGATTTGCACATGGCTATCTGACACTGGAAGAGAACACTCCGATGCAGTGGTGTGTGGATAATGACTTCTGCGGTGACGCAGCCAAGGCGGTTCAGTTTGATGACCCGGATATCAAATGGCAGACAGTGCAGTGGCCGAAAGCTGAGTATATTCTATCGGAAAAAGATAAACGTGCGATGCGTTTCAAAGAATTGATGTAAATGAACGATGACAAATAAAAATCATCTGTTCTGTTTAGGACAATCAGCCATGTGTTCACATGGCTGTGCTGCTCAAATATGCTACCTCTCCGTGGTGAGCAGCAGGCAACGGATTTTCCGGCTAAAGCATATAAAGCTAAAAGTTTACTTTTGGGGAATAGGAAGAATTATAATGGGAAAGTATTTTGGAACTGATGGCTTCCGCGGAGAAGCCGGTATTGATTTGACCGCCGACCATGCTTACAAGGTTGGTCGCTTCCTCGGCTGGTACTACAACGCACTGCGCGAGCGCAACGGCAACAACGAGCCTGCACGCATCGTCATCGGCAAGGATACCCGCCGCAGCTCCTATATGTTCGAGTACAGTCTGGTTGCCGGTCTGACCGCCTCCGGCGCAGATGCCTACCTGCTGCACGTCACTACTACGCCTTCCGTGGCTTACATTGCTCGTGTGGATGACTTTGACTGCGGCATCATGATTTCCGCAAGCCACAATCCCTACTACGACAACGGCATCAAGCTGATCGATTGCTACGGCGAGAAAATGCCGGAGGAAACCATGCTGCTGGTGGAGGACTACATCGACGACAAGCTCCACGTGTTCGATAAAGACTGGGCGGAGCTGCCCTTTGCCCACCGTGAGCACATCGGCTGCACCGTGGACTATGTGGCAGGTCGTAACCGCTACATGAGCTATCTGATCTCTCTGGGCATCTACTCCTTTAAGGGTGTCAAGGTCGGTCTGGACTGCGCCAACGGCAGCTCTTGGAACATCGCCAAGTCTGTGTTCGATGTGCTGGGCGCAGATACCTACGTCATCAACAACAAGCCGAACGGTCTGAACATCAACAACAATGCCGGTTCTACCCATATCGAGGGCTTGCAGAAGTTCGTGGTAGAGAACGGTCTGGACGTTGGCTTTGCCTTTGATGGCGATGCTGACCGCTGCCTGTGCGTGGATGAGAAGGGCAATGTCATCACGGGTGACCACATCCTGTACATCTATGGCTGCTATATGAAGGAACGCGGCAAGCTGCTGAACAACACCGTGGTTACGACCGTTATGTCCAACTTTGGTCTGTACAAAGCGTTCGATGAGCAGGGAATTGGCTATGCCAAAACCGCTGTTGGTGATAAATACGTCTATGAGTACATGGCCAAGAACGGCTGCCGTATCGGTGGTGAGCAGAGCGGACATATCATCTTCTCTAAGTACGCCAGCACCGGTGACGGTATCCTGACCAGTCTGAAGATGATGGAAGTTATGCTGGCGAAGAAGAAGCCGATGAGCGAATTGGCAGCACCGCTGAAAATCTATCCGCAGGTTCTGGAGAATGTCCGTGTGACTGATAAGAAGGTCGCACAGAATGACACTGCCGTGCAGGAAGCAGTAAATAAAGTGGCTGAGGCTCTGGGTGATACTGGCCGAATTCTGGTTCGTGAGTCCGGTACGGAGCCGGTCGTGCGTGTTATGGTGGAAGCACCTGACCATGACACCTGCCAGAAGTATGTTGACGAAGTGGTCAATGTGATCTGCAAAAAAGGATATAAAGCATAAGGTCAATGACGGCTCTGGGCAGTAATCCAGCTGTTTTACATAATAGAGGGAAAGTATAATAGACGAGAGATATAAATAACGGGAGGGATAAACCTATGTGTGGAATTGTTGGTTTTACAGGAAACCGGCAGGCAGCACCGATCCTGCTGGATGGCCTGTCGAAATTGGAATATAGAGGATATGACTCGGCTGGACTGGCTGTTCGTGACGGAGAAAATCTGGCACAGGTTGTGAAAGCAAAAGGTCGCCTGTCCAACTTGATGGAGAAAACGGATAACGGCAATGCTCTGAGAGGAACCTGTGGTATCGGCCATACTCGTTGGGCTACTCACGGTGAGCCGAGCCAGACGAATGCACATCCGCATGTTTCCGGTAACTGTAGCCGTTCGGGTTCTGGCGCGGTTGAATCTGAGGTTGTCGGTGTTCATAACGGTATCATCGAGAACTATACCGAGCTGAAAGAAAAGCTGCTAAAACACGGCTATACGTTTTACAGCCAGACGGATACCGAAGTGGTCATCAAGCTGGTGGACTACTATTATAAGAAGTACAATCTCGGACCTATCGATGCCATTGCCAAGACGATGGTTCGTGTGCGCGGTTCCTATGCACTTGAGCTGATGTTCCGTGATTATCCGGGCGAGATATGGGTGGCGCGTAAGGATAGCCCGATGATTATCGGTATTGCGGATGGCGAAACCTATGTGGCTTCGGATGTCCCTGCAATTCTGAAATACACTCGTAATGTGTATTACATTGGAAATCTTGAGTTCGCAAAGCTCGTTCCGGGTGAGGCGCATTTCTATGACCTGAACGGCGATGAAATCGAAAAGCAGACCACCGAGATCAAATGGGATGCAGAAGCAGCTGAAAAGGGCGGCTTTGAGCATTTCATGATGAAAGAAATCCATGAGCAGCCGAAAGCTGTCCAAGACACCCTGAATTCTGTGATTAAAGATGGAGCTATCGACCTGTCCGGTGTGGAAATCACCGAAGAGGAGATTAAAAACTTTGAGCAGATTTATATTGTTGCCTGCGGTTCTGCATGGCATGTTGGTATGGCTGCTCAGTATGTGCTGGAAGATATGGTGGATGTTCCGGTGCGTGTGGAACTTGCATCAGAGTTCCGCTATCGCAAAATGCCGCTTGATCAGAAAGCTCTGGTGATAGTTGTCAGCCAGTCCGGCGAAACAGCAGATACGCTGGCAGCACTGCGGCGGGCAAAAGAGAAGGACATCACCACAATGGCAATCGTCAATGTAGTGGGCAGCAGTATTGCCCGTGAAGCAGATAAAGTGTTCTACACGCTTGCCGGTCCTGAAATCTCTGTTGCTACGACCAAGGCATACAGCGCACAGCTTGTAGCCATGTACTGCTTAGCTGTTCAGTTCGCAAAAGTCAGAGAAAAGATCACGGAAGAACAGTACAGCTATTATATCTCTGAACTGCAGACTCTCCCGGCGAAGATGCAGAAGACTCTGGAGGATAAAGAGCGTATCCAGTGGTTCGCGGCAAAGTACGCCAATGCGCATGATGTGTTCTTCGTAGGCCGTGGCATTGATTATGCAGTTTGCTTGGAAGGCAGCTTGAAGCTGAAAGAAATCAGCTATATTCACTCCGAAGCATACGCAGCAGGTGAACTGAAGCACGGCACCATCAGTTTGATCGAGCAGGGAACACTGGTCATCGGTGTGCTTACCCAGAGCGAACTCTACGAAAAGACTATTAGCAATATGTTGGAGTGCAAGAGCCGTGGCGCTTATCTGATGGGCCTGACAACCTATGGCAAGTACGAAATTGAGGATCAGGTGAACTTCACGGTCTATGTGCCGAAGGTGGATGAACATTTCGTTGGAAGTTTGGCTGTGATCCCGTTGCAGCTGCTTGGCTACTATGTATCTGTGGCCAAGGGCCTAGATGTCGATAAACCGAGAAATCTTGCAAAGAGTGTAACGGTGGAGTAAAATAAAAATGTCAGAGATTAATCATCCTCCTCTGGCCCGTCCCGACCTATGTACTTAACTTCACAATCATCAAAATCTACTCCAGTTCAGTCTTTGACCGCAGCGGTCGCAGAAAAGTTGGTACTCACGGTCCATTGTACTGCCGCATCGTGGACACCTTGGAAACTCAGCACCCCACTTAAACGAATATAACTCTTTCGCTCTCATGGGAATCCGGTAAGTAGGAGAGAGGAGAAGCTCATATAGCATCCGTGTGGGTCGTACATCCCAATTCCAGTTATCATCGAACCAGTCTAATTTATTCTTCATGTGATTTACACCTCCATGAAATATCATAGGGGAAATAACATGAATTGTGGGAGCGTGAGTTCCCATCGCTGCTCGAAACTTTGCACACCTCTCCGTGGTGAGCAGCAGGCAACACAGTAATATGATACTGTGGCTAAGAATGCGAAGGTAATCCTGAATGACAGGAAGGAATTTGAAAGATGCCGAATAATCCTATTTTTGATGAGCATCCAATTGACTTTGGCGATGTACATTCTTCTGAACAGATTATTAAAGAAACGTGGAGCGCGTTTCGTAGGGCACTTAAAAATAAAGAGTTTTCATACAACGAAATTTCAAAGGCACTTGATACTACATTTTTGAAAGTTTTTAATCAAATTTTTGAGTATTGTCATAATCGCTTTGAGTATCCGTTGGAAGAAGTACAAAGTAATAATTTTCTTAAAAGAGGTGCGCGGTTAAAAGAAACAGATGTGGTTTGCCATGATCGATTTTTGCCAAAAGCAAGATTTATAAAAGAGGACAATCGATTCAGCCCAGCAGGTGTAGAATGGCTGTACTTAGCTGTGTCCACGAATGCAGGACTAGCAGAAGAATGTACAATTAAGGAGTGCAGAGCAGTAGCAGGAGATAGGTTCGGAATCTGCTCATTTGCGATTAAAGAAGCCTATAAAAATAAAAAAATTGTTGATTTAACGGTTGCGGATGAGCTTACATATAATGATATTAATTCGAAGCTTGAACAGGCGTATTGCTCACTTCGTGATGAAAGGTTTGCAAGAAGTCTTATTCAGGGAAGACCGGCAGGCGCAACGCTGGTCGAGCAGCGTTCTGTGATTAATGCAATATTAGATTGGTCACTATCGACCTATATAAAATTGCTTTCCGAACAAATTTTTTTGCCGTTGGAAGATACTGATAATAAGGAATTGCTGTATGCGCCATTTCAATGTGTAGCACAGTATTTTCTAAGTAAAGGCTATGCGGGAATTAAATATAAGAGCACGGTTTGCACAGGTGCAAAAGATATTGTACTTTTTGATAAAACAATGGCTGCCCCGGTTGGAACAATCAAAGATTTCACAATTTAACGAATGGAGTTAACCATATTGCTCTCACCATCTCACAGTACTATACTGAAACCATCTAAGAATCAGGAATTCGATAATTGGCTGAGATGTGAGAAAAACACTGTAAATAAAACACATTTCTGTGATAGTGGAAAAATATAGAATTGATTTAGTGAGGGATTAGATATGCACCTATTAACAAGGTTCTTCTCACAGAAGAACTTTTTAGACGCATTTATTTCTGGAAAACTCTATATGAATATGCTTGATTATTTCTGGAACAATGGTTTCGAAGAACAAAAAGATATTTTTGAAGGCGTTGTTTGTACTGTTCCAGTGAAAGATTTTAATGGTTTTCCAATGGATTTTCAAGCAGCTCAGGCAAGTGATTATCATTTTAGAGCTGAAGGATATAAATTTTGTAATGTTCTTTGCTTTTATAAAATTGATTTTATTCTGGAGAGAGGACTTCTTCGCTACGATCTTAATGATGACATGTCAAAATTTGGAGAGTATGTGGCTATTATAACAAATGAAGCTGAATTCTTAAGACGTATTGAAGCGGCTGCTAAAAAAAGTAATTATGAAGTATTATGTGGGGATATTCACTATCATCCTCAGATGTTAAACGGTAAGCAAAGCAAAGAAGGACCACGTATGTATTTGGCTTTGGAAAATCGATTCTTTAAAATAGAAGAACTACAAAAAAGGGGATTTAATATTAGGAAACGGGACTGCTTTGATAAGAGCATCCAGTATCATAGCCAAAATGAATGGCGTGTTGCATTGTACCGAGGGGAACAGACCACAGATGCGTATGAACTTGATGTTGGAAATTTATCGGATATTGTTCGCTGTTATCCGGTAAGGGAGATTCAAAGAGGCTTAGCGGATTGCATAAAGAGGTATGGGCTTAGCGATACTGAGGGGTGGCACGGCACCATCGGGAGACGTGATATGCGAGAGTTATTTTATACTTTAGGAGATAATAATACGACGATGTTTTCTATTATTGGATGATCCCCCAATAGGTAAAAATAAGAACTATATTCTAATTGTTGTACTTTAAGCCACAATAAAACCACAATATATAATAGAAAGGCTGATATCTTATGCCCAGAACGAAAGGCAGCAAGAATAAATCGAAGCTCACCACCGGCTATGCATCCCAGATCGCAGAGAAGCAGGAAGCTATTGCTTCCCTCACTTCAGAAATTACTTCCATCACCGCCAACATCGATACTCTGAAAGTGGATTTGAAAGAGAAGAAGGCGGCTCTCAAGACCATCCAGAAAGAACTGACCAGGCTGGAAGCCAAGAAAGCTGTCGCCGATCAGAAAGCTGCGGAAGAAGCAAAGAAAGCCGAGGCCGAAGAGGTGCTGAAAAAGCTGCTGGCCAGCGGGATGAGCGCAGATGAAATCCTCGAAAAACTGAAATAAAACAAGAACCCCAAAAATGCCGTGTGTGGAACACAGGTTCCTCCGGGAGCTGAAGCGCACATGGTGTTTTTTGAAGGCTAACATATAGTTTGTAACGAAAATAAAAGAAATGGAACGTGAAAAAAATGAATTTATCAAAAATACACCACATCGCAATCATCGTATCTGGCTACGAAGCCGCAAAGGAGTTCTATGTGAACAAACTGGGATTTTCTGTCATCAGAGAAAACTATCGCCCAGAGCGTAAGGACTGGAAGATGGATCTTCGTGTCAATGAACACACAGAGCTGGAGATTTTTGCTGAGGAAAATCCTCCGAAGCGTGTGAACCGTCCAGAAGCATGTGGTCTGCGCCATCTTGCGTTCTGCGTTGATAGCGTGGAACAGACAGTGAATGAGTTGGCGGAGATAGGAATTGAATGTGAGCTAATCCGGATTGACGATTATACCGGAAAGAAGATGACTTTCTTCCACGACCCGGATGGACTACCGCTGGAACTGCACGAATAATTATGGGAGAGAAAAGAGCATATAGACCCCGGAAGCCTGGTGGTGGCCGGAAGAAGCTGAAGCCGGAGTACGATGCCGGGAAGAATCTGAAAGAGCAGATGGATGCTGCTGTGACGCTCTATGAGGAGGACTGCTCCCTCCAATCAATCGCAGATGCGCTGGCTCTAAACCCCATCAAAGTAAGAAAGCTGCTCATCACAGCCGGTGTGTATGAATCGGAAGTGGCGGAGAAGGTACAGGATACTTTTGAGGAGTATCGGGAAACACAGAACTATAAAGAAGCTATATTCTCAACCGCAAACACTCTTCAACTCTCCAAAGCCTCCGTTACATCGTACCTGCCCTATGAAAAAGGCGTGTACTTCCCAAGCACAGCAGATAAAGAGAAAATCAGCGTAGGAGCAGAGCGGCAGCGGAGATACAGAGCAGTAAGAAAACTGAGAACCGAGCCGACAGAAGAGCATCTGTGGGAGGTGGTTCTTCTTTATAATGGTGTGCGTTTCAAAACGTACTCGGGGTTACACTTTACCTATGAAATACGAAAGGGCCGGAATGGGCAATACACAAAGGAACTGTGGATCGATCGTAGAGAAAACAGTAAAAGTCTGGCGTGGAGTTCTGTTCTGCTGGCTCTGGGCAATATTAAACAGGTAGGAGAAGTAGTTGAACGACCGAAAGCTCTGGGCGATATCCGGGGAGTGACTTACATCTACGGGATGTTCTATCGGTTTGGACTGATCGATGTGTCGGATGAAGCGAAAGAAAAGATGAAGAAAGCGTTCAGTAAATCGTCCTGACACGGATGTGTCAAGGTTGCCCGTGTAGGAACATCGATAACAGTTACACAACGTTAAAATGGCAATATGTCCACGATGAGCAGGCATGACACCTGTCTGCCGCAGTATTTTTGCTTTATAAGCCATCTCTTTAAATGACGGTAAAGTTCGATTTTGAACTTTGCCGTTTTTCTTTTTGCCCAAAATTGTGAGATTTTCAAAACTGTATTCCAAAACAGCTCTGCGAATTCCTATTAGTGTAGGGGCTTTCAAAATCTTTTGTGAAACGGCTTTCCTCTAGTTTTATGAGTGGAAAATAAACAAAATCTATGTTCTAAAATTAGGTAGTTCAACAAAATT